>Ga0180437_10010687_pt1 | contig 11151 bp, 13 predicted proteins | sample SS_ome_4_FD_132410 | JGI IMG/M metagenome (GOLD analysis project Ga0180437, IMG submission 132410) | Hypersaline lake sediment archaeal communities from the Salton Sea, California, USA - SS_3_D_1 metaG | ecosystem: Environmental > Aquatic > Non-marine Saline and Alkaline > Hypersaline >... | reverse complement strand
GTGATTATTTTCTTTTTCATGATTTTCTCCTCCATTTAAAAAATTATAACAACCATTTACCTTTTCTACTTATAAGCCTACACAATCTGGTAAACCAAAAACAAGAGTTTTTTAAAAAAAATGGCCTTTTTTTTGGCAATATCGCCAAAGCAGTATCCTAGGGGGCATTCGCTATAGCTAAAATCCAGCCTTCGCCAAGGCTTCGGCGGACGCCACGCCTTCAATCCCTTCGTAAAACCTCAGGGTAAAGCGAAGGCGAAAGCCTCCTGGCTTCGCATTCCCCATTCGTCAAGCTCAGTAAGGATCAACACTACCTCGGACAGGCCATAAAAACCCTGCGAAGCTCATATATTTTTGAAAAAGTAACTATTTTTTTCTTATTTTCTTATTTGATTCCCTCAAAAATCTTTTTGACCGAAGCCAAAGATCCGACCAACGAGCTGGCCTCGTAAGGCACAACTATCATCTTGCCCTCTTTATCTTTAGTCATTTCAGGCAACGCTTTTATGTACTGCATAGCAATCATGTATGGCAATGGATCGCCTTTTGGCACAGATTCTTGAATCATTTGAATAGCTTTTGCTTCAGCATCTGACTTTTTTAATCGAGCTTCAGCCTCACCTTTGGCTCTTTCTATATTAGCCTCAGCCTCACCTTGAGCCCGAAGCACTTTAGACTCTTTTACACCCTCTGCCTCCAAAATCGCTGACTGCTTTGAACCTTCAGCTTCCAAAATTACCGCACGACGCTCACGTTCTGCACGCATCTGCTTTTCCATTGCTTGACGAATTTCTAATGGAGGATTTACCTCTTGTAGCTCAACCCTATTGACCTTAACTCCCCATTTGTCTGTAGCTTCATCCAAAATTAAACGCAACTTCTCGTTAATCATATCACGAGAAACAAGAGATTCGTCCAAATCCATTGAACCAACAACGTTACGCAATGTTGTTTGTGTTAATTTTTCGATTGCTTGAGAAAGATCGTTAACTTCGTACACAGCAGCTTTTGGATCTGTGATTTGGGAATAAAGCAAAGCGTTAATTTCCATTGTTACGTTATCTTTTGTAATAACATTTTGTTTTGGAAAATCATACACAGATTCACGCAGATCGAGTCTTGTAAGAACCCGAGTGTAACGATAATACCTTCTTCCATCAACCTCTTGCACATAAGTCCAAACAACACGTCTTGGCGCATCCAAAAATGGAACAATAACGTTTAGTCCCGGTCTTAAAGTTCTGTGATACTTACCAAATCTTTCAATAATTATAGCTTCAGCTTGCTTGACCATATAAACAGCTTTGAGCAAGAAAAATATAGCAAACAAAAATATAACCAAAATAAATGTCCAAAAACCAAAAAACTCGAATGGAAATACCATCAAAACCCTTTCAAAAAATTAACACCTACTTTTTCATTTTATCTTTTCCCTATCCGCCATAGCCTTGGCGAAGGCGGATAACAACAAGATGAGAACCTTTCACATTTACAATCTCAACAACCTCCCCTTCTGCAATCGCCTCACCAGTATGTGACCTGGCTGACCAAATTTCTCCAAAAACTTTTACCTGGCCAACCCCTACCGGCAGAATGGGCTTTATAACCTTGGCCCGCTTGCCTTCCAATGCATAAATATTTGTGGCAGACTCCTTACGAGTCGCCTTAATCTTTCTTCTCACCCAAAAATGCAAAATTAAAAAAGAAACTCCAGACCCTACCAAAAAAATAACGGCTTGGGCCGCCAAGGAGCCAATAAAGAATGTTGAGACTGCAGTAATAAGAGCACCAAAAAAGAATGCGAGAAAAAAGAACAACCCAGGTGCTCCCATCTCCAAAAGTAAAAAAAACATGGCTATAATCAGCCAAATAAATAACAAATTTTCCATAAGCCAATCTATAAACATAAGTACCCTTTCACATCAACATCGCTATCCTTCAGATAACTTGACCGATATGATACCACAAGAGGAAAAACAAAGCAATTGAAGCTATTTTTTGCCAAATATGCAATTAAATGACATTCCATACTCTATACAGCTTACCCGACCTTTCGATACGCCCTTGCGAGCTACTTCCGTCTTCGTTAAAACTTCGACGGACAGGCAGGATAAACTACACTTTAGCGAAGACGGGGGCTTTTGCTTAAATGTTGGTAAGAGCTTATTATTAGATATATAAACCTCAAAACCACTTTTAATATGGGTCACTATGAATAAAAATCAGATTAAAAATAAAGTCTTACTTTATCTTTTTTCATCAATATTTACGATCACCGGCTGTGTACATAAAACAAAACAGGAAAACTCGAGCAAAAAGATTATTGAGACAGAACAGCTAAAAACTACAAAGGCAAAAGACGAAATCCGTAAAGAAGAGGATGTAATAACAATATGGGTACATGGAACTCGTTCTTCAGATTTCGTACACAATTATGTTCTAAAAAAACTTTTATACAGAAAAGTGGGTCTTCATTCAGCAAAATCCTATGATAAAACATATAATCGTAGAAAAATAGCCCAACAGTTATCCGACCAAAACACAATGCGCTTTGTCTTTGAAAATTTCTATTATTTTGGTTGGTCAGGAAAATTAAACCACAAAAAGAGAAGGACAGCCGCTACTAAATTGCATAAGGCTATCTCTGAGTTGATCAAAAAATATAAGATAAAACATAGCATTGAACCAAAAATTAGGTTAATAACGCATAGCCATGGTGGCAATGTTGCACTCTGTTTAGCAAAAATAAACGCAAAAACTATTGATTCTATCAAAATCCACGAGCTTATCTTACTCGCATGCCCAGTTCAGAAAAAAACCGCAAAACTAACTAAAAATGAAATGTTTGAAAATATTTATTCACTCTACTCTGGCATAGATATTTTGCAAATAATTGATCCACAAGGGTTAAAAATGCTGCAAAAATATAAACCTCGAAAACCATTTTTCTCGCAAAGAAAATTTGAACCACAAAAAAACCTTTCCCAGGTAAAAATCAAGGTAAACGGCCGTGGCATTCTGCACTTAGAATTTTTATTAAGCAAATTCATATCGTCATTACCTCACATACTAGATGAGATAGATGATTGGAACAAAAGAGATGCTATAAATCCGCACGCGCATAAAAAAAATAGATTACTCAAAATTTGTGTAAAAAATGACGCTATTTCTTTTGAGCGAAAGATACTAAAAACAAAATTAGTACACGCAACAGATATCGAAAATATTAAGTAGACAGTAAAGTCTTGACCTTTTTAACTATCGAAGCGTAATCAATCTCAGCCAGCTCAAGTAGCTCATTTGGTTTACCAGAACGAGGCAACTGCGTAACAGCCATACAGGTAACTTCGATATCTGAATTTACTAAAGCGCGACTCACCGCCTCGCCTATGCCACCCTGGATGTAGTGATCTTCCACAGTAATAATTCTATTGTTAGATTTTTTACCAACCTCTAACAATTTCTGGCTATCAAGCGGTTTTACCGAATAAAGATCAATTACCGAAACTGTTATTCCGGCCTCTTTTAATTTTTCATATGCCTTGAGCGCCTCAAATACTGTTATTCCTGCGGCAACAATACAGACTTTGTCGTAATCGTTTTGCTTCAAAACTTTGCAGCCACCTATTTTAAACGCTTCATTGTTATCATAAATCATTGGAGTTGCCATTCTTGTGGTACGCAAATAACTTATACCTTGATCATAATGTGACATCTGCTCCACAAGTTTATAGGTGCTTACTGCATCACAAGGATATAAAACAATAGATTTTGGCAAGCAACGCATCATTGCAATATCTTCAAGCCCCATTTGCGAAGGACCATCTTGCCCTATAGAAACTCCTGCATGGGAACCAATGAGTTTTAATTTTGCCTCTCCAACAGCAGCCATACGAATTTGATCGTGCGCACGCGTCATAAATGCAGCAAACGTTGAAACAAAAGGCATTTTTCCACGACGGTCAAAACCTACAGCCATGCCTACCATGTTTTGTTCAGCAACAAAACATTGAAAAAACCTTTCTGGATATTTTTCTTCAAAAATTTCAGCAAAGGTAGAATTTTTTACTTCTGCATCTAAACTGACCACAGACTTGCAGACACCGCCAAGTCTAGTCAAAGCTTGGCCATACACTTTTCTGGTTGGTATAACTTCATCCTTTTTATATTCTGGATTGGGCAACGTAAGCGAGGTACAAATATTTGTTTCATACTCATGTGAAGGTTTTGGTGGCAACTGCGGCTTCCATTCATATTTTTCATCTTCAAATCTTGCAACTGAAGGAAATTTTTCTTCAAAATGTGCAATTATATCGTTCAACTCTTCTATCTTGAATGCTTTTCCATGAAATCCCATTTTGTTTGCTACTTTTTTCACACCATAGCCTTTAATCGTTTTTGCAATGATCATCACAGGCAAATCCTTAGATTCTCTTGCCTTATCCAAAGCCTCCATAATTTGGATCACATCATGACCATCAATCACGATTGTTTTCCAGCCAAATGCTTCAAATTTTTTTTCATACCGTTTTACATGGTGCCCATGCAACGTTTCTGTGCTTTGGCCCAACCTATTGCAATCTAAAATAGCAATCAAATTGTTAAGTTTGTAATAATGTGCTATTTCCGCCGCTTCCCAAATTGCACCTTCTGCAACCTCACTATCACCAAGTAACACATACGTTCTGAAAGAAAGATTGTCCAGTCGTGCCGCAAGTGCCATACCCACACCAATTGAAAGACCTATTCCTAATGCACCGGTTGCAGCCTCAGAATGTTCAAATCTCATAGTAGGATGTCCCTCAAATGGAGAATCTATCTTTCTGTAGTTTTTTAGATCATCTTCAGTCAACACACCCACCTCTTTCCATGCAGCATACAAAAGCGGTGCAGCGTGGCCTTTTGATAAAATAAAACGATCATTGTTAGGATGAATTGGCGAATGAGAATCATAATGCATAGCATAAAAAAATAAGGCTGAAACGATATCTGCGGCCGAAAGACAAGAGGTTGGATGGCCAGATCCGGCCAAAGAGGTCATCATTAATGACGACAAGCGCATATTGTACGCTTTTTTTTCAATAAACTTTTTTAATTTATTCACACTACTACCCACTTTTAAGATAAAAATTAGAAAAATTATATCCTAAAACAAGTTCTATCATAAATGGGTAGCTTTGTACAAATTACACCAACACAAAGAGTTAGTTCTATTCTAGTTCAAGAACTTTACAAGTTTTGATCTCATCTATAGTCAATCCCTCTATTTCATGAGGGAATACCAACCATTCATTAACAGCATACAAATAATAATCAGGAACAATTGACGATGTTTTAGGCTTATAGTACACAGAAGCAATTTTTATATCATGAGGCATATCTTTACCACATCTTACCTTTAATTCCTTCAAAAGTGCCTCCATACTTGCCCCTGAATCAACTATATCATCAACAATTAATAAGCTATCGTTCTTTTTAATATTTTTAATAACATAATCGAGATTAAAAACCTTAACTGAATCTTTAAGCTTATCGTGATTGTAGGCACTAACTCTGACCGCTAGATGCTGACCAATAGATACATTTTTATAAGAAAAATATTCATCTATAATCATTCCAACCGGAGCACCACCACGCCACAATGCTATTAAAAAAGTTGGTCTAAAATTTGATTTAAAAATTAATTCGGCTAGTTTAAAAGACTCTTCAAGAAATTCCTGCGCCCCAATATATCTTTTCTCCGTTACTTGCTTTTTGACTATATCTTTTTCGCCTTCACCTTCAACATTTAAAAAAACTGCAAATAAAGAACAAGCTACCAATGGTGTGAATACTTTTTTTAACATTTTGAAACCTTTAAAAAAAATTAAACAAATAATGTGAAAATGATAAAAGATAATTACCCTAAAGGCAACCTCTTATTTTTATAAAGGTAATAAGAAGCAAAACCCAACAAAGTAGCTAATGATAGATTAATTAAACCATCTCGTAGAGGTATACTAGAAGCATATTCGGTTGGCTTTGCAAAAGCTAAAAATTTAAATCTGTTGATTGCGCCCAAACAACGCTCTGACGCTAATGCAGCAAATCCTGTCGCTCCTAATATTCTTAAACCTATTCTTACACGAGAACCCTGCGAAAATATTGATGCCCGTAAGGGCATTGTCAATAATGAGAATCCTAAAAATATGACTGCTATTTTTTTATTCATAATCTTCCTTTTAAATCTTATTTTTTCATGAGATCAATAAATTCTATCAGTTCATACACAGAAATCAATGCAAAAAGAGAAGCAAAAGCAAGAGAATATGGTTTTTTTAGTGGTGCGGTAAATAATTTTTTTTCTAACGCAATACCAGCCCCCCACGTAAACCAGCTTATAGCCCCTGTTACCGCACAAATTCTATACAGATTTTTAACTCTTGAAGGATTAGCTGTCAAATTTACAGGTGCAGCTAATAACAAAAACCCTAAAAATACTATGGATATTTTTTTCACGATTTCTCCACCTAACTAATAAAAAGTAAAAATACAAACAGACACCATTAAGATGGTAACAAAAATGGGCCTTTCAATCAAAAGGCCCACAAATTTTACAATAGAATTAAAAAAACTGAAATATCGTTCGGCTTACTCCCTGTGGCCATGCCGCTTTTCACCCTTTAGCTGCTTTTGTTTACGCCTCCAGTTATCACCTCTAGCCCATGTTATAGCTTTTAAAACCTGTGATGCTCCACAAGATATCTTTTTTTGGGTTGAATGCATCAAATTCTCCCACATTTCTCTTGCCTTAGACTTACCAAATTTCTTCATAGTTCCTCCTTTATCATATAAATCAATGCAATTAAAGGCTTTTCAAGCCCCCTTCATCTCAACTATAATACAATTTGCAACCAAAATTCAATAAAAATAGCAAAATAATTCACATGCGGTATCCTAGAGGGCATGAAGAAGAATAATCTTTTAGATAAAGCAAGAAACTGGTTTTTAAAGTTTGTCCAAGTACAACTTTTGTTGTCGTTGATTTCCCTACCAATACTTACAAACTGGGGATTTCCCATATCTTTGTTGTCTCCAGTAGGAAATATCGCATTTACACCTATATTTATGGCCTTTTTGCTTCTTTCAACTATGATCTTTTTTAGCGAACTACTCCATATCCCAAACAATTTTTTAATTTACCTTCTGGAAAAAACAACAACAAAATGGTTGTATCTTTTACCTACAGGCAAAAGTATATTCATCGTAGGCTTTACAAAGCCACCAATCATATTTTCTATAATTGTTCCAATAGCCACATTCGCTATAATCAGAAACAAAAAAATAAATAGTATAAAAAAACGTATTTTATGCCTCGCACTGCTTTTTATTTTCTCTTGCACGTATCTAAAAATAATAAATAAACCAGCCAAATTTATAAAAAATATAGAATGCTGTGGCGGAAATTTAACTTTGATCTACGATAAAGGAAAAACAGTACTAATTGACCCCGGATTTATCGGTAGAAAAATATCTGCAGATTCATGGGTTGAGTACACGCTTTCTACAGAAATTACAAAATCTTGCGGTTCAACCTCAATCGATCATCTCATTCTTTTGCAACCAGGCAAATCTTTATTTGAAGCAGCAAAAAAAATATGCGAAACATTCCAAGTAAAAAATATCTACCTACCCTATTGGCAAGGAGATATGAAAAAAAATGTACTCAGAAGTTACTATAAAATGAAATTAGCAGCCGAATCAAGTAACGCTTGTCTCAAAAGATTACGTGATAAAAAAATAGAAACAATATTTTTAACCGATTCTACAAATATCACAATTAAACCTCTAGACCAAAAACTTGTTTACAATAAAGCAAAATTTGCAGCGATATGCATCACATGCGATTTTGACAAACAAGAGATTAAGATTTATTCTGCCAAGAGTAAACTTGGAAAAATTAAATCTTTAAAGGGGTCATTATGAAAGCGATAGTTTTACTCATTGTTGCAAGCCAAGGATATCAACCAATTGAGTATTCTGTTCCTAAAAGAATGCTCGAAAAGCAAGGGATAACCGTTGAAACCGCCAGCAATAAACCAGGAACCGCAATCGCAGCAAACGGCGCAAAAACAAAGGTTGATGCAACGTTGGATCAGGTAAGTGCAACAAAATATGATGCAATATTTTTCATTGGCGGACCAGGCGCTATGCAATTTCTGGATAATAAAGAAAGCTACCGAATAATTAGAGATATTGCAGCACTTGGCAAACCTTTTGGCGCAATATGCATCTCCCCAAGAATTCTGGCAAAAGCTGGCGTCTTGACCGGCAAAAACGCAACGGGCTGGGATGGAGACAACAAGCTTGACGGGGTATTTAAAAAATGTGGCGTAACCCGTATTCAAAAAGATGTTGTCACAGACGGGAATATAATTACCGCAACATGCCCTGCTGCAGCACAAATGTTTGGCCAAGCCATACTTAACGTGCTTCAAAAGTAGCTCAAAACGCACTTATTCACAAAAAACACCTCACCCAAAATTATAGATAAGCTCTCTAGAAGCATAAAAGCCCTTCAATGAAGGGTTTTTTTTCGCAAATTATTGATTTTTTAGTTGCCAAATTGTTATTATTTTTACAGAGAAGTAGTGTTTTAAGTATCTTTTAAAAAATAGGAGGTTTATCATGAGAAAAGATACAATGCTTTTAGCGTCGCTAACTGTTTTAGGGGCGCTTTGTGGTAGCCAGATGTATGCTCCAAGCTTTGCAGGGCGAAGAGCAGGCGGAGGCTTGGCAGGCGCACGAGTAAACCGTGCAAGACTTGCAGGAGCAAGAACAGGACAATTAGGCGTTGCTCGTGCAAGATTTACCCAACCAGGACTGGCTGGCGCAAGAATAAATCGTGCAAGATTATCGGGTTTAAGATTAGCCAGAAGACCAGGTGCTACTCCAGCCGCAAGAAGAGGAGCTTGGAGAGGTCGCTGGGGCCGATGGGGCCGCCGAGGATGGCGTAGACCAGGATGGCGGAGATGGGGGCGCCGAGGATGGCGTAGACCAGGATGGCGTAGATGGGGATGGCGTAGAGGCTGGTACCCAGGATGGCGACGAAGATGGCGTAGATGGTTCTATCCTCGTTATGGATGGTATGGAAATTATTATGGATGGTATAACCCTCTTGCTTGGTGGGGCGCAGCTGTCGGAACAAGCCTTATTTTAGGTTCCCGAGATATACTGCCTATCTACTACCCTGGTTATAGTTACTATTGTCCACTGCATAAAGTCTACCACCCTTGGGGATACACCTGTGACGATTACTTCAACTATTATGGCCGATTCCCATGGGGGACAGGGGCAGCAGTAATAGAATAGAATCCGGACCACCGGTCGAAAGACCTGTCGCACCGTAAATGATTAAATAAGAGAGGGTAAAAAATGATAAAAAAACTGTTAAAACTCGCAACTATCACCCTTCTGGTGTTCATGATAGCTCCAACAAATACCAAAAGTGAAAAATCTCTTGGTATAAATATGGGCAAACCAAAACAGGAAAAATCCTCACATTATGGTTTTCCTGGTTGGTATGGAACCTATAAACGGTACTATTGCCCATATCATAGAATATACCACCGTTGGGAATTTCGGTGCCCTCGCTTTAACGAATATTATCGACCATGGGAAAGGAAATGGAAACATCCGCGCCCTATGCTGTACCGAAAAAAAGACAACAGGGGCAAAGTTTACTGGAAATTATACAACGCAACACCGTATACCATAGTGGTTTACCCCCAAGGAGCAAATCCAGTAAAACTTTCACCATGGGAACGAGAAAGGGTTTACAGGTTTAAAAGCTTTAGACTAAGAATAGGAAATAGCCAACTTGGTTTTAGAGAATTTAAAACCAGAAAGCACTACATAAAAATTGATAGCAACAAAAAAGGTTTGCTTATCAAAAAAACCAACAACAAAGATTTCTGGAAAACCTGGAAACCTTTAAAATAAAGCATTAAAAAGTTTGCTTGGGACATTTTGCCCCAAGCAAACTTTTTAAAAAAAATCAGCCTAACTTTTTAACCGCATGACCACCGAATTTGTTTCGCAGCAATGCGATCAATTTAGTTGCGTAATCTCCACCTGTTTCTCGGGACCAGGCGCGAACTTTTAATGCTTGGGTAATCACCGGAGTTGGAATATTTTGTTTTTCTGCTTCCTCCACGGTCCAACGGCCTGTACCACCTTCAGCAATTTCGCCAATAATTTTTGAAACATCTTTTTCTACCTTGGATTCAAGTTCTTTAAAGATTTCATGCGAAAGTTCCAAAATAAATGATCGGATAATTGAACCGTGCAGCCAGACTGATGATATTTTCTCTAGATCCAAATCTTTGTACTGCCCCGCCTTTAAAATATGAAACCCTTCTGCATATGCCTGCAGTAACCCATACTCAATCCCATTGTGAACCATTTTTACATAATGCCCGGCTCCCGATGGACCCATGTAGCCAAACCCTTGGGGCGCTGCAATAGATTTTAAAATGGAAACAGCTTTTTCATAGGCCGATTTATCGCCACCAACCATTAATGAAAAACCAATTTCTCTGCCAGCCAAGCCACCAGAGGTACCACAATCGAGAAAAAAAATGCCATGTTCTTTGAGCAATTCATATCGTTTTATCGAATCGGTAAATTTACTATTTCCTCCATCAATGATGATGTCATCTTTTCCCATGTGAGGAATTAATTTTTCAATGGTGCTATCAACCGGATTGCCCACCGGTACCATAAGCCAAACAATAGAACTTTTTTTTGCGACATCTTCAATTGAATCTGCAGCCTCAACGCCAATAGTTTGTGCCACACGCAAAGCCTTTTCATCTAAATCAAAACCAACAACCTCATGCCCACCTTGTAAAAGGCGATAGGCAATTGCATTGCCCATTTTTCCTAAACCAACAATTCCCAGCTTCATTACTTAACCTTCAATCCATGCTTTTCTTTAAACACTTTTTCTTGCTCTGGTCCGCTCGATCCTTTTTTATATTCATAGACCGGCAAATTTTTTGCAATAACCTGATCGGTGATTTTCCACAAAGATTCTATCTCATCAAACCGTACTGAGATTGATTGCTCACCATTGATCACTTCTTGAAAAATAACTTCATACGATTCTGG
>Ga0180437_10010686_pt1 | contig 11152 bp, 12 predicted proteins | sample SS_ome_4_FD_132410 | JGI IMG/M metagenome (GOLD analysis project Ga0180437, IMG submission 132410) | Hypersaline lake sediment archaeal communities from the Salton Sea, California, USA - SS_3_D_1 metaG | ecosystem: Environmental > Aquatic > Non-marine Saline and Alkaline > Hypersaline >... | reverse complement strand
TATTGATGCGGCGACGGTTTAGTGCGATTGCCCTTCGAGGTTAGCGATGTTGCTTGCCGTACGACCCGAGCAACCGGATGACGCCAGCGCGATTCGGCAGGTACTCGAGAAAGCGTTTCCTACTCATGATGAGGCGCGGTTGGTCGATGTGCTGCGGGAGAGAAACAAGATGGTGCTATCGCTCGTGGCCCTCATAGACGACACGATAGTCGGCCACATCCTCTTCACGCGGATGACCATGGCACCGGAACAGCCTTCCTTCGAGGCGCTTGGGCTTGCGCCGCTCGCCGTGTTGCCCGAGTACCAGCGCAAAGGCACTGGTTCGCGCCTCGTTCGCGACGGACTTGTCCAGTGCCGGCAGCTCGGCGCAGACGCCGTTTTTGTGCTCGGAGGCCCTGGCTATTATGCGCGGTTTGGGTTCGCGGCCGCGGCCCCCTACGGCATCCTGAACGAGTACAACGAACCCGAGGCCTTCATGGTAATCGAGTTGAAGAAAGGCGTCCTCGCCCGCGTGAACGGCACGGCCAAATACCTCCCGGAATTCAGCGAGCTCGACGTATGACGGATTTGGCGCGGTCGTTTGAACTTGCGTAACGCAAGTGCAGGAGCTACACTACGAACATGAGCACGAAAGCGACAGCTATCCACATAATCGAGTCGCTTCCTGAAGATGCCACATGGGATGATATTCAGGAGCGAATCAATTTCGTCGCGGGTGTCCGCAAGGGTCTTCGGGAACTCGACCAAGGCAAGGCCATTCCTCACAAGAAAGTCACCAAGGATTTCGAGGAATGGCTTTCAAGCTAGTTTGGTCCTCAACGGCCCGCCTGGACCTCTGGGACCTTCTATCCTATATTTCCGAATCGGATCGTCAGGCGGCGGCGGAGTTTGGTCGCAGCGTATTTGCGGCCATCGAACGACTGAGAGAATTCCCGGAATCCGGGAGGATCGTGCCAGAGTTAAGCGACCCAGCGATCAGAGAAATCATCCGCCGACCATGCCGAATCGTTTATCGGGTGCGACGCGAAGAGAAGCTCGTCGAAATCGCCCGGATCTGGCATGCGGCCAGAGGCATCCCGGAGATGTAGCTTACGAACATCCGCCTCAAACCGCAACGCCATGCCTGTGCTCTTCTTCCGCGCTCCAGTTAGAGATCGTAGAGTTGCGTTTTTGTATCGGAGCATAACGACTATGGACTTGCGTAAGCTATCCACCCCATACGACGGCCCCCGGTTCTCGAGGCTCTGTGTCCAGATCCGGGCCGTCAAGTGTCGCAATCGATGCAGGCACTGTTATGTAAGCGCTGGGACTGTTCCTTTCGAACACCGTGTCTCAGCCACAGACATCTTGGACATCACCAAGAAACTCTCTCGCATGTGCACTCGTAAGAAGAACGTGTTCTTGTTTCTCCATGACGATCCGTTCGACTATCTGGATATCGAGTCAGTGATCGAGAAGCTGTGGCAGAAAGGCTTCCGCTCCTGTCTAACCGCCTTCCCCACGCACGGAGCGGGAATTCTGCAGTGGGACGACCCCTCGAGACGTCTTCGGCAGCTGAGGGAATACGGTGTCAAGACCTTCCAGTTCACGTTCCACGGCCTCGAGGAAGAGCACGACTGGTTCGTGCAAAGGAAGGGCGCGTTTCGAAAGACGATGGAGGTCGCGACGCTCTGTATAGCAGCCGAATTCGATGTGTATTGGGCGGTCTTCGTGAATACAAGGAATTTGGCCGACATTCCCGGCCTGCTGAAGCTCCTCGACCAACGCTCGGGGGAGAATCGAACCAAGCTGTTTCTGGGCACATGGACGCATTCGGGCAGCGCAATCGAATCCGAGCACCTCCGGCCCACTATCAAGCAGTATGAGAGCCTTCCCTCGGCGCTCGGAGATCGGTTGCCGAAAGTGCACACGGAAGCGTACTGGGTCGAGCGTGCAATCGCAGGCGACATCGCCAAGTTCCCCCGATGGCAACGCTCGTCGCTCGAGCTATCAATCAGCGAGACAGGGGTCGTCACGCACGCACACTCGGATAACGATGCCGAGATCGGGAAGATCTCACAGCCGCTCGAAGTAACGGTCGCCAAGTATTTGCGAACTCGCTCGACCCTGCGTACCATCCTCGCAAAGAGAGACAAGAAGGCGCTTCGTGGGTTGGCCAACAGGCACGGCGATGCGCAGTCTGAAAAGGTGCACACCTCACTCTCCGCAGTGCGGTGTTGGCTTGCACGTCGGCGCAAGAGCGGCGGGACTGCTCACGTTGGTTCCTGAAGCGAGATGTCATATGGGAAGCCGCAAACGACTGGCCGAGGTCGCAGAGCGCCTGGCCCGCACGCCGTTTCACGGCAACACCATGGGGTTGAGGTCGAATCTGTCCGTGCTCACCGATCATTTCCCCCGGGGGCCTCGCGGCGATTTCAAGCGAAAATGGTGCGCGGCGTTCGTCTATCACTGCTGTATCCAGGCGGGTTTTGACATTCCGGCGAGACATCCGGAACCGGTTTCCTGTTCTTTCGCCGGTGTTTTGTCCTGGATTCAATGGGCGAAGCTTCCGCAAAACCGTTTCTACTTCTCGGCCAGAAATCTGCACTTTCGCCCACGTCGAGGGGACATTGTGGTGTACGATCGCGTTTTTGACCCGGGTCCTCATGACCACATCGGCGTCCTGCTTTCGAGCGACAAGAAAGGTCTCGTTGTCGCAGAGGGCAACGTGAACGATATCTCAGCTGTCCCCAGAAGAGAGCGAAACAGGCACATACGCGGATACATTCGTATCCCAAATACTTACGAGTATCCCCCGGCAACCCAATCGTGACCTCGAATGGGGCGCCATGTTCCGCTCTCCGGCTGACTCGAAGCCTATCATCCGCGGCGTCAAACGATCTTCTCCTTGATTTCCTCAGGCCTTCGGCTCACTGTCGAATGGATTTTGCTCACGCGATGACTTATGCTGTCCTAAGTAGACGAGTGGGAAGGAGTGCGGGGAGAAACGATCATGGAAATCTACGGGAAGAAATATGCCGTAAAGGAACTGCGCAGGCGGGTCGGGAACATGGGCCAGATTGCCGGCGTCCGCACGGTGCAGTTGGATGACGGCAACGAGCGGCCCGCGCGCGCGGCCATCATCCACACGGGCAGCGGACTCGAACTGACCCTGCTGTTGGACAAATGCCTCGATATTGCGTCCGCGTCGTTCTGCGGCAAGGCGATGGGGTGGCGCTCGAGCACGGGGGACGTCGCGCCGCAATACTACGAGGCCGAGTGGCTGCGGTGGTTGCGGAGTTTTCAGGGCGGGCTCGTAGGCACGTGCGGGCTGATGAATGTCGGCGCGCCCGATGAGGAGAGCGGGTTGCTGGGAACCGGCCTGCACGGCCGCATTGGCAATGCTCCGGCCAGGGACATCAAGATCACACAAGAATGGCACGGCAACAGCTACGTGCTAAGCGTCAGCGGCCTCATGCGCGAAACCGTCGTGTTCGGCGAGAACTTGACGCTTGCGCGTGAGGTCTCGACGACGCTCGGCGAACGCCGGTTCTGGATACACGATGTCGTGACCAACGAGGGGTTCAACAACGCGAAGTTTCAGTTGCTCTATCACATCAACATCGGTTGGCCGGCTGTGGACGCGGGCTCCGAGATGATCATGCCGAGCCGGTGCGTAGCCCCGCGCGACCCCCAGGCCGAAGACGGAAAGCGAGACCACCATAAGATCGACCCGCCTACTCACAAGTATGCCGAGAAAGTCTACTACCACGACATGGCCACCGCGCGGAACGGCGACGTAACCGTCGCTATCGTAAACGATGGATTCGACCACGGCGGCGAAGGATTCGGCGTCTACGCCAAATACAATAAGAACGAACTGCCCCGATTCGCCGAATGGAAACAAATGGGCGAGCAGGATTACGTCGTCGGGTTCGAACCGTGCAACTGCAGCGTCGAGGGTCGCGGCGTCGATCGCAAACTCGGCCTGCTCCATACCATCCGCGCCGGCGAAAGCAAACACTTCCACCTCGAGTTCGGCCCGATCACCGATGTCCGGCAAGTCCGCGCCCTCCGCGCCGCACGCCGCAAGATTAAAACGAAGTACGTAGACCACTACACGGAATTCGTGAAGAAGCCATGAGCACAACCGTTGCGTGACGACGGGAGGGCGCCGCCGAGGGCGTCAGCACGCCACGAGTTCGAGACCTCGTGGCGTGCGCCCAAACCACGCTGGAATCGCTGGGGAAGACGCATGATGCCGTTCGTTCCGGAGTTCGAGGGCGCTATCAAGGCGGATAATGTGCCGGAGGACTTGACGGAACGGATCGAGGCGCGCGTGCGCGATGGGCTGTTCCTCCCGGGAAGCCGACGTCGTGCAAATTACGTGGTCCATTGGAGAACGCGAGACGAGGTCCGGTTCAGCGCTGCCGACGCCCTGACCGCTTTCAATATCGGGCTGAACGACGTGGTCCTCCGGCGCGAAAGCTCGACCCGCATCACGTATCGGGTCACCTATTGGCGTTGGACTCGGTACGCCGGTCTGCTTTGTGGCGGAATAGGCCTGGCGCTCCTTTGCGGCCTTCTGTTCGTTTTGCCGTGGATTTCGCCCCAGCAGCGGAAAACGCTCACGAGTCCGCTGTTCGTGGCCCTATTCGGCGGCAACGTCGCGTTTTGGGGCTTCCTTTGGCCATGGATACTCGCCGCCCTTCACAAGAAACCTGCCGCGCGTTGCCTCGAACGCATTCTGCAAGAAGAGCTGCCCGGCCGGAAAACCTAAGGCTGGCTTCGCCACCCGGACGGGCAACCGTTGTCCTTCGGAAACCGCAATCCAGGCCGCAACAGTCTCGGTTGCCGTCAACGGGCAACCGTGATAGCTACGACCGTTCCTTCGTCGGTCTCAGTCGCGGTGACGTTCCCTTCGCGGCCGTCTTTCGAATAGGTGAGAATAGACATCGCCGGCGGCCCCGACTGGCCTATGGTCATTTCCTCAGTCCAACCGTTCGCCTCGAGGGTCTTCGCATAGTGGTCGGCAATTTGCTTCACCGTGTCCGACGTCGTGCCTTGCAGCATAAACCCGTCGTCGGTTTCCATTGCTTGGCTGAGCTCGAGCCCGGCGCACACCGGCACGTCCTTTGGGAAATTGTCGGGGACTTTCACCCGCTCCCCCACGGTGACGGCGAACTCCTCACCTTTCGCCTCGAGCGACACGGCTTCGCCCTCGCCGTCAACCTTAACCACGACGGTCTCATCGCCCGCACCAACCGTTACGGTTGTAGGATCGGAGCCGGCCTCGGGCTGTGCCTGACCCTTCGCGCTGGCGTTGCGAGCGCTCTGCACCGCTGCACCTTCCCCGGCCCGTCCCGACGCCTGCTCATCTGTTTGATCCGACGGCTTGCCGCCGCACCCTGTCAAGGTGACGGTAGACGCAAAAAGCGCGAGAACCAGACTCTGAACGATGCAATGTCTCATCCGGAATTACTTAACCGCCACTAACGCGCATGACCACATTGGTGCCCGTGGACGTGCCCGTGAGCACTAGGGATACGGTACGGCCGTTCTTCGAGTACTTCAACATCATAACTGCCTGGCCGCCGGGCTGAGGCATCGCCATGTCTTTTTTCCAGCCCTCGGCCTCGAGTCCTTCACCGATGCGGTCAGAAACGTCCTTGGTCTTATCGCCCGTCGCTCCCTGAAGCGTTACCGTATCGCCTTTTCTGCTCACGGAACTCAATTTAAGGCCCGGATAGACCGGAACGTCCTCAGGAAAACCGTCCGGAAGCTCGACCTTTTGCTCGGCGACGGCGACCTCGGCGTCCTCGGTCTTCGCCGTCACGATGGGCTCCTCGCCGGCTTCCTTCTTCTCCGCTGCGGGTTCTTCAGCGGGCTCTTCCGCCTCCGGCTCTGTGGGAACTTCGATCGCCGCCGCCGGCTCCTCAGGCGGCTCGGCGGCCTCTGCCGGCGGCGCGGGCGCCGAAACTGTTGGCTCTCCGGGAGCGGCCGCTTCCGCCCGCGCCTTTTGCGCGGCCTCCACCAATGCCTTCAGTGTGGCCGGATCGCCGCTCGGCGGCGCGCCCCGGGGACGCTTCTTGGCGGCGCTCCCGGCTCGCGGCACAGTCGGCCTGTCGGTTTCTGCGGGCTGTTCGGCGGTCGCCTTGGCCGCCGTGCCCACACCAGGCTGCGCGCCACCCTTCGCTCTCCTTGTCGCCTCCAGGATTTTCTTCTGCATGGCAGGGTCGCTCATCATGGAGCCGCCCGGGGATCTTTGGAGTGCAACTTCCTCCGGCGCTTCCTCGGGCTCGCCGCCGCAACCCGCAAGTACGACGGCAATTACAAACATCGTTACAATCGACAGGGCAACCATCATCCGTTTCATTGTACCCAGCCCTCCCTCATGCGTTCGGCGCTCACCGCCATTGCGCGGCGCCGGTTGGTCCCAGGCCCCTAAGGATCCGCCCGGATCCCTAAAGCCAATCCACAATCTCGATCACTATGTAAATAGGCAGTGAAATCGGTAAGAGAATCCAGAACCAGACCTGGCCGGGATCTAACGCGTCATCCCAGAATCCCTTTGTCATGCGTCATGCTCCCTGTGCCGTTCGCGACGCCGCGAATCAAGGGCGCCGCATCTGCCCGCTCGTGTGCTACAGCCTCATCCTTCGCCTATTCGCAGTTTACGCATTTACCGGGAACGTGTCAATACCCATAGAAAACAGCGGCGCCGATTGCATATACTTAATCTTAGTGCGGCGGAGGTGCGGCGTCGCCGAAACCTGGACAAGTCAATTGGATTCAGGAGTCAGAAGGCAGGACCTCAGAAGTTCAAAGACACAGGCCGGCGCAATTGCGCGCACTCTGCGGTTGGCTTAAGAAGCACAACAGGTATGGCCCGGGGTCACTGGTTCGAACACTTTCTGAGTTGTGTCGCCCGACCTCTGGCTACCCCTTTTGGGTAAATGGGGCTGGTCATCAAGGTGGGAAGCGTGTCCGTCAAAGAATTCCTCGCGGCGAAAGCCGCGAAGGTCGATCAGGCGCTCGAAACGTACGTAACGTCGTGGGGTGAGGCGCCAGCGACGTTGCTTGCAGCCATAAGGTACAGTCTGTTTGCCGGGGGCAAACGCCTCAGGCCCGCCTTAGCGCTCGGGGCGGCAGAAATCGTGTCGGGCGACGATGCGGTGGCGCTGCCTGCCGCCTGCGCCATCGAAATGATCCATACCTATTCGCTCATCCATGACGACCTCCCTGCGATGGATGACGACCATTTGCGCCGAGGCAAGCCGACGTTGCACCACGTCCACGACGAAGGAATTGCCATTCTTGCCGGCGACGGGCTCTTGACGATGGCCTTCGACGTCGTCGCCCACACGGAGCATGCGGGGGTTGTCGCGGAAATTGCGCGAGCCGCCGGCGTCGAAGGCATGGTAGGGGGCCAAGTGATCGACATGGAAAGCGAGGGGAGGACCCTCACGATCGAGGCCTTGCGCAGGCTCCATTCCAGGAAGACCGGCGCCTTAATCCGCGTGTCTGTGCGCTCGGGCGCGATCCTGGCCGGCGCGGACGCCGAGTGCTTGGACGCCCTTACCCGGTACGGCGAGCACATCGGCTTGGCGTTTCAGATCGCCGATGATATCTTGGATGTGGTAGGATCGGAGGCGACGCTCGGGAAGCCCGTCGGCAGCGACGCCGCCAACCACAAGTCGACATACCCCCGTCTCGTGGGGCTGGTCTCCGCGCGCGACCTCGCCGAGAAGGCCGTCGCAGACGCCGTCCAGGCACTGCAATTATTTGGGGATGAGGCCGACGTGTTCCGCGCCTTAGCGCGATTCGTTATCGAGCGCGACACATAGCTTTTCCGCCATTTCTGCCGCCGACACCTGCCGGCTGTGCGCTTTACGTTAGCTCGCCGGCGAGCAGGCCAATCGTGTCCGGCCTTTGGTATCTGCTGGTGCGCGGCGTGGCTTCTCAGACTATTTCTTGCCCAGAGGGAAGAGCATCGGGAGGTTCTGATCAAGCCAAATAACCCGTTGCGTCAACCACCATTTCAGATCGCCAATCTCCCCTTCCCACGAGCCGGGATCGGGCCAGCCGTCTTCATAGGGCCACCACGGCCATGTGCCGTCGCTGGGGCTGCCGTCGGGCCAGGTCGGCCCCCATTCGTCCGGGTCGTTCGGCCATACAGGCACATCCAGGATGGGCCAGCGTTCAAAATTGCGGGTCTGGGCTTGCTCCAACTTCGCAACTTGCTCGTCGATGGTCGCAAACATGCTCTCGAGGCTGAAATGCGTCTCGCGCAGTTCGTCCCACCGGGCGAGATATCGTTGTGCGAAATCCGGGGATTGCAGCAGACGCGTGCCCCAAATCTTCCAGTCCTGAGCATAGACGGCGCCTTGCGGATTGGCGAATTTCGGGTACCAAAGATTGTTGTTGCCGAAAGCGAGGTCGAAGTCCCAAATCGGCCCCATACACAGCTTCCCGCCCCGGTCAATATGCCAATACGAACTGTTCATGAAGACATCGATATTCTCGAAGAGTTCATTGAGCAACATGTGGTCGATAAACGAATCCGAATCAATGTATTTCTCGTACCCATTGTCGGGATCGGCGAAGATTTCGCTCATCAACACCGCCTCAAACTCATTGACATAGCTCGAGATCCAGTTCCGCTGTGCCGTAGTAATTCGATCCCAGCGCGGGTGTTTGGGTTGAAACACGAGCCACGGCGTAGTGAACGGCGTCATGAAATAAGTCTCGGCGGCGAGTTCCTGCTCGGTAAGCTTATTCACATGGGTCAGCTCGAGCAGGTAGCCGCCGGTGATTTCCGGTTCGGCGTTGTCGAGTTCCGTCATTGGGGTAATGTTGACGCGGTGCACGTCGCATTTGACTCGTTCGATTAGGACATACACGCCCATGTAGTCGTCCCCGGTCACATCGAGCCCTTGTTGATTGAGAAAAAGCTCGATGAACCGGCACCGCGGCGCGTACCGACCGATCTTGTTGCTCAAGTCGTAGGCCAGATAATTGCGTATCAGCGCCTTGTCGCCGAAGGGACCGTGCAGGACGAAGTCCTCCTCTGGCGGCATGCCGTCCGGCAGCCCCCCGAAAAACGACGCGTCGAGGTCGTTTCCGAACGCATCGCGAAGTTCAAAGCCGTAGGACTTCTTGTCATAAATCAGCGAACTCTTACCGCGCAGCTCGATTGCCATCAGACCGTCATAGTCAACATTCGGGCTGCCCAAGTAATTGAGCCCGCCGGCGGGGTCCCAGATAATCGTCACTTCGCCGTCGACCTTGGGTTCGTCCACTATTTCCGCGTACGTCTTGATAAGCATCAGCGGCAGGTTCGAAGGATAAGTCTCGGCAGCGGCCCCGCTCGTCGGGTCCAACGGGTCCGTGCCCGCAGCCACTTCCTCGGCGTCATCGAAACCATCCCCGTCGGTGTCTGCAACCAATGGGTCCGTGCCGTGTACTCTGACCTCTTCGTAGTCCGTGAGCCCGTCGTGGTCCGAATCCGAGTCGTGCGGGTTTGTGCCCAGGGCGGCTTCCTCGCTGTCCGTCAGCCCGTCGGTGTCGGCGTCGGGGAACCGCGCGCATATGTACGCCGTTTTCGTCTCTGTGTCACTTGCGCTTGTTGTATCTACGGTCAGTGAGACCGTGAAGATGCCCGGGGAAGTGTACGTATGGGAAGGACTCTGTAACTGGCTTGTCGCACCGTCCCCGAAGCTCCAAGACCAACCGTCTATTGCCTCCTCGCCCGAGACGGACTCGTCTGTGAACTGGACACCGAGCGGCGCGTCACCGGAACACGGATTCGCGCGAAATGCCGCCGTCAGGCCGCCCTCGCCTTCGCCTTCGCCCTCGCCCTCGCCTTCCCCTTCCCCCTCGCCGCCGCCTGAGACGACCACCGCATGAATCACCGAACTCGAACCAACGGATGTCGTGACCTGCAATAAGACGGAATAGGAACCCGGGACGGTGAACGTGTGCACCGGATTCGTACTGATGGCCGTGTTGCTCAGTTCACTGTCCGGGTCGCCGAACGTCCACAACCGATTCGTGATGGGTGAGGTACCGGGCACCGATTCATCCCAGAATTGAACCGTCAGCGAGGTGCCGGGATCCGTCCACGAGAACTCGGCAACCGGCCGTGTGCCGCCCCCGCCTGACGGGGTGCCATCCGATGGCTCGCCGTCGGACGTGTCGCCGCCCGTTGGATCCGTAGGACAGCCAACAAGAAGTACGGACGTACAAAAAAGTGCAAAGAGGGAAATACCCATTAAGGAGCTGCGCGCCATGACAACTACCTCCCAAGCCCCTGTGTAGGTTTGACTTCGACTTTCGCTCTGGGGAAACGAACGGTTCATTAATTACTATGACATCTAACGGCGGATAAGTCAAACGCGACGATGGCAACGCCGGTCGTATGTCTATGATCGTATTGCATTTGCGCGGAGAGAACGGTATGCTTGATGACCATTGCGAGACAAGTTGCAGCAGTTGCCTCGGGGAGGAATTCACACTATGAGAATCTACATAACGCTGGCACTCATCATCGCCGCAAGCATTGACCTCTGTTCTTGTGTCGGCCTCGGCCCAGGAGGCCGAATCGATGTCGAAGTGGTCAAGGCACCCAATCCTTGGACTCATCTTGACTTGCACAATGACCCGGACAACTTCCAGTTCGCCGTCGTCGCCGATCGAACCGGAGGGAACCGGCCTGGCGTTTTTCCAGACGCCGTCGCGAAGCTCAATATGCTTGAACCCGAATTCGTCATGTGCGTCGGCGACCTCATAAGCGGCTACACCAAAGACGAACGGATACTGAACCGGCAATGGCTCGAGTTCGACTACGAGGTCGAGCAACTCGGGATGCCGTTTTTCTATGTGCCTGGCAACCACGATATCTCGAATCGCATCCAGGAGAAGAAGTGGGAGGAGCGGCTCGGGCGCAAGTATTACCATTTCGTCTATCGCAACGTGTTATTCCTTTGTTTGGACACTGAAGATCCGCCGCGGGTTCAAGAGCCCGATGAAAACAACAAGACGGGACCCCAGCTCAGCGACGCTCAACTCGCGTATGTGGCCCGAGCGATCGCGGATAACCCAAACGCGCGCTGGACGTTCGTGTTCATGCACCGGCCTATGTGGATAAATAAAATTAACCCAAAGATACTCG
>Ga0180437_10010685_pt1 | contig 11152 bp, 15 predicted proteins | sample SS_ome_4_FD_132410 | JGI IMG/M metagenome (GOLD analysis project Ga0180437, IMG submission 132410) | Hypersaline lake sediment archaeal communities from the Salton Sea, California, USA - SS_3_D_1 metaG | ecosystem: Environmental > Aquatic > Non-marine Saline and Alkaline > Hypersaline >... | reverse complement strand
AAAAGAAAGAGAAAATGTTTTAAAATATGAAAATATTGAATTACCGATGCATAGAACAATAGATTATGATTTTTATTTAAAAAAAAGAAATGTGACTAAAGAAGACATACTTGAGTGGAAAATGGCTATTGTAACAGATGGTAAATATATGGGTTGGATACTTATACCTATTTATCAAAATGGTATACTAAGAAATTATTTTTTAAGGAGTACTCTAGGCGGAGGTAAAATATTTGGTAAATATCCTCGTCATGACCTTTTACCAGGGATAGATTTTGCTACGGATTATTCTAAACCTATTTATGTCGTAGAAGGTATCTTTGATGCTATAGCAATAAGGCATGCTAACTATCAAGCAGTTGCTTCTTTATCAAATAAATTATTACCTGCTCAATTGGAGATATTGAAAAAATACAAACGTGTTATCATAGTACCAGATAATGATAAAATGGGATACGAGTTAGTTAGGAGTTCTGCTAGTTTGATATATAGTACCGAATTATATGTGTGCCCTTTACCTTCTAATAAAAAAGATGCTGCAGAATGTACTTTAGAAGAAATAGTCAAAGCTACATATTTTATAGAGCGATGGAAAGATTATGTGGTTAGACATTATTTTGATTCAATATAATTTATAAAAAATTCTTGACTCGTACATTTGACTAATGTATAATGTATACCATTAATTTAATAATAAATAGGAAATATTGATGCAAAGTAATATATTATTAAAAAAGATAATTTCGAGTAATATTGATAGTATTGGGTATGATAATAGTATGAATATATTATTAGTTGAGTTTAAAACTGGAGTTTTATACCAATATGAAAATATAAGTTCTGAATTATATGAGTCTTTATTAAATGCTAAATCGATTGGAAAATTTTTTGCTTCTAATATTAAGGGAAAATATCCCTATAAGGAGGTAAAAATAAATGTTGAACAATAAAACAAGTACAATGGTACGAAAACAAATTTATTTAACACAAACAGAAATAAGAGAATTAAAAAAATTAGCTACTAATGCTGAAATTTCAGTATCAGAGTATATAAGAAGAGTAGTTGATGATCATATTAAAAATATTAATACTTCCGAATGAAAATAACAATTAATTTAGATGCTATTGGAGAGAGTGTAGATTTTCTTATAAAAGAAAAATTAAAGAAATTAAATCTACCGACATGTCTTGGTAACATGAGTCCTCCGCTTATAAGTAATATGCTTGATATAGAGGATATGTCTCTTTTTTGTGAAGGAGACATAATACCTCCAGAGAATATTGTTATGAATAATATTTCATTTTTAATAGAAGATACTCATATACTTAAATCAGACTATATTAAAGATCTTGTGTTGGATATAAATGGAAAAAATAAAATTGAGGCTTTTAAAGAGAGGCTAAGTACAGACTATGTCAATAAATTATTAAAATGTACTACATGTGATTATAAAGAATTATGTAATCAATTAACTACACATTATTTAAAAACTATTTTTTTAAAAGAATTTTTATGAGATAAAATTTTTGGAGGTAGATGGAGTGATTAATCTTTTTAATGTTATAGGTATAGGCCAATGTGGGTGCAGAATAGCAAAAGAATTTAATAAGATTGGTTTTAATACCTGTTATATAAATTCAGATTCTGTTGATATGCGTGATTTTATTGTTCCCAAAGATAAATTATTAATGTTGGGTACTTCTGGTAGTGGTAGAAGTCCTGTGAAAGGAGCTGCTATTTTAAAAAGTAATTTTACTATATTTTCTGATTTTATGGATATTCATTTACAAAGGGATGCATTGAATCTTTTTGTAATAGGAATGGGTGGAGGTACTGGTGGAGGTATGATTATACCTGTGCTTGAATATGCTCAAGAAAAAGATATAAAGGTAGGTGTTCTTGCTACACTACCGCCTAAGTTATCTGGTATGTTAGATATGGATAATGCAATGCGAGTTCTTAAAAAATTACGTACAGTTGATATGAATATGTTTATTCTTGCAGATAATGAATATCTTATTGAAAAAGTGGGTTTGAGTACAGAATGGTGGCAAAGAATAAATTATTATATACTTACTAAAGTTATTGCTGCTTTTGATATACTAAGAGATAATAAGACTAGTCAAAAAGGTATAGGATCTATTGATATGGGAGAGCTTTCTCGTATATTACAATATGGTAAAGGATTACTTGATATAAGAGATATATATTTTACATTGCCTGATGAATTAAGCATAAGTGATGAAGAATTAAAAGAAAAATTATTTGAGCCATCTCTTATTAATGGATATAATTATAAAGATACTTTATTTTATTTAATTAGTATCGATGTACCAGATAAAGGTGGTTATACTGAATTTGCTTCAAGAGTATTTAAAATAACAAAAGGATCATTTGGAAGCGCTTTAGCAAGGATAGGTATGTTTATTGATCCGATTTTGAGTAAAAGTATAAGAGTAACTATTATTACTGCAGGATTAAAATTACCAAAGGTACTTCGTTCGAAGATAAATAATTTAAAAAGAGATTCTATTAGGCATGAGATAAAAAAGAACAAGCTTGATTCTGTGGACTTTACAGATATGGATGAGATTAGTATAAATGATGACTTTGATTTATAATGGCTAAATTTCAAATTTATATAAAAGATATACAATTTTTTAATAAAATTTATAGATCTATTCAATCTTTGTGGTATGCAAAATATGGAACTTCTTTGACTAAAGGAGATGTTGTATTAAAAGCTTTAATTTTATTAGAAACAGAATTGTCGGGAGACATGAAAAATAAGCATGATATTAAGAGACAAAATATACATAAATATAAAAGAATTGGGTTATAGGGTAAGTGCTTTATGTGAATTATTTACATACAAAAATCCCGAAATTTTTCATAAAAAAAGATTAAAATTATCAACAGCTAAAATAAAACCCTATTTGTATCATTATTATTTAGATAACTCTACTGATAGAAAAACTCTTCATATACCTCGTGGTGGATTAAGTAAAGTGCTCAATTTTTATAAGGAGCATTCTATCCCTTATCGTATTTTGGATCAAAGAGTTGAGCACCCAACGATTAACGTAATTCTTTCTAATACAACTATTCAAGAACAGCAAAATAAAATAATCAATATTCTTGTTAAGCATGAAGGTGGTCTAATTGAAGCTTCTCCTGGAGCAGGAAAAACGGTAGCTATGCTTGGTTTTATTTCTGTTGTGAAACAACCCACTCTTATATTAGTTCATGAACTTAGATTAAGTGATCAATGGATTTTTGAAATTAAGAAAAGATTAACAGGAAATTATACTTTGGGAAAGTATGATGGTGGTTTGAAAGAAGAAGGAGATATTGTTGTTGGAGTTATAAATAGTGCTTATAATAGATTTCAAGAAGACAAATATTATTTTAATAAATTTGGCACTATTATAGTAGACGAATGCCAGCACTTACCTAGTAATATGTTCTTATCTGTTATAAATAATATACCAGCAAAATATAGAATTGGTATATCAGGAACTGTTGGAAGGAGGGATGGTAAAGAGCTTTTGACGTATGATGTTATAGGAAAAATATTAATTAGATTAAAAGCTCCTGAACTTAAACATAGAATTACTAATTTTACATATAAAATGGTAAATACAAATATTAATATGGAGCTAGAACAGATAAAAAGATGGACTGGTAATAAGAAAGAAAATGTTTTGGACATAACAAAGTCTTTAACTATGTTAGTTGAAGATAGTGATAGAAATAATATAATTATTTCAGAAATAATTGATTGTATCAATCAAGGATATTTTCCCTTAGTATTAAGTTCTAGAGTAAAACATAATGAATTGTTATATGAAAAATTAACAGATTTAGGTATTAAAACTATATTATTAATTGGAAAAACAAGAAAAAAATATAAATGGGAGGATATCCAGAAAGATACAAGTATACAATGTATTGTTGCTAGTGATAAAATAGCATCAGAAGGGCTTGATTTACCTCGACTGTCTGCTTTAGTAATAACATGCCCGTCAACTAATACAAAAAAATTGGAACAACAATTAGGGAGAATACGAAGAGTTTTTTCAAACAAACCTCTTCCATTGGTTATTGATATATGTGATAATTTAGTATATTTTCGTGATGAAACTGGAATTAAATATTCGTTATTATATATGGCTAATAAGAGACAAAAGTTCTATGAGAGTTCGATATTACAATATAATGCGTAAGTACTATAAACCTCAGTATTTGAGGGAAAAGAGGACAAGTGATGATTAATAAATGGATTATATTGCTCTATTTTCTAGAGGAATATCTCTTAGTAGAAATTTTGAGGGGCGAAGCAGCCGAGATACTGAACAACTTTATGAAATTATAAAAATTGCTGTGTCGCTAGCTCAAGATACCTCGAAAGGAGTAATTAATAAAAAAGCTGTAGATTTTTTAGCAAAATTATTTCAACCTTTCATTAAAAAGTGGTCAGCGAAGGTATATCAAAATTTAAAAGGAATTGTAGATTATTCGGATGTTTTGCAAGAAACTTATACATTATTTTTTACATTATTAAAAAAATATGATTCAAGCGTTTCTCAATTTTCTTATTATATAAAAGTTATGTTGCCTCAACATTTAGTTAGATGGGCAGAAAAAGAAATTATATATAGTAATATAAATGTCTCTGTAAATATAGGGGATTATGATATAATTGATCCAAATTTAAATACATCTGAATCTGTTGAAGATTATTTACTTGCTTTTGTTTTAACTGGTGAGTATATGAAGTTTATTATGAGACGTGCGGAAAGGCAGTCAAGAAGTAATACTGTTAAAGAAGTGTGTTATAAATTTTTTCTTGGAAAGAATAGTTGTTCTGAAATTGCAAAAGAATTAGGTATTTCATATCATGCTGTTTATGAAATAATAGGTAAAATAAAAAATGAATTAGTTATATTTTTTTATAATAGTGAATTTTCAGGAATAATCTTATCTAGTACAGGTTTTGTAGAGAAGGAATATTTATAATGATTAAACATTTTGTTATATCCTTACCAGAATATATACACACACAAATAAAAGAAAGATGTCACTTTTATGATATTCCTATACAAGAAGTAGCTTCATCATTATTAGTACGCTTTGTGGAGGGCGATTTTGACGAATATTTTAATATAAAATCAATAGAGATAGAAGAAATAGATAAAAATAAATAAGTACTCATTATTATGAAGAAAGTAAATCAAATATTTGATCATCCTATTGACCAAGATAATGAAGCTCTTATTATAGCTAACGCTTTAAAGAATAAAAAAAATAGAGAACATTTAGTTAAGTTGGTATCTTATGATAAATTTAGAAAAGATGAATTTCGAACTATAGCTTGGGGTATTATTGAAGCTGTTAAATCTAATTTAGAAATAAATTTGGATGCTGTTCTTCTTAAATCAAAAACTTGTCCCATAAAAAAACTAGTAGATTTTAACTTTTTACAACAACTTATTAATAACTTTAATGAGATACCAGAAGAAAATTTTAAAGATCATATAGCAAAATTAAATTCTGATAATATAAAAGCTAGACTTCTTGATTGGAGCTTTAAATCGTTATATCCTAGGTGTTTGGATCCAGCAACTAAGTTAAGTGATTTAGATGAGGCATTATCTTATGCTAAAGCTGTTATAGAAAAGGGTTTTTCTTCCACAAAATTAGATTTTCAAACAATGGAAAGTATTGCTACTAGATTTGAGGAAGATAAAAGTAGTGGTGTAGATAAAAGAACTACAGGATTTCTTCAATTAGATAAATATCTTACTGAGGGATTAAAAGCAGGACAAATAACTACAGTGGCAGCTTTAAGTGCAATGGGAAAGAGTTCATATGTACTGTCAATGATGAAAAATCTTGCTAATTTGGGGATACCATCTGCACAGTTTGCATTAGAAATGAATTCTATGTCACTTTTTGCTAAATTACTTGCATTTAATACAAGATTACCAATCTCTCAAGTAATTAAAAATTCTGATAAATTATCAGAAGAAGATAGAGAAATATATGAGGTAGAAATATCTCGTTTGAGAAGAAATAAACATATTTTCCTTAATGATAAACCTTCTCAAAATATTTCTAGTGTAAGGGAACAAGTGATGATACTTCAGGATTTTTTATATCCTAATGGAGGAGATGGCTATATAGTTGTTCCTATTGACTTATTTGGTAAATTAAGAGATTTTCAGGGAAGTGACAATTTTGCAAGAGATTATGAAAAGAAATGTAATGAAGTTCAAATAATGGCACGGGAACTTGGGGTACATTTAATCTTGGTAGCACAAATAAATAGAGAGGTTAGTAAACGAAAGAATAAAAGACCTACAATGAATGATTTGAAAAATGCTCATGCTTTAACAGAAGTATCAGATCTTATTTTAGGGATACATAGACCATTTTATGATCCAGAAACTGCTTTAAAGTATAACATAGCATATGGATTGTCATTACAAGAAGAAGATTATGATGATTTTGATGATAATATTTCTTTTGATATTGAGGAGCTTGCTGATGAAAATCCAGATAAAAATTTAGCTGAAGTAATTATATTAAAGCAAAGAATGGGAATAAATAATATACTTATTAATTTTCATTTTGATTCAAATACTACTTGTTTTTACCCTGTAATAGATAATTATCAATTGAAATTGAATGAAAAAAAATTTGATGATGATGGATAAATGTTTTTGATTTAAATATAAAATTTATATATTTATTTTAAATATTATTACTTCAGGAGGCTAATATGTCTATACTAACTATAGTAGGTTTGTTTTTAGGTATACTTTTTTTGTATAAATTATTTTTAATATTAAATAATAAAAAATACTATAATGATCTTAATGAATCTGATATTAAGTATAATAAACATAGTAGGTTTATAAATATAAATTTAAAATAATATTATAATATAAGGAAGTTTTTAATGAAGATAAAATCTTGCCCATTTTGTAAAAATGATGAAGAAGGTAAATTATATGTAACTGATTTTACAGATGATTTAACACCTTCAACAGTATATTGGGTAGAATGTGGTGGTTGTGAAGCATGTGGACCTGCTTGCTTTTCTAAAGAAGAAGCTATTAATTATTGGAATAAAGCGAAAAGATAATATTTAATTTCTAAAAATATACCAATCATACCTAAAAAATACCTTAATTATATTATATTTTTTCCTAAATGGTAAAATAAATTATGAGGAAAATATATAATATGATAAAAAATATTTCTGCAAAGGTAAAAAATAATCTCTCTAATATGCTCTCTAATAAGTTTTCTAATAAGTTTTCTAATAAAGAAAATTTATTAGAAAATATTCCTGTTCAGCCTACAAAACCAAATAATATTCATACTAAATCTCTTCTTGAGGAGGAAGATAATAAAGTAAGAATAGTTGTGAATAAAACAGTTAGAACGAAGTATAAAATAGGTTGGATAAATAAAATTAGAAAAAATCCAATTGTTGAAATTGTGATTCACGGAACTGCTGGTGGAAGAACAGTTCAAGGATTATTATATTGGATGTATAATTGGGGAAGACCTAGATATCCTGAAGGTATAGGTTTGTTTCATTATGCAATTGGACGGGGAGATAAAGATGAACCTGATGGCTTAGTTGTTGAAATATTAGATCCAGAATATTGGGTATATCATTCTACATCATCATATAATGATTATACTAGTATAGGTATAGAACTTCTTAATACATCTAAATCAAATAGAGATCCATATACAGATAAACAGTATGAATCTTTATTTTCATTAATATTTGATCATCTTATGGTACTTTATCCTTCAATTACAAGAATAACTTCACATAGATATAATATTTGGCGTTGGAATAGTAAAAAAATAGCACAAAAAAATGATAGAAACTGTCCAGGAAACTTTGATTGGTCAAGATTAGATAAAGAGCTTAAAAAACGAAATTATACTTTTAAAATTGATGGGAATTTAAGATACAATATTATTAAACCTTTTGATGATTCTAATAAAACGAAACCCATAGAGCCAGATAATATAACAGGTATGGGATAAAATTAAATTAAAGGAGATAGGTTATGGCAGAAGAAGAGCTGAAAGTATCTCTTTCAGATAAACAATTAAAAGGATTGGAGATATTAAGTGAAATGGATTCTGCGAGATTATTATCAGAAACTTCCTTAACTCCAAAATGTTCTTGGGTAGGAAGAGCATTTCAATGGATTGACGATAATATACTTAGTAAAACATCTAGACTTTGGATGTATTTATTAGAAATAGTAGGTCTTGTTTGTATAAGTATAATTTTGAGTAAGGTAGATAATGGTTTACTTTTGATTTCTGAAGCTAAAACAGAATTAGATATACAAAAGGCAAAAATGTATGTTGATGCTCTTATTCAGTTAGCACCTGCTCTTGCAAGTATGATTGCAACAATATGTGGAGCTCTTCCTCTAGCTATTGGAGCGTTTAGATCCTTAAAGAGTAAATGGGAATTGAATTCAAACAAAGAAGAAGTAGTTTAACATTAGATAATGAATATTTTTGAAAAATTAAAGGCTAAGTTTGATTTAGAAAATGGTTGGATACCTTTTGTAAATGAGCAGTTAAAGTGGGGTACGGCTTTTTTTGTAAGAATAACTGCTATTGTTCTTACAATGCTTTTTGTTTTATATTTAGTTAAATGGTCTAATATTATAAAAGAATTAAGATCAATTATTAGTGGTAAAGAAAGAATACATGTAACATCAGAAGGATCTGATATTATTTCTTCACCAGATATTAATTATGAAAAGGATTTAAAGGGTTTGACTAGTGTTATAAAAATGTTGGAAAATAAGAAAAAGATAAAGAAGGGAGTAGATGAAAAGGAAAATAAAGATACTAAATAGTTTTTTATTATTTTTCTTCATTGTACCTATTTATGCAGATTATATACTTACAGATAAACAATATGAGGCAGTTCTAGAGCAATTAAAAAGAGATCAACAAATAATAAAAAATAATAATATTCGTTGGGATAAATTAAAAAAGAGTAAACCTAAAATTACATATGAAATAATTGATGATCAAGTTGTAATACAAAGTATAGAAATACCGGTATATAATACAAAACCAATAGTATATAAAGTTAAATTTAAAGTAGAGCCAGAAAAAGATCCATTAAAATATTTTCCTTTAACATTACAACTTTGTGGTATATTGGAAACTATTGCAATTACAGATTTTAAGGTAGGTTTACAATTATTTAGTTTAGCCCCAATAAAAATAATAGTATTGCGCAATCTTGGAATTAATATATTAGCAGGTATAAAGTCTTCTGGAATATCAATTAGTTATAGATTACCAAAACCTCTTAAAAACACATCTATCCATATTTATACAGGATTTTCATATACAGAAGTAAGAGAAGTATTTGGTGTAGGAATAAGTTTAAATTTTTAGGTGATGCAAATGAATTTAGGAAGTAAACTGTTAGATCCTTCATATATTCCATCTGAAGATGCAATTGATTTTAAAGAAAAAAATATTTCTTTTGATGTATCTTTGCGGTGTCCTGTTAAATTTACGGATGATCCATTAGAATATGCGGAAGGTTTTTTAAAATATAAATTAAAAAGTGTGCAGAAGACTATATTAATAGATTTATTTTCTGTAGATAAAAAGGGTAAACCTGTCTACAAAGAAGCTGTTGTTATATCTGGAATGAGATGCCTTGAGGTGGGAACTGAAGTTTTAATGTATGATGGTACTCTTAAAAAGATTGAAGATATAAAACTTGGTGAGTTTGTAATGGGTCCGGATTCTAAACCAAGAGAGGTTTTGGATACATCAAGGGGAATTTCTGAATTGTTTGAAGTACATCAATCTTGTGCAGATACATATGTGGTTAATGAGAATCATATATTATCTTTAAAGAAAGCTCAATCATGCAAAAATGCTATATCGGATAAGCAACCGAATGGGCATTATCCAAATGAACCTGATCTTGTAAACATACCAATAAAAGAATATATAGCAAAATCAGATAAATGGAAGTACTTTTTTAGAGGGTATAAAGCGGGATTAATAGAATTTTCTGAACAATTTGTACCGGTTGATCCATATTTATTGGGAATATGGTTAGGTAATGGTTCAAATTATGCTATAAAAATTTGTAATATTGAAAATGAAGTTGCAGCTTGGTTGCATAAATTTGCTGCTAAGAATGATTTTTTGATACATGAATATAAGAAGAAAGGTACTACTGCAATTGATTATACTATTTCAAAGAAAAGAATTAGATTTTTTCACATAAACCCATTATTAAATGCATTTAGAAAACTAAATTTAATGAAAAATAAACATATACCTCAATGTTATATTTCAAATAGTAAGGAGATTAGATTAAAAGTTCTTGCTGGACTACTTGATACAGATGGATATTATGCGAAACATGGATATGAATTAGTATTGGCTAATGAAAGATTAGCTAGAGATGCTAAAAGATTAGCAGATACTCTTGGATATAGAACTAGTATTAGAAAAAAGCGGACAACAAATCAAAATAAGGATTTTGAGGGAGTAGCGTGGAGACTTTTAATATATGGTAATGTATGGGAAATTCCCTGTAAGGTAGAGGTAAAGAAATACAAACATACAGGAAAATATTCTAATAAGGAAAATTATTTATCCTCTCTTGATATTAAATCGATTGGGTGGGGTGAGTATGCAGGGATTGTTGTAGATAAAGATAGTTTGTTTTGTCTTTCTGATTGTACTACTGTGCATAACTCAGGTAAATCGGTTTTAGGTGGTATAATAGGATCTTTTTTGTTACAAAAATTATTGGGTATGGATGATCCTGGAGAATATCTTGGACAATTACCTGGACAAAAATTTTCTGCGGAATATATAGCAACAAGCGAACAACAAAGTAGACAAACAGCTTTTGCTAGTTTTGAAACTAATATAACTACAACACCCTGGTGGAAAAAATATATATCATATTTGCTAGATAGAGAGACTACAGAGGGAAAAGAAACACTATTCCAACACCATGTACGAAGTGTTACTTTTCCAGAGAAAAATTTGGAAGTTTTAAGTTTACATAGTAACAGTGCTTCAATAGCAGGACTTACAGCTTTTTTT
>Ga0180437_10010681_pt1 | contig 11155 bp, 11 predicted proteins | sample SS_ome_4_FD_132410 | JGI IMG/M metagenome (GOLD analysis project Ga0180437, IMG submission 132410) | Hypersaline lake sediment archaeal communities from the Salton Sea, California, USA - SS_3_D_1 metaG | ecosystem: Environmental > Aquatic > Non-marine Saline and Alkaline > Hypersaline >... | reverse complement strand
ACCGTGCCGTCTGCGTTGCTGAAACGAAACCATCCCGTATCCGCAGCGATTGCGGCAAAAAGAGAGCGAGCCATTTTTTCAGTGATTCGCCAATCGGCGCGCTTAAAAAACTCGAAAAGTATTACAGCCGTAGCGCCAGAGCTGCTGTCTGTCAGCTCGATATCTCCCAGACCGTCGCCGGTAATATGATGGTCAAAGACAATAACCGGCTTGGCATTTTCTTTCAGATACTCGCTGAAATCCGGAAGCTGAGCAAGACTATTGGTATCGAGTATGATAACCAAATCCGGCTCGCCAAGGGTGCCGCCTATCAACTCTTCAGGGGATTCATCCTGACCAAGCACCATCGGCTCACTTTCAAATAAAAACAGATACCATCTTGGAATCTGTGAAAGAAAGACAGCCTGTGCCTTTTTCCCAAGCTGCTTCAGGGCCTCGGACAAAGCTATCACACAGCCGCAGGCATCCCCGTCAGGCTTGCGGTGTGTGATTATCAAAATCTTCTCAGAACTATTAACTAAACCAACCGCTTTTCGAAAATCACTTTTATCTATCATACCAATCCCTTATTCTGCGTTGTTTCATCCCTGCAAAACTTACCCTCAGATACGGCTTTTTCACCAAAGACGTCTCCATAAACCTTCTCAAAAAGCTCCCGGCCAAGATGTTTCCTTGCCCACAGATACCACAACTCCTTTTTGCTTGCATCTGGATTAAGCTGCTTAAGCCCTGCAACCACCAATAACCTTGCCCATACGACAGGATTCAAAGATACGTCTGGCTTTAACCTTTACGGGCATCCGCCGATATATATCAGCTAAGATTTGTTCAGCCTCTTTTGTAGTGTCATTCATACTCATAGTCGAATTATACAACCGCAAACTAATCCGCCAATATCTCCTTTGCCTTCCGGCAGTCTTTTGCAATTTGCTCGACAAGCTTTTCCTCGGTTCGGAATTTGTGCTGCGAGCGGATTCGGCTGACAAAATCCATTACCATCCACTTACCATTCGGCCGCTTGAAACCCTCGAGGAGAATATGCGCTTCTATCAGCAGACCGAAATCCTGACCATATGTCCTCGCCTGGCCGATACTGAAAACTGCCGGCAACTCAGCGGCAACTGTGCACACCTGCTGACAGCTCTCTGCCGTCGCTACACGACCAGCATAAACACCTTCGGAGGGTATAATCTGAGCGGGACTTTTCATATTCAGTGTCGGGTAACCATGCTGTTTGCCTATACCACGCCCGGCAATTATTTCTCCGGCAACCCGGTAAGGTCTGGAAAGTGCTGCAGCAGCGTCGGCAACATGCCCGCTCTCGAGCATATAACGAATCATAGTGCTCGACACCCTGACCGACTGGCCCGTGGACAACTCAATTTTTTGCGCAGGGCAAACAACAACCTCGAAACCGTTCTTTGAACCAAACTGTTTAAGACTGTCAACGGTACCCTGGCGGGCGGAACCAAAATTGAAATCCTCACCTTCTACAACTACAGCAGGCTTGATATTCGTCATCAGAAATTTCTTCACGAAGGCACTCGGCGACAGATTGAGCAACTCTGCCGAATCTCTCAGGATTATCAGGCAATCAAGACCTTCCTGAGAAAGTAGATGCCGCTTCAACGCCAGCGGCGTTAACACCCCGGGGGTCTTTTCAGGATGAAGAATCGCGACCGGATGAGGCTCAAATGTCATCGCAATTGCCGCTGCGCCACGCTCTTTCGCTATCCTGCATACAGAAGCCGCTATCCGCTGATGTCCGATATGGACACCGTCAAAGTTGCCTATGCTAAGCACGCTGCCTTTTTCTACTTTTGCAAGGCCGGATACTGTCTGTAAAATCCTCATAATGCCATAATTTAACCGCATATCCGGAAATCTGCAACCGATTTCACACGCTTTGATGCGAAAACTTTTGCAAAGTGGCCGCCTTTATATATAATTCACAACTAAACTGGCTAATTTGAGGAGTTGGAAATGCCGGCAAATAACAAAATTAAAAACATTCTGAAAGAGTTGAAATCACATGCACCGTTCACACTATTCGGTGCCTCCACCGGCATCCTGCTTATGCTGATATTCAGAAATATCAGCGAGAACGCAAGCTTCACTCTATTTTATATCTTCCATCCCACACACGTAGTATTAAGCGCAATGGTTACCTCATCGATATTCGAACTGCACACCAAAAAGTCTAATTTCTTCATTCTCTTGATAATCGGTTACGCAGGCTCGATTGGAATCGCCACACTCAGTGACTCCTTAATCCCCTATGTTGCAGAAATCCTGCTCGGCCTTCCCGCACACACCCACATCGGTTTCATCGAAAAATGGTACATAGTCAATCCTGCCGCTGTGCTGGGCGTGATGATTGCCTATTTTTGGCCTAAAACAAAATTCCCACACGCAGGACACGTCCTCCTGAGCACCTGGGCATCATTGTTTCATATCCTTATGACCATAACCGGAACCGTCTCCTTGCTTACAAGCTTGGTAATTCTTGTCTTTTTGTTCATCGCCGTGTGGCTGCCATGCTGCGTCAGTGATATAGTATTTCCGCTTCTGTTCACTAAGGATAATAACAGATGAAACTCTATCCGTTAAAATTCAACCCGATTTTCAAAAAACGTATATGGGGAGGCCAGAAACTTCGAGAGTCATTCGGAAAAGACATCCCGCCATTCGAGCACATTGGCGAAAGCTGGGAACTGGCCGATTTACCAAACGATAAATCAGTAATCGCCAACGGCCAACTGACCGGCAGAAGTATTGCGGAGGCACTCAGTGAGTTCCCACAGGCCGTTACAGGACAACAGGATTTCTCCGGCCAGTTCAGGCTTTTGATTAAACTGCTCGATGCCGAGGAAAAACTCAGTGTACAGGTACACCCAGACGCCGCTGCGTGCAGCCGAATGGCCAAAGGTGAGCCGAAAACCGAGTGCTGGTACATTATCTCGGCGGCACCAGGCGCCGTTATATATAAAGGACTCAAAAAAGGGGTAAACCGAGAAACTTTGGCCGACTCTATAAAACGAGGAACAACCGCCAAACAACTGCAAAAAATCCCCGTCCACGCCGGCGAATGCCACTTTTTACCTGCCGGTACAGCACACAGCATCGGGGCGGGCCTGCTTATAGCAGAAATACAAACACCTTCAGATACAACTTACCGGCTCTTTGACTGGAATCGAACAGACGAACAAGGAAAAGGACGCAAGCTGCACATCGAGGAGGCTCTGGAAAGCATCAACTTTGAAAAAGCCGGCGAACTGCTGCCGCCGAAAACTACAGGCCGGCTCGTTGACTCAGACTATTTCAAAATCGATGAACTCTATCAGGCACCCGAATCCGAAATACCTTTGTCGGCCGGGCAAATGAAAGTATTAATGATTATAACGGGAACCGGTAACATCAAAGCCGACAGGCACACCTGTGTTGAATTCAAACCCGGTGACACTATCCTCATACCCGCTGCCTACGAAGGGGTAATGTATTTCGAGAAGCAAACACAATATCTGACCATTACAACGTAAAGTCAAAAAGAATAAAAACGGCAGAGTTTAATGCTGTTTGCGAACCGCTCCGCGAAGGCCTTCCATCTTCAGGTAACCTTTTTTCCAGACGATAATGCCGGAAACTCCAAAGACAATTACATACACAATACCTGCATATCTGGTCCTTATCTGGCTCATCGCTAGACCAATCAATGCATATAAACCGGCCAGATAGTATGAGATAGCAACGGTCTTTTTAAGTGGAATCCCGCGGTCAATCATCTGGTCGTAAATGTGGCCGCGGTCGGAAACAAATAGAGGTCTGTGATTAATCAGCCTTCTGATTAAAGCTACAGCGGTATCAAGGATAGGCAGGCCGAATACCACGACCGAAGCCATCCACCAGCGGGGAATATGTTCACCAAAGAGAATCATCAGAGCTGCAATCATAAAACCGAGAAGCATACTGCCTGCATCACCCATAAATATCCTGGCGGGGTAGCGGTTAAACGGCAGAAAACCCGCCGAAGCACCGACCAGTGCCAGGCAGATAATAATCCGGACCGGGTCTCCGACTCCACTGAAATACCAGGTTGCCAGGTGAATTGAAATCAAAAGCATTGCAAGGCTAATAACAGTGGTAACGCCGGCGCAAAGGCCATCAAGACCGTCAAGCAGATTAAGAGAATTGGTAGAACCTACTACAAAAATGATGACGATGGCTATTTCAAGTACATCTTCAATCAAAGGACTAATCGGCAGATAAAGCTGCTTTGTCAGGAAAGTCAGATTCGGGCTGATACCAACTGCAAGAAGTACCACCGCGGCAGCCACCTGACCAAGGATTTTCCCGGAAGGTCTCAAATCTCGCAGGTCATCTATAAAACCGATTAAACATGCAATTGCAGCACCTCCGAGAATCCCCAGAAGCCATTTTGAGCTTTGGTGAAAATATTCGCCACCTGACAAATAAACAATCCCTGCGATTATACCCGCACTGATTCCGGTAAATATCCCAATCCCGCCAAGATAAGCTACGGGCTTGTGATGAGTTTTGACCAAATCGTCCGGCATATCTACTATACCGAAGCGGATAGCTATTTTCCGTGATATCAAGGTACCCACAAGTGCAGCGAGAAAAGAGACCACCAGCACAGGCCAGAATCGTAATACCCAGCTCAGGGGTCTTTCGTCACCAATTAAGTTTTCAAACACTTCACTGTACCTCAATTTCTCTCGTTTGAAATAGTTTATTATTCTGTTTTCTTATTGCTGTCCAGCCAGACTTCACCGTCGTATCGAAGCATTGTCAGGCCGTCTTGAAAACCGTCAAATTCAAAGTCGGGTCTTTCGCCGGTCATCTCCTGCAAAATCCACCTCGGAAAGTTAGCCCCTGCCTTTATCGAAAGAGGTACACCACCGCCAAAACGGGGATTAATCTCGATAAATTTTACATCGTTATCTTTTGTCAAAAATAATTGAAGCGTTATCACACCAGGCCCCGCACCAAGTTTTTCAACAAGGTTAGCGGCCTGCTTCATAATATTGGTATTCTTAACAATCTGAGACTTGCTGACCTCACCCGCCCTTACTTCGATACGCTTGCGGGGGACCACACAGCGCACTTTCATCTCGAAGTCAACATACACATCGCAGGTGTGTTCGCTGCCGTCAATGAATTCCTGAACGATACAATTTGGAATGCGCCGCGAAAAAAATCTCAGCTCTTCGATGTTTCTTACAACGGCATTGCCTCTGCCGGCAGAACCGTCCCATGGCTTCAAAAAACAAGGCCAATCTATTTTACCAGCAGCCGGCAAAGAGGCAACCTCACAGGTCACCGGTGTCTCAAGATTATTATCCATTAAAAAACTATAGGTTTTTCTTTTATCCTGGCAGACATCAATTACGTCAGGAGATGAAATAAGCACCCGGCAGCCAAGAGCAGCAAATTTATCAATGTTGGCCGCCAGCACTCTTAAATCCAAATCAACCGTAGGAACAACAAGCCCGATTTTTTCGGACTTTACAATCCTGAGAAGCTCCGAGAGATAATCAGGATGCGTAACGGGCTTTACCGCAAATCGGCTGTCGCATAACTGCAGCGCAGAGCTTAATTGACTGTTGTCCGTCCCCGAAATTTCACACCTTATATCCAGTTCACGAGCACCAGCCCGAAAACACCTCAGCAGAGAGACACGCCTGCCTATGCAGGTGAACAGAACGTTTATGCCTTTATTATTCAACCTTACACTCTCTCTTAGCTATTTACAATCAGCAGCAAACAAAAACACACAACTCCGATATAATAAATCCCTTCTAAAACACAGTCAACAGGCAATTCAGTTGACTTCCACCGTCTCCAGGCTTAAACTACACTGACATATAGTAGAACAAATCGGCAATAAACTGCTAAAGGTTAACGAATGAAAGTTCCTCTGCTGGATTTGAAAGGCGAATACGAAACCTATAAAGCCGAGGCTTTGGAGGCCATAAGACACATCTGCGAAACCCAGACCTTCGCACTGGGGCCTGCCGTTGCCTCTTTCGAGCGAAGAATTGCCGATTACTGCGGAGCCAGATTCGCCATCGGCGTCTCAAGCGGCTCAGATGCACTGCTCGTCAGCCTGATGGCGATGGGGATAGGTGACGGTGACGAGGTCATAACCACACCTTTTACCTTCTTTGCCACCGCCGCAGCTATAGCAAGACTCGGGGCAAACCCGGTCTTTGTAGATATAGACCAAGATACATTCAATATAGATACCACACGGATTGAAAGCCGAATAACCACCAGGAGCAAAGCCATCGTTCCCGTACATCTTTTCGGCCAGGCCGCAAAAATGAAACCAATTGTCAATATCGCTCGAAAGCACGGGCTCGCTGTTGTAGAAGATGCGGCACAGGCCATCGGGGCCAGCCAAAACGGCCTCAAATGCGGAAACTTCGGCACTGCCGGCTGTTTCTCATTTTATCCTACCAAAAACCTCAGTTGCTTCGGAGATGGCGGCCTGGTGATTACCAGCGATAAAAACCTCGCTGAAAAAATCCGATGCCTCCGCAATCACGGCCAGACCGGCCAGTACATATACGAACAGATTGGTGGCAATTTCCGACTGGACGCCATTCAGGCGGCTGTTCTACAGGTCAAGCTCAAATACCTCGACAAATGGAACCGGCAGAGAAGGCAAAACGCCGCTTTTTATGACAAGCTTTTTGCTGATACGCCGATATCGGCACCTAAAATCGCCCCTGACAATTTCAGCATCTACCATCAATACACCATTAAAAGTGCATCCAGAGATGAATTGAAAAATTACCTGCTCGCAAATGGAATTGCTTCAGCCGTATTTTATCCAAAACCGCTCCATCTGCAGGAATGCTTCGGGTACCTCGGCTATAAAAAAGGGGACTTTCCTGTAGCAGAAAAAATCTGCTCAGAGGTATTATCACTGCCGGTTTATCCACAATTGACCGAAGAGCAAATCAGCTACGTAGCAGATACAGCACTCGGCTTTCACAAAGCCGGAAGGAAGCTAAAAAAATGCTGAAGTTAAATGAAAACCCGCCTGTCCTCTGGCCGGAAAACACCTTTGCCACAGAGCTCAGCACTCCGTGGTATGTGGCACATACAAAAAGCCGGAACGAAAAAGCACTCGCAAATGATTTGATTAGACGTAATATTAATTACTTTCTACCTATGATATGGAAAATACGCCATCAAAGGGGCAGAAAAATCCGCTCTCTTTTACCTCTGTTCAGCGGGTATCTGTTCTTCTGCTGCCGGCTCGAAAAACGCTCTAGCGTGCTCAAAACAAATCGCGTGGCAAATATCATAGTGGTTAAAAACCAGAAAAAATTGATTAACGAACTTGCAGCTATTGAACAGGCCATTAAGGCAGGTGCGGAGCTGAGACCACATAAATACATAAAAAAGGGCCAAAGGTGCAGCGTTGTTTCCGGACCGCTTCAGAATTTACAGGGCATCGTGATAAAAACCAAAAACACAACCAGACTCGTCCTGCAAATCGATATCCTCGGACAGTCGGCAAGCCTCGAGGTTGATACCGATTTGATTGAGCCGATTGAATAACCCCTGAAACTGCAGATAATTTGCTCGTTTGACAAAACGGTAACAACCGTAAAAAATAGATAAAGAATATCTAAAATGGAGCAAAGCAAATGAAAATCTGTGTAGTCGGTATCGGATATGTTGGACTGGTCACGGCGGCGTGCCTGGCGGAGGTGGGAAACCAGGTCGTATGCGTGGATAATGACTCTGAAAAAATAGACAAATTAAAACATGGCACTATCCCAATTTATGAGCCGTCTCTTACCGAGAAAGTAAAGTATAATGAACAACGAGGCAGACTGCGATTTACAACCAAACTCAAAGAAGGATTAGACAATTCACTCGTTATCTTCATCGCTGTTGGAACCCCCTCGGGCGATGACGGCTCCGCCGATATCTCCGCCGTATTGTCCGTAGCAAAGCAGATAGCCGAATCCATCACCGATTACAAAATCATTGTTACAAAAAGTACCGTCCCGGTCGGGACAAGCCGAAAAGTAACCGGCCTTATAAGCTCGAAAACTAAAGTGACCTTCGACTACGTGAGCAATCCGGAATTCCTCAAGGAAGGCGCCGCCGTCGCGGACTTTATGAGCCCGGACAGAATAATCATAGGCACACAGAACAAAACTGTACGCCAAACATTAAAGCAACTCTACAAACCCTTTATGAGAAGAAGAAACCGGCTCATTTTTATGGACCCAGTCTCAGCGGAAATGTCCAAATACGCCGCTAATGCTATGCTGGCTACTCGCATATCATTTATGAACGAGTTGTCAGGATTGTGCGAAAAACTCGGCGCAGATATTGAGCTGGTCAGACAGGCTCTGGGCAGTGATTCACGCATCGGTGCTTCCTTTTTGTTTCCGGGTGTAGGTTTCGGCGGCAGTTGTTTCCCAAAAGACATCCGCGCTCTCGCTTATATGGGAAAGGACAACGGCCTGGATATGAAGCTCATTCACTCGGTAAGACAGGTTAATGACGTCCAGCACGAGAGATTTGCCAACCGGGTAATTGATTACTTCGCCGGCCGTACCGAAGACATAACTTTGGCCGTCTGGGGACTGGCATTCAAAGCAAAAACAGACGACATCAGAGAATCACCCGCCGTTTATTGCGTGCAGAAATTTCTGGACAAAAAAATAAAAATACGCGCTTACGACCCAGCCGCCGCTTCATCTGCACTGAAGGCACTTAATGGTAATATCAAAACCTTACCCGACGGCTACTCTGCACTGGAAGGCGCCGATGCACTGGTTATATTGACCGACTGGCAGGAATTCAGAAATCCCGATTTTGAAGCTATAGCCGAAAAACTCAAAAAACCGCTCATCTTTGACGGCAGAAATCTCTACGAACCCGCCGTCATCAAAAAGGAAGGTATCGAATACCACAGCATCGGCAGAAAATCGGTTATGAAATAAAGACAATCTTTCCGAAAAATATTACAGCCTGAATCAATTATTCCTTTTACTTGGGAGACAGATTATGGATACGGTTATCAAAATAATAGGGATTGTGATTATCTGCATTGCCGTCCTCTATATGATTAAGCCCGGGATAATCAAAGCCTTAATCCGCCTTTTCAGCAAGGGCTCAAGATTGTACCTGGCCGGCGTCCTGCGACTGGCTCTCGCCGTGGTCCTCTTTGTCGGCGCAACACAATGCGACAAAACACGCTTAGTTATAGCCTTCGGCGTTTTATGCCTGCTTTCGGCATTACTGGTATTTGCCCTCGGGCCAAAAAAACTCTCGCCAATGCTCAAATGGTATCTGGACAAACCAGACTGGATACTCAGAATAATTGCGGCTATAGCACTTGCCTTCGGAGCATTAATAGTTTATTCGGCGTAAGGAGCTTTGAAACAAAATGAAAATTGTTATAACAGGAGCTGCCGGCTTTATAGGCTCACATCTGACAGAACACCTCCTTGCAAAGGGCCACAGTATAACAGGAATAGATAACTTCGACGATTTCTACAACCCAGACGTCAAACGTGATAACATCAAAACCGCTCTGCAAAACGATAACTTCAAGATTATACAGGCCGACATCCGTAACGGCGAAATCATGGATACAATACTCGCTGATGGCGCCGATGCTGTCGTGCACCTGGCTGCGAGGGCGGGCGTTCGGCCCTCGATTGAAAACCCAAAGCTCTATACCGACGTCAATGTCAACGGAACGGTGGTTATGCTCGAAGCTGCAAAAAAACACAACATCCAGAAATTTATTCTCGGTTCCAGTTCGAGTGTGTACGGAAACAATAAAAAGATTCCTTTTAGCGAAAAGGACAATGTAGATTTCCCCATCTCACCATATGCCGCCACCAAAAAAGCCGGCGAGCTTATCTGCCATACATATCATCACCTTTACAACATCCACATCACAACCCTGAGATTTTTCACGGTATATGGCCCGAGGCAAAGACCTGACCTGGCAATACACAAGTTCGCCAGGCTTATCGAGCTGAATAAACCTGTCCCGATATACGGCGACGGAACGATGCAGCGGGATTTCACATACATCGACGATATCATCCAGGGAACAACGGCTGCCATAGAAAACTGTAGGGGCTGCGAGATTTACAACCTGGGAGAATCAACACCAATATCGGTCAACAACTTAATATCCGAGCTGGAAAAGGCTCTCGGCAAAAACGCCAAAAGACGCTATCTGCCGCTTCAGCCCGGCGATGTCGAACGCACGTATGCCGACATCAGCAAGGCCGAAAAACTCCTCGGCTATCAGCCTAACACCTCCTTTGAAAAAGGCTTGGAAGTTTTCGTAAAATGGCTGAGACGATAATCACAAAAACAGTTGTGATTACCTGCAATGTATATTAAAATAACATCCAAACGGGGCGTGGCGCAGTTTGGCTAGCGCGCGTGACTGGGGGTCACGAGGTCGCAGGTTCAAGTCCTGTCGCCCCGATTTTTTGCCTCAAGGCAAAAAATCGCAGAGCAGTAGAGAAGAGACGGTAGAACGTAGAGCAAATTGTCTACTATGCAGCCAATAAAGTTGTTTCGACAGCGTAACCCACCTCTACTGCGGCCAACTGCTCCCATACTCAGAAAAAATCATTAATCCACAAAGACAATATCTTCGGGGATAGCTGCAACGTCGCGCCGGTGCGAACCGAGAATCTTTTTCACCTCAGAGCTGTGCCTGCCCGTCAGTCGCCTTAACTCCGAACTGTCAAAATTCGTAATAGCCTTTGCACAGTCATTTAACATCACGACACTGCCGCGCTCAAAAGAACCTTTCACCTTCAAAATTCCGCTCGGCAGCAGGCTCTTTCGCGACTTCAACGCCCGAACCGCACCATCATCAATAACGATAGTCCCTGCCGGGCTGCTGTTCAGTATCCAGCGGGCACGGTTACTCAGCTTCCGCTTCGGCATAAAAACGGTGCCAATCTCAGCCCCGGACATAATTCGACTGATAACATTCCGAACCCTTCCATCAGCCAGAACCAGCCGGCACCCGGCATTAGATGCTATCCTGGCAGCCTCTATCTTTGTCTTCATCCCGCCGGTTGCGTGTCGGCTACCCTTACTGCCCGCCGTACGTTCTATTTTT
>Ga0180437_10010680_pt1 | contig 11156 bp, 8 predicted proteins | sample SS_ome_4_FD_132410 | JGI IMG/M metagenome (GOLD analysis project Ga0180437, IMG submission 132410) | Hypersaline lake sediment archaeal communities from the Salton Sea, California, USA - SS_3_D_1 metaG | ecosystem: Environmental > Aquatic > Non-marine Saline and Alkaline > Hypersaline > Sediment... | reverse complement strand
GAGCTGACGCCGGAGGCGCTGGCGTTGGACGTGATCGACCGCGTCGGGCCGGGCGGGGATTTCCTGAAAACCGCCCACACCAAACAGCATTTCCGGCAGGTGTGGTACCCGCGGTTGTTTGACCGCCGGGCCTACGGCGCGTGGGTCGACGCCGGAAAGCCGGACGCGGTCGGGACCGCGCGCGGCGTCGCCCGCCAGGCGATCGAGACGCACGTGCCGGCGCCGCTGCCCGCGGCGGCGCTGGAGACGATGGAGGGAATCATCGCGGAGGCGGATGCGCGCGCCGGGCTCTCGCCCCGGGGTGGGTGAGCGGGGGGGATGTCTCATGCCTAACAACAATCTACCTTTTCTCAACAACGGGGTCGCCCAGGTGGCGATCGTGGTCGAGGATCTGGACCAGGCGGTCGAGCATTACTGGAAGATGTTCGGCATCGGGCCGTGGCATTTCTACACCTACGGCAAGCCGCTGGTCAAGGAGATGACGTATCACGGCGAGCCTGCCGCGTACAAGATGCGGATCGCCCTGTCCTATCTGGGACCCACGCGCATCGAGTTGATCCAACCGCTGGAGGGGGATTCCGTCTACGCCGACTTCGTCGAGGAGCACGGCTATGGCGTGCACCATTTCGGCGTCCTGGTCGAGGACATGGATGCGGCCATCGCGCAGGCGGAGGCGGCCGGGCTGGAGATGACGATGGACGGGGCGGGCTTCGGCCTTGACGGCGACGGCCACTACGCCTACCTGGACACGGAGGAAAAGCTCGGCGTCACGATCGAGTTGATCGAGCGGCCCAAGGGGCGCGTGCCGCCGGAGAAGGTGTATCCGCCGGAAGACCTTTAGACCTTTAGGCCCGGCGTGTTGACAAACCCTCCTCCTGCGGTGATAATGGGCCTATGCGCCGAACGAAGCTGGCTCTTGGGATCTTGTGTGCACTTGTTCTGGCCGTAACGGCGTGCGGCGTGCCGGCCGAGCTGCCCCGGTCGTTGCTCGTGGGCACGGCGACCGTCACGCCGACCGCGACTGCTACGCCCACGCCCACGCCGACGCCGACGGTGACGCCGACGCCGCTCCCCACACCGACACCGACGCCCAGCCCGGTCGAGCGGCTCTCGGACGCCGGGCGGGCGATGGAGCACGGCGACTACGAGGCCGCCGCCGAAATCTACCGCCGCCTGCTCGGCCTGCCGCTGGATGGGGACACGGCTGCGGAGGCGCGGCTGGGGCTGGCCACGGCCTATCTGCGCGACGGGGATTCCGCCAGCGCTGTAGACGCGTTGCGCGATTTTCTCGCCGCCCACCCGGAAAGCGACCGGGCGCCCGATGCGTCCTTCTTGCTGGGCGAGGCCCTGGCCGGTGTGGGTGAACCACTGGCCGCGGCCGAGGCGTACCGGGCCTATGTGTCGGCCGGGACGGTCATCACGGCCTACGTGGAGCGGAGCGTGGGCGATACGCTCTACGCGGGCGGGGCCTATCTCGCCGCGGCCGAGGCGTACGAAGCCGCGGTGATCGATGCCCCCGATCTGTCCTTCGAGGTCAATGTGCGCGAGAAGCTGGCACTCACCCACGTTGCGTTGGAGGACTACCCCGCCGCCGTCGAGCAGTACGACGCGATTCTCGATGATGCGCAGATCCGCGCCTACCGCGCGCGCATCGAGCACCAGGCTGCCGAGACGCTGATCGTGGCCGGCGACACCGATGCCGGGTACGACCGCCATCTGTCGGTCGTCGAAACGTATCCGGATGAGTACTACGCCTACCTGTCGCTGGTCGAGATCGTGGAGGCCGGGCTCCCGGTGGACGACTACCTGCGCGGCGTGGTCGACTACTATGGAGGGGCCTACGGCCCGGCGGTCGAGGCGTTCTACCGCTATATGCGCGCCTTCCCGGACACCTACTCGGGCGAGGCCCACTGGTACGTGGGCCGGTCGTACCTGGCCGCCGGCAGTCCCGACCTGGCCGCTGCGGAGTTCCAGGCGTTGATCGAGGACTATCCGGAGAACGCCCGATGGGGGGACGGGTGGATGGGGCTGGCCGAGGCGTACGCCGACGCGGGCGACGTGGACGCAGCCGTCGCGACCTATGGCGAGTTCGTCGAGGCCGGGCCGGACCACCCGCGCGCGCCGGAGGCGCTATGGACGGCGGCCCAACTGTTGGAGCGGGCGGGCGACCTGGAGGCCGCTGCCGAAGCCTACGTCGACTGCCACGTCCAGTATCCGGAGTCTGACTTCGGCCCGCCGGCCCTGTTCCGCGGTGGGCTGCAGTCGGTTCAACTGGGGGCGTCCGTGGATGCCGCCGTCGCCTGGGATACGCTGGCCGAGATCTACCCCGATTCCGCCTACCGGGCGGCCGCCCGCATGTGGCTGGGCAAGGTCCGCCTGGCCCAGGGTGACCTGGAGGCGGCTGCGGCCGCGTTCGAGGAGGCCCGCAGCGTCGATCCGCTCGGCTACCACGGCCAGCGCGCCGCCGATCTATCGGCGGATCCGCTCTCCGTGCCTTTCCCACCCGCCCGCTACGTGCCCGACTACGATCCGGTCGCCGGGCAGGCGGAGGCCGAGGAGTGGCTGGCCGGGTGGCTGGGGTTGGAGGACGCGGTGGGCCTGGGCGAACTGGATCCGGTCTTGGCCGCCGACCCGCGCCTGCGCCGGGGGCTGGAACTGTGGCGGCTGGGGCGCTTCGAGGAGGCCAAGGGGGAGATGGAGACGCTCCGGCGCGCCACGGCGTCGGACGCGCTGGCCCAGTACCAACTGGCGCTGGTGTTCCGCGACATTGGGCTGTACCGCTCCTCCATCCTGTGCGCAGCGCGGTTGGTGTATCTTTCTCCGGTTGAGACCGTCTTCGACGTCCCGGCCTTCATCGCCCGGTTGGCCTATCCCACCTATTACGAGGAGCTGGTGTTGGGGGACGCGCTGGAGAATGACCTCTCACCACTGCTCGTCTTCGCGCTCATCCGGCAGGAGAGCCTGTTCGAGAGCCTGGCCACGTCGACGGCGAGCGCGCACGGGCTGATGCAGGTGATCCCCGACACGGGTGCGCAGATCGCGGCGGAACTGGGCTGGCCGCCGGACTACGGGACGCAGGACCTGTACCATCCCTACGTGAGCCTGCGCTTCGGCACCTACTACCTGGCGCAGCAGCGCGACCGCTTCGACGGACGGCTGGACGCGGCGTTGGCGGGCTACAACGGCGGCCCGGGCAACGCCGCCCGCTGGCTGGAGAGCGCGGGCGACGATCCCGAGCTCTTCCTCGAGCTGATCACGTTCCGCGAGACGCGCCTCTACCTCCAGCGCGTCAAGGAGCATTTCGCCGTCTACCAGGCGTTGTACGGGGCGGGGTGAGCTGGGGGAGGGGGGATGCCGCGAGACGCAGGCGAACGGTCTTGATCTCCAAAGGGCGGAAGTCGAGGCCGATCGTGCCGGCGTCGCACGGCAGCGCTCTCTCGACGCGCTCCAGCATGTCGGTCTGGGCTGCCCCGACGACCGGCAACGAGGTCGATAGCGCGCACCGCGTGGCGGTGCGTTTGGCCTCGTACAGGCGCACGACGAGGTCCGTGCAAGGGGCCGCGCCGCCGCCATCCTCCGGCGGCTTCACGGTCTCGATCACCACGTTGGGCACGTCGATGGAGAAGAGCGAATTTTCTCCTGCCGCGCCGGGTGCGGTCGTCACCGGGCAGTTGAGTTCGTACGCCTCCTGCACGATGGGGCTTTCGGCGAAACTGCCGTTCCAGGCGTAGAAGGCGTACGTGAACTCCTGGAGACCCTTGTCGGTGGTCATGTCGGGCGCGAGTGCTGCCTTGAGCAGCGTCAGGTTGATGCTGTTGCCGAGCACGTCGACCCCGTACTTGCAGTCGTTGAGCACCGCGCAGCCGCGGTTTTCCTCGGCCAACGCAGTCCACCTGTGGTTGGACACCTCGAATCGGTCGGCGTCGAACGGCCTGGACCGGTGGTTGGGCCGGCGGATGTGGCCGAACTGGATCTCGTGGATGGCCTCGTGGGCGTGGACCGTCACCGGAAAACTGACCTTGAGCAGCTTGTGGCTTTCCTGCCAGTCCACCGTCGTGTGGAAGTCGATGCGCCGGCTCCCGTGCCTGAGGCTGATCTCCTGCGTCACCGTCGATCGGTTCAGCTTTCTGGTGACGCGGATCCTGGCGACCAGCGGGCCGGCGGCGAGTACCTCGAACGAGGCGTCTTCGGCGAGTTGGACGGGGGTGAGCGGATAGGTGCTGTCGATGTCCCACGCGTCATACAGCGTCGGGACGTCCTTGTACATCTTGAAGCTGTTGCACCGCCCGGCCGCCAGCTCTCGTCCCGCTTCCTTGTCAAGGATGCTGATGATCTCTCCCCGGTCGTTGAACGCGACGCGCAAACGCTCGTTCTCGATCATGCGTGTCGTCGCTCTCAGCGGGTTTTCGGTCTCGACCGCGCCGGCGGGCGCCGGGTTGTGCCCCGAGCTACAGCCTGAGCTGGTCGAGGGGCCAGGTCGAAGGGTCGTCCAGCCACAGGGGGGGACCTTCACTTCCGCGAGCATCTCGCCGCCAGTGGTCTGGGTGGGCAGCGGGTGGCCTGCTTCGTCGAAGGCGCTGGTGAACGACCGGGGGAGGGCGACCAGGGCGGTGCGCTCCCAGGAGAGGGCGTTGAAGACCGTGAGGGCCTGGGAGTCATCGGTGAGGCTCTCCCTGGCGTCACGGGCACACGCGTTCGCCGCGTCCAGCACGGCCGCGTAGGTGGCTTCCGCCTCCTCGTACACCCGGTGGATGGATGTGCCTGGGATGATGTCGTGGAACTGGTTCAGCAGGACGGCCGTCCACGCCTCGTCCATCGCCTCGGCCGGGAAACGAAAGCCCCGCAGGGCCTGGGCGATCGTCCCCCACATCTCGGCCTCGCGCAGCGCCAGCTCGGACTTGCGATTGGCCCGCTTGGTCCTGGCCTGCGAGGTGTAGGTCCCGCGGTGGGCCGGAAAGTACAGTTCTCCGACGTAGCGTGCGTCCGGGATGGACCGGGCCTCCTGGTCCTGGAAATACTCGGTCGGTGAGGCCATCCTGACGCGGGGTACGCCTTCGAGGTCCCTCTGGCGGCGGAGAAACTCGAGGTGATCGCGGGTCGGCCCGCCGCCGCCGTCGCCCCAACCGAAGGGAAGCATGCGCGTGGAGATGCCGTCCTTCTGGACGCGCTGGTTCCAGCGCTCGATCACGGCGGCGGGGTCGGTGCGGGAATCGTAGTCGTTGCACAGATGCACGAGCACCTCGGAGCCGTCTATACCCTCCCAGGTGAACGTATTGTAGGGGAAGGGGTCGCTGCTGTTGTAGTCCCAGAAGATCTTCGCAGTCGAGAAGTATCTGACGCCACAGCCGCGCATGATCTGCGGCAAGGCCCCTGAGTAGCCGAAGGCGTCCGGCAGCCACAGCACGTGGCTCTCGATGCCGAACTCCTCCCGGAAGAACCGCTGGCCGTGGATGAACTGCCGGATCAGGCTCTCGCCGCTGGGGATGTTGGTGTCGCTCTGGATGACCATACCTCCGTCAGGGATGATCTGTCCGGCCTGCACCGCTTTCTTGACCCGTTCGTATAGCTCGGGATAGCGCCTTCTCACCATGCGGTACAGGTGCGGCTGGCTCTGAAGGAATCTGTATTCGGGGTACTCGGCCATCAACGCCAACTGGTTGGCGAACGTCCGGGCCGCTTTTCTCTCCGTCTCGGCCAGCGGCCAGAGCCACGCCACGTCCAGGTGGGCGTGGCCAAACGCAAACATCGTCGGGGCCGTGGAGCCGTTGACGCACGCCAGGAGGGGCTCCAACCTCGCCCGGCAGGCCCCTACTGTCTCCAGCACCTCCACGCGGGGCAACTCGAAGTCGACGATCCGCGTGAAATCCCGCAACGCCTGGTCGATCTCGGCCACCCGGAGCAGGTCCGGGTCGACGTTCTGACGGACGTGGTACAGCGTCTCGACGTCCAGCCAGAGCTGGTAGACGTCCTCCTCCCAGATGCCGAACGTACTTTCGCCGACGACGGACTGGGTTGGGCCGGGCTCGGGCACGGTCTCGCGCCCAGGGGGCGTGGGCCCGGCGTGGCAGACGCGCGGGCCGTGGCCAGCGTAGCCCTCGATCAGCACGGCGTATCGCGTGTCGGGGACACCGCTCTGGCACAGCGTCAACGCGTCGTGGTGGGTGTCCTTCGCGCCGGCGACCCGGCCGTCGACAAAGACGATGCTCTCTGCTCCGACGTCGACTTTGAGGGCGATCCGTCTTCCCGCCCCCTCTGCTGGCAGCACGACTTCGCCCTCGAACCAGCCGTACTCCCACTTCGCCCCCCACCGTGTACCTGGTGGGGTGGCGTGGAAGGTGTGTGTGCGTGCCTGTTCGGCAGTGAGTTGCGCGGTGGTGGTGAACCCGGCCAGGTTCACGGCTCCCAGCGCCCGATAGAAGTGACGGGGCAGTTCCTCGCGCCAGCGATCGATCCTGCGTTTCCACTCGGCCGTCAAAGTCATATGCGATCTCCCTAGACAGATAACTGTAGCCCCATCGTGGGGTCTTTCCCAGATGGGGCTCGTAACGTCGTGCGGATATTCTGGCACCTTCCTCAATCACGGAGGGGCGTCTTCTGTGTGCCACTCCGCGGCGTAGAAGGCCAGGTACCTGGCGACGTTATCCGCCCACAGCTTGTTCTGGTGGCCGCCGGGGTGCACGACGAACTCGTGGGCGATGCCCTGCCTGTCCAACGCCTCGTGCAGGGCCTGGGTGCCCTCCCGCGACCAATCCGCGTCACCGGCGTCCAGGTAGATGCGCAGAGATGCCGTGCTGGGTTCCGCCAGGAGGTAGAACGGATCGTAGGGCGGCGGGGCCAGGTTGACGGAGAGGGCCGGGCTATGTGCCCCCACCGTCCCGAAGAGGTCCGGGTGCATGAACGCGATCTCCAGTGCCCAGACTCCCCCCCGCGATATGCCGCCGATGGCCCGGCCCTCGCGGCTGGCCCAGGTGCGATAGGTCTTTTCCACGTGGGGGATCAGGTCGTTGACCGCCTGGCCCTCGAAGGAACGATCCCCGCCGCTGGTGTTGACGTACAGCCGCTCGGACCCTCCCGGCAGGACGACGATGAAGGGAGGCAGCGTCCCGGCGGCGATGCCGGCGTCGACGGCATCGCCGACTCCCAGGCTCTCCCAGTGGGCATCGTCGTAGGGCCAGCCGTGGAGCAGGTAGAGCACCGGGTAGCGGCGCCCCAACTGGTCGTAGCAGGGCGGCAGGTAGACGCGGTAGGGCTGCTCGTCGCCGGCCGTCTGGCTGACGTAGGTGCGCCGTTCGATTCGGCCCGCCGTCTCCGTGCAGGCCGGCGTGGGCGTCAGGGTGGGGGATGGCGTGAGCGTGGGGGTGGCCGTTGGCGGGGGCGTGGGTGTGAACGTAGGCGTGCTCGTAGGCGTGGGGGTGGGCGGCGGGGCCTCGAGAGGCTGCACCAGCACCCCCAGCGCGATCACGGCCGCCAGGGCCAGCACGATCAATCCGCGGAAGAGAACCTTCCCCTGCTTCAACGAACCCCCGATCCATGGGCCGGTTTATTCCCCAACACCCAGCCTCTTGCGCGTGTAGGGGATCAGGCCTCCGGCCTCAAAAATACCCATCACTGCCTCTGGCAGCGGTGGGAAGGTGAAGGTGCCCTTGGCGCTGTGGATCTCGCCAGCTTCCAGGTCCACCTCGATCTCGTCACCGTTCTCCAGGGCATCGACCGCCTCCGGGCAGGTGATGGCCGGAAGGGCGTTGTTGATACAGTTGCGGTAGTAGATGCGGGCGAACGACCGGGCGACGACGGCGCCGACCTTCTTCGTCACCAGACACGTCACCGCCTGCTCGCGGGAGCTGCCGCAGCCGAAGTTCTTACCGGCCACGATCACATCGCCCGGCTGCACGTTGAAGCGGAACTCCGGGTCGAGGTCCTCCAGCGCGTGTTCTCCCATCTCAGCCGGGTCGCTCACGGTGTAGGTGTATTTGCCAGGGAAGATCACGTCGGTATTGACGTCATCGCCATACTTCCAGACTTTGCCTTTGATGGACATAGCTTACACCTCAGGGGGGTATTTTGTTGCACCGGTTTCGTGAATTTTGAAACGTGATGCGTAATACGTAATGCGTGATTATAGGTTGTCCGGGTGGACGATTTTGCCTGCGATTGCGCTGGCCGCGACGACGAGGGGGCTGGCCAGGTAGACCTCGCTCTCCTTCGTGCCCATGCGGCCTCGGAAGTTGCGGTTGGCCGTGCTGACCGCCACCTCGCCCTCGGCCGGGACGCCCATGTGGTTGCCCATGCAGGGCCCGCAGCCGGGGCTCTCGACCACCCCGCCTGCTTCGCCGAACGTGCGCAGGTAGCCTGCGTCCAGCGCCGCCAGGTATACCTCCGAGGAGGCCGGGATGACGATCAACCGCACACCCGGCGCGACCATCCGTCCCTCGATCACGCGCGCTGCCATCGCGAGGTCCGACAGCCGCCCATTGGTGCACGTGCCCAGGAACGCCTCGTCGATCCGTGTCCCGGCCACCTCGCGCACCGGCGCGACGTTGTCGACCGTGTGTGGCTTGGCGACGACGGGCTCGATCGCTGCCGCGTCGTACTCGACGACACGGGCGTACGTGGCATCCTCGTCGGGATAAACCGGCTCGAAAGGCCCCCGTGCGCGCCCCTCCAGCCATTGGAAGGTCACGTCGTCGGGTGGAATGTAGCTGTTCTTGGCCCCCATTTCGGCCATCAGGTTGGGTATGACCATACGGCTCTCCTGGTCGAGCGCCTCGATCCCCTCACCGTGCCATTCGACCGACTGGTAGAGGCCGCCATCGGCGCCCTGGTCTCCGATGACGTGCAGCGCCAGGTCCTTCGACGTGACGCCCTCGCGCAACCGCCCGTGGACGACGATTTTCAGGCTCTCGGGCACGCGCAGCCAGATGCGGGCTGTGGCCATAATGGCCGCCATCTCACTGCGGCCGATACCCGCTGAAAAGGCGCCGAACGCCCCGGCGGTGGGGGTGTGCGAGTCGGAGCCGAGGATGAGCGTCCCAGGCAGCGCGAATCCCTCCTCGGCAAGTACCTGGTGGCATACGCCGCGTCCGACGTCGTAGAAGCTTTCGATCCCCTGCTCCGCGACGAATTGGCGGATCACTTTGTGGTTCTGGGCGTGCTTGGTCGTCGGGGCCGGGCAGGCGTGATCCAGCACGACGACGTGGATGTCTGGCCGCGCCACGTCCGATACCCCGATCTTGTGAAAGATCCCCGAGATGGGGGCAGTGTTGTCGTGGCTGAGCGCCGCGTCGGGCGTGATCTCGACAATCTGCCCGGGCACGACTTCGGGCAGGCCGGCCTTTTGCGCCAGTATCTTCTCAGCAAATGTGTGACCCATCGCAGCCTCCTTTGGAGATTTGACGATGCGTATTGTACTTCATCGCTCCCTGGCTGGCAAGCAGTGACGGGCGCGCGTCGTCGATTTGTACAGGCTGCGACGTCAGGCTATAATGGTGGGCAACGCAGGCCGTCCGGAGGTGGCGTGGTACGGCCAGGGGAGAACCAATCCATGGACTATGCCGATTATCCGCGTCCGGTGGTTGAGGACATCGCCCGGCTTCGCCGGCGGATCGAGGCGTCACAATTGCCCTGCAAGGTGACGGACCACAACCTGTTGGTTGGCACCTGGAACATCCGGGCTTTTGGGGACGCATATGGGGAGTGGGGGGAAAACCCCGGGTCGCCGAAGCGCAACCGGCGGGCGCTGGCGTACATCGCCGAGGTCGTCCGCCGCCTGGATATCGTCGCGGTTCAGGAGGTCAAGCGGGAGATCGCCGGTATCCGGCTGCTGGTGGATGAGTTTCTGGGACCTGACTGGGCTCTGATCCTCAGCGACGTGACTGCCGGTCCAGGGGGAAACACGGAGCGGCTGGCCTTCATCTACGACAGGCGGCGGGTTGAGCCGTCCGGGCTGGCCGGGGAGATCGTTCTGCCGCCCACCGACCGGGGAGACCCGGCCCTGCAGTTTGCCCGCACCCCCTATATCGTCGGTTTCCAGGCCGCGGATGAGCGATTTGCCCTTCTGACCGCGCACATCAAGTATGGCCAGGTTCCAGAGGACCGGGTGGAGGAACTACAGGCGCTGGCCGGGCACGTCGCGGCGGAGATCCGGGATCGGGCCAGGACGAGGGACGCGCTCGAGAGCAACCTGATCGTCCTGGGTGACTTCAACATCGACAAGCGGTCTGACAATCCACTGTTCCAGGCGTTCGTCTCCACGGGCCTCACCGTGCCGCACCAACTGTGGGGCTTGAGGACGACCTACAACACGGAGCCCAAGTACTACGATCAGATCGCCTGGTTCATGGGCGACCTGGACTTGCACTACAGCGAGCGCGCTGGGGCGATCGATTTCGCTGGCGCGATCTACCGGGAGATTTCTCTGAGGCAGATGTCCTACCGCGTGTCGGATCATTTCCCCCTGTGGGTCGAATTCATCCTCGACCGCAGCGTCGAGCAGATGGCGCGCACGCTGGGGTTGGATCCGGCGATGCCCGACCCGCTGGGCACGGTGCCGGACTAAGGAGCACAGTGGAAGAGATACTGACCTCGGCCATCGGCTTTGTCGTACCGATCGTGGAGGCCTGCGGCGCCATGATCGTCGTGTTGGAGGTCGCCCGCACGATCTTCGGATATGTGTCCACGCTGGTCCGGCACAATCCGGTGCACATGAATGCGCTGCGACTGCGACTGGGGCAGAGCCTGGTCATGGGCCTGGAGTTCCAGGTGGCGGCCGACGTCCTCAAGACCGCGCTGGCGCCTACGTGGAACGACATCGGGCTTCTGGCTGCCCTGATCGGCGTGCGTACCGCGCTCAGCTTCCTGTTGGAGCGCGAGGTGCGGATGATCGAGCAGAAAGAGGTCTCTGCGTGTCTCGATTTGACAGAAGGTAGGGAATCTCAGAGCCAACGCGGCGATGGATCCTCTGACGCCGCGCCCCCAGTATCGTGATCGTCTCTCCGTCGAGCCGGTGCGTGCAAGACAATGTAAAGGGATGCATTGGGATGGTTCATCTACCTTGTGAGAACGGCAAGAGATATTTGAGGGCGCTGCAAGCCAACTGTTGTGAAGAAGTCGGTTGCGCCCAGATCATCCAGATTGATACCAGCGCGCTGGATGGCACT
>Ga0180437_10010679_pt1 | contig 11156 bp, 9 predicted proteins | sample SS_ome_4_FD_132410 | JGI IMG/M metagenome (GOLD analysis project Ga0180437, IMG submission 132410) | Hypersaline lake sediment archaeal communities from the Salton Sea, California, USA - SS_3_D_1 metaG | ecosystem: Environmental > Aquatic > Non-marine Saline and Alkaline > Hypersaline > Sediment... | reverse complement strand
GTAGGAGTGATGGAATGATGGAATGATGGAATGATGGAATGATGGAATGATGGAATGATGGAGTCGATCTTCAGTTCTTGATTCCCGGTGCCTTTGCTGCCATGCTTGCCATTACGATTCAAGCACTCGTGAAGATTGCCATCCTGGTGGGCGGGTTGATGGGCGCGGCCGCCTATCTGGTGCTCGTCGAGCGCCGCGTGGCCGCCTGGATCCAGGACCGCCGCGGGCCGAACCGCGTCGGTGTTCCGCTGACGAAGATCCGCCTATTCGGGCTGGGACAGCCGATCGCCGACGGCGTGAAGTTCATCTTCAAGGAGGAGTTCGCGCCCTTGCACGTCGACAGGCTGCTTTATTATCTCGCCCCGATGGTCATGCTCGCCGCCGCGCTGGCCGCGTTTGCGGTGGTCCCCTTCGGCACGGTGGACACCAGCGGCCTGGGGATCGAGGGCTTCGAGCGGCTTCATCTGGTGGTGGCCCCGGGCGTCGACGTGGGCATGATCTACATCTTCGCCGTCGGCGGCATCGCGGTGTACGGCGTGCTTCTGGGGTCCTGGGCGAGCAACAACAAGTACAGCTTTTTCGGCGGCATCCGCAGCGCCGCCCAATTAATCTCTTACGAGATCCCGCTCGGGCTGGGCATCCTCGGCGTGGTGCTCACCGCCGGATCGTTGCGGCTGGACGCGATCATCCTCCAGCAGGCGGAGCACGGAATCTGGAACGCGCTGGTGCAGCCGGTGGGGTTGGTGGTCTTTGCCGTGGCGGCCTTCGCCGAGGCGGGACGGCTGCCGTTCGACCTGGCCGAGGCCGAGCAGGAGCTGGTCGGCGGCTACCACACCGAGTACTCCGGCATGAAGCTGATGATGTACCTGGTGGCCGAGTTTCTGCACATGATCACCGCGTCGTTTTTGATCGTGATCCTCTTCTTCGGCGGCTGGCATCTCTGGGGAATCAGCGGAAACGCGGCAACCGCCGGCCCTCTGGAGGCGATCCTCCGCGTGGCGGTGCTCTTGGGCAAGGTGCTGGCGGTGATCCTCTTCTTTATGCTGGTCCGCTGGAGCTGGCCCCGCTTCCGCTTCGATCAACTGATGAACCTGGCCTGGAAGGTGATGCTCCCCTTGGGGCTGGTGAACCTGGTGGTGGCGGCGGCGTGGATCGAATTCGGCACCCACGAGCGGCAGCTCGCCGCCTGGGGCTGGGCCGCGCTGGTGGCAAGCTGGGTGGTGATCGTCCTCGTCTCGCCCAGCACCAGCGACAACCGCCCCCGCCTCCGGGCGGGGGCGGGGGAAGGACGGAATGATGGGGGATTGGAGTGATGGAATGTTGGAATGATGGAATGGTGGGGTGATGGAATGGTGGAATGCTGGAATGTTGGAACGTGCGGGTTTGAGGTGTTGGGCACTTTTGGGGCCCGGTTTGAAATGCCTGCTTCCTTATGGCCGCCGCCTCCTGCACCCGATCCCCCCATCATTCCATCATTCCATCATTCCATTCTTCCCTTCCCCACCACCCCGCAACTCCGCCCCCCGGACCGATGAAACCTGACGAGAAAAACATCCACTGGATCGAGGAACCGAGGCTCGGCCTGTCGGGCAAGTCGTACCTTCCCCTGTTCGTCGAGGGCCTGACGACCACGGTCCGCCACCTGCTGAGTCCCAAAGTGACCGTCCAGTCGCCTGAAGAGCGCTACGTGCCGCCCGACCCGTTGATCTACCGCGGCGTGCACCGGCTCAACCGCGACGACGAGGGCCGCGTCAAATGCGTGGCGTGCTTCCTCTGCGCCACCGTCTGCCCGGCCCATTGCATCGACATCGTGGCCGCCGAGAGCCCCTGGCCCGACCGCGAAAAATACCCCGAGAGCTTCACCATCGACGAGCTAAGGTGTATCTTTTGCGGCATGTGCGAAGAGGCATGCCCGGTCGACGCCATCGAGCTCACCAGCCTGTACGACCTGTCGGGCAAGAGCCGGGAAGAGATGGTTTTTGACAAGGAGAAGCTTCTGAGCATTTACGACCGGACGAAGGACGCCGAGCCGATGCGGACGGCGGCCGGCGGCTTGTTGGCAGGACCGGCCGCAGCGCAGCCCCCGGCCGCAGCAGACCTGCCCCCCGAAGTGCCTTACACCCTCGAGGATGCCCCGTGACCGGCCCGCAACCGATCTTCATGGCGGCCGCGCTGTTGGGTGCGGTCGGCCTTTGGCTGATGCTTCCGCGGGCGTCGGCATGGGGGCGGTCTTTAGGAGCCGTGCTCGCTTTGGCGAGCTTGGGAATGCTATTCACGCTGGTGTTTGGCGTGGGCCACTGGGCAGCCAATGGGGCCTTCTACGTGCTGGCCGCCGTGACCGTCGTCTCGGCCGCCGCCACCATCACGATGCGAAAGCCCGTCTATTCGGCCGTCTGGTTCGCGCTGACGCTGTTGGGCACGGCCGGGCTCTTCTTGCTCCAGGGGGCCCAGTTCCTGGCGGTGGCCACCGTCGTGGTCTATGCCGGGGCGATCCTCGTGACTTTCCTGTTCGTGCTCATGTTGGCCGACCCGAGGGGCAGGGCCCCTTACGACCGGGTTAGCTGGGAAGCGATGGTCTCGGCCGCCAGCGGCGCCGTGTTGGTGGGGATGTTATCGATGACGCTCACCGGCGTGTTGAGGGCGGAAGACCTGCCGCCGCCTCCGAAGCCCAAAGAGCTCCAGGCGGGCGTCTTGGCCAAGGAGCACGTCGCCCGCGTCGGAGCCGAGCTGTTGGGCGGGCACTTGATCGCCGTCGAGGTGGCCGGCACGCTGCTGTTGGCCGCGCTGGTGGGCGCGGCGGTGATCGTCGGCCGCAGCCGCCCCATGCTGCAGGAGCCGGAAAGCGTTCGCCCCGAGACCACCGCCGACAGGGAGGGCGGACGGCGATGAACGAAATTGCCTTGGCGAACAATTATCTGGTGGTCGGGGCCCTGTTGTTCGGCATCGGGCTGGTGGGTTTCTTGAGCCGCCGCAACATGATCGTGATGTTCCTGGCGGCCGAGATGATGCTCCAAGGTGTGTCGTTGAGCCTCGTAGCGTGGGGGCGGCTCTACAATGACTTCGGCGGGCAGATGCTGGTGCTCTTCATCATCGCCGTGGCCGCCTGCGAGGCGGCCATCGCCCTGGCCTTGATCCTCATGCTCTACTACCGCAACGGGAGCCTCGACATTGCGCTTTGGCAGCAGCTTCGCGAAGACAACCTGCCGCCGTACGTCGACCACGAGCTGCCCGAGCTGCCCGACGACCGCCGCGAGTGGCCCCGGCTGGCGCCCGCCGGCCGCGACCCCGGCATTCCCCGTGAAAAGACCGATTATCGGAGGCACGTTTGAATTTGAATTCCGTTCGGGAAATGAGACGGTAAGATAGGATCTCGCAAAGGCGCAAAGGAGCAAGGGGGGGAACAGTAAGAGGCGAGAGGGGATGACGGAGAATGAGGTTGCCAAGGAAGTTGTCGACGCGGCCTATCACGTCCACAAGCGGCTGGGGCCGGGATTGTTGGAGAGCGTTTATGAGGTCGTTCTGGCACATGAGCTGACTAAGCGCGGGCTTGGCGTGGTGCGGCAACAGCCGATCTCGATCAAGTATGAGTCTATCACGTTCGAGGAGGCTTTCCGTGCCGATATGATCGTCGAGGAAAAGGTGATTCTCGAAATCAAGTCCGTCGAAACCGTGTCGGCCGTCCATAAGAAACAGTTGCTCACGTACCTCCGCCTGGCGGGCAAGCGTTTGGGATTGCTCATAAACTTCGGCGCCGAACTCATCAAGATGGACATCACTCGCATCGTCAACGGCCTTCCCGATGAACAGTGGATCCTTACCCCCCAACGTCGATTCATTATTCTGGTACTCCGCTCCGCGCTCTTCTTCTTTGCACCTTTGCGCCTTTGCGAGAGACCTTCTGCCCCCCCAATTGATTTTGTGTAGTCCTGGAAAATGCTGACCACTGCCTCGTTGCTTGTGCTCGTGCCGGCGCTGCCGCTTCTGGCAGCCGTGGTCACCGCTGCGCTGGGGCCCCAGGTGTTGCGTGAGCGGAGCCACATCCCGGTCGTCACGGCGATCGGGCTGTCCTGCCTGGCCAGCATCGTGCTCGTGTTCGAGGTCGGCCGCCAGGCCCGATCGGCCGGCGAGGCCGGACAGCACGCCGGGTACGAAGAAATCGTCACGCTTTGGACCTGGGCCGACATCGAAGGGGCGTACGAGGTCGGAACAGAGGGGAGGGTTCAGGGTTCAGGGTTCAGGGTTCAGGATGCGGTTGGCCGGCGCTCACTGGTGAATTTCGACGTGCCGATTGAGTTGCGGGCGGACGGCTTGACAGCCGCGATGCTGGCTATGGTGACGTTCATCTCCTTTCTCGTGGCCGTCTATTCGATCGGCTACATGCACGGCGAGCGGGGCTATTGGCGGTTCTTCAGCTACATCGGCCTGTTCGTCTTCTCGATGACGATGCTCGTGTCGGTGAGCAACTTCCTGCTGCTTTATGTTTTCTGGGAGGCGGTCGGGCTGTGCAGCTACCTGTTGATCGGCTTCTGGTACCAGAAGCCCGAGGCCGCCGCCGCCGGCAAGAAAGCGTTCCTCGTCAACCGCGTTGGCGACTTCGGCTTTGCCCTGGGCGTGTTCCTGATCTGGACCGCCTTCGGCACGCTCAACTTCCACGACTCGGGCGGCACGCCGGGGGTGCTCGGCCAGACGCTCGTCGGCAACCCGGAGCTGTACGGAAACTACCTCTCGGCGGGCATGGCCACGGCGATCTGCCTCTTGTTGATGCTGGGGGCATGCGGCAAGAGCGCCCAGTTTCCCCTGCATGTCTGGCTGCCCGACGCGATGGAGGGCCCCACGCCCGTCAGCGCCCTGATTCACGCCGCCACGATGGTCACGGCGGGCGTCTACATGGTCGCCCGCTCTGCGCCGCTTTTCCTCTCCTCGCCCGACGCCCAGATGACGGTCGCGCTGGTGGGCGGCTTCACGGCCTTGCTGGCCGCCGCGATCGCCCTCACGCAGACCGACCTGAAGCGGATCCTCGCCTATTCGACCATCAGCCAACTAGGGTACATGTTCTTAGGCGTGGGAGCGGGCACACTGCTGGGCGTCACCGCCGGCATGTTCCACCTCTTTACCCATGCCTTCTTCAAGGCCTTGCTGTTCCTCGGCGCCGGCAGCGTGATGCACGCGATGGGCGGGGTGATCGACATCCGCCAGTTCGGCGGGCTGAGGCGCCGCATGCCCACCACGCACTGGACATTTCTGTTCGGCTGCCTGGCGCTGGCCGGATTCCCACTTTTCTCCGGCTTTTTCAGCAAGGACGAGATCCTCGCCGCCGTTCATGAGAAGGGCGGCGGTCTCTACGGCGCGATTTACTGGACGGCCGTGGCCACGGCGGCGCTGACGGCGTTTTACACGTTCCGGGCGTTTTTCCTCACGTTCTACGGCGAAGAGAAGATCCCGCCGGAGGCGGGCAGCCACGCCCACGAGTCGCCCCCCTCGATGACCGTGCCGCTGGTGGTGCTGGCGATCGGCTCGGCGGTGGTGGGCGGGTTGTTGTACGTGAGCCATGCGCTGACGGATTTCCTCAAGCTGACCCCCTCGCTTTGCGACCCGCGGATGGCCGCCGCCCACGGTGCGGTGACATCGGCGGCAGAGTCGGCCGAAGGGGGCTCGCACCTGGAGGTGATGCTCACGAGCTCGCTGGTCGCGGTGGCCGGCATCGCGGTGGCCTGGGCGCTTTACCCCGGCCGGGAAGCGGTGGTGCGGCGGCTGGCCTGGACGGCCGATCGCCTCGGGCTGTACAGCCTGTCGCGCAACAAGTTCCTCTTTGACGAGATCTATACTGCCCTGGTGGTGTGGCCGATGCTCGCCCTTGCGCGGCTCAGCTTCTGGATCGACCGCCGCGTGATCGATCGGCTGGTCGACCTCTGCGGCCGGGTGCCGGTGGCGGTGGGGGCCACGCTGCGGTCGCTTCAGGGCGGGATGGTGCAGTTTTACGCCCTGGCCATGGTTCTGGGACTCTTGGTGCTGATCGGAGTGCTGCTAGGGTGACCGCCTCGCTGCTGAGACTGACGATCTTCCTGCCGGTGGCCGGCGCGATCTTGATCCTGCCGGGTGCGAGCCGGCAGAAGGCCCGCTGGACCGCCCTGGCGAGCGTGCTGGCCGCCTTCGCCCTGGCGGCGGTGCTGGTGGGCGGCTTTCCCGGCGGGATCGATCCGTTCGCCACGAGCGACGTCTCCTGGCTGGGCGGGCTGGACAACCCGATCGACGTCCGCTTCAGCATCGGCCTGGACGGGCTGAGCGTTTGGCTGTTCGGGCTGACGGCCCTGCTGATGATCGTCGCCGTGCTGGTGAGCTGGGAGGCGATCGAAGAGCACGCCGCCGCTTACTACCGGCTGCTCTTGCTTCTGGAGACGGGCATGCTGGGCGTCTTCGTCGCCCGCGACATCATCCTCTTCTACGTCTTCTTCGAGTTCGTGCTCTTGCCGCTTTTCTTTTTGATCGGCATTTGGGGGAGCACCGAGCGGCGGTACGCGGCGATCAAGTTTTTCCTCTTCACCCTGGCCGGCAGTATGCTCACGTTCTTGAGCCTCCTGGCCATCGTGCTCTGGGTCTATCACGCGACGGGGCGGCTGACGTTCTCGATCCCCGCGCTGACGGCCATGCTGATCACGAACCCGATGGACACGTGGCTTCAGGTGTTGATCTTCTGGGGGCTTTTTGCCGGCTTTGCCATCAAGGTGCCGCTGTTTCCGCTGCACACGTGGCTGCCGTTGGCCCACACCGAGGCCCCCACGGCCGGCAGCGTGCTCTTGGCCGGCGTGCTCCTGAAGATCGGCACGTACGGCTTCGTGCGGTTCAGCCTTCCGATGCTGCCGGAGGCCACGGCCGTCTGCCTGCCCTATGTGCTCTGGCTGTCGGTCGCAGGGATCGTCTACGGGGCGCTGGTGGCCCTGGCCCAACACGACGTCAAGCGACTGATCGCTTACTCGAGCGTGAGCCACCTGGGGTTCTGCATGCTCGGCATCTTCGCCCTGAACCGCCTCGGCATGCAGGGCGGAGTGCTGCAAATGATCAACCACGGGCTGTCGACCGGCGGGCTGTTCGCGATCGTCGGCATGCTTTACGAGCGCTACCACAGCCGCCAGATCCGCGACTTCAGCGGCATCGCCCGCAAAATGCCCATCCTTGCCTTCTTCATGCTCGTGATGACGCTTTCCAGCATCGGCTTGCCGGGGCTGAACGGCTTTGCCGGCGAGTTCCTGCTCTTGTTGGGCATGTTTCAACAGGCGTGGGGGCAAGCGCCGGCGGAGTGGAGCGCGGAGCTGCCCAACTGGGTCTGGCAGTTCAGGGTGATTTCCGTTTTGGCCTTGAGCGGCGTGGTGCTGGGGGCGTGGTACATGCTGTGGCTGGTGGAGCGGGTGTTCTTCGGGCCGCTCAGCGAGCCGGCGGTGGAGCATTCCAGTGAGAAGCCCGTCCGGGACCTCACGCCGCGGGAGATCGCCGCGCTGGCGCCGCTGGTGGTGTTCATCGTCTGGATCGGCATCCAGCCCGGCTTCTTCCTCGACCGCATGGCCCCCACGCTCAACCTCGTTTCCGACCGGACGATGGCGGTCTGGGAGGAAGAGAGTTCAGGGTTCAGGGTTCAGGGTTTGGAGAGAAGGGTTCAGGGTTCGGGGTTCAGGGTTCAGGATTTGGGATTTGGGATTTGGAGGTCAGGGCACAGCACGCCGGTTGCTGCTGACGGCCACAATCTCCCGAAATCCCAGAATCCCCAAATCCCATCCCTCACCCCTCGTCCCTTATCCCTTGCCATCGGAGAACCGACGCGTGACGACTGAAACCGTGCTGGCGCTGGCCCCCGAGATCGCCCTGGTGGCGACGGCGGTGTTGATCTACATCGCCGGGGCGTTCGTGCCTGCACGGGGGGCGTGGAGCCTGGTGGCGTTGGGCGGACTGGTGCTCGCCGCGGCGCTGCTGGCCACCTCGCCGGCCGTCTCCACTGTGGCGGTCGCGATCGACCCGCTGGCCCAATATTTGCGATGGCTGGCCTTGGGCACGGGCGGGCTGTTGCTGCTGGGGGCCTCGCGGCCGTTGGATTCCGGCACGCCCGAGTACGTCGGCTCCCTCCTGCTCGTCACAACCGGCGTGATGATCGTGGCCGTCGCCGCCGACCTGGTGCTCTTGTTCGCAGGGCTGGAGCTGGTCTCGATCCCCACGTACATCCTGCTCGCGGTCGGCCGTCGCGGCGCCGCGGGGCTGGAAGCGTCGGCGAAGTACTTCTTCTTGAGCGTGCTGGCCTCGGCGATCCTGCTCTATGGGTTCAGCTTCCTTTACGGCGCGGCCGGAAGCACGGAGCTGGCGGCAATCCACGCCCGGCTTGCCGCCGCGGGGGCTGAGCCTGGCGGAGTGACGATGCTGGCCGGGCTGGCGCTGGTGCTGGTGTTCGTCGGGCTGGGGTTCCGGATCACGGCCGTGCCTTTCCAGTTCTACGCCCCGGACGTCTACCAGGGCACCTCGCACGCCAACGCGGCCGTGTTGTCGGTGGTGCCGAAGGCGGCCGGGCTGGTCGCCCTGGTCCGTCTGGTCGGCGTGACCTTGGGGCCGCTGGAGGCCTACCCCTGGCAGATCGCAATGGCGCTGGCCGTGCTGACGATGACCTTCGGCAACGTGATGGCGCTGTGGCAGCAGAACGTCCGCCGGCTGTTGGCCTACTCCTCGATCGCCCATGCCGGCTACATGCTCGTCGGGCTGTCGGCCTACCTTGCCTCGCCGCCCGCCACGGCGGCAAGGTGGGACGGCGCGGGCGCGTTGCTCTTGTACCTGGTAGTCTATGCGGTGGCCACGATCGGCACGTTTGCCGCGCTGGCTTGCCTCGGGCGGGGCGAGAGACAGCTCGACGCGGTAGAAGAGCTGGCCGGGCTGGCCTGGACTTCCGGCCCGATCCGCCCGCTGTTGGCGTGGTCGATCGCCGTGTTCATGTTCAGCCTGGCGGGGCTGCCGCCCCTGGCGGGATTCTGGGGCAAGCTGGTGATCTTCGCCAGCGCGTTGAGCGTCGAGGGGGCCGGCGGCGGCGTCCGCATCGCGTTGGTGACGCTCTCCGTGATCGGCGTGTTGAACGCCGCCGTGGCGGCCGCTTATTATCTACGCATCGTCGGCGTGATGTTCTTCCGCATGCCGCTGGGCACTCCGCCCGTGCAGGATCACGCCGGCGGCATGCTGCTGGCCACGACGCTTTCGTTGGGGCTGGTGGTGTTCATCGGCCTCGCGCCGGGCGAGTGGCTCGCGGGAGCCAACGAGGCCAGCCCGGGCCGCATCCCCGCGGCGGATGCCGGCGGCGGCTCGGCTGCCGGTGTCGCCGCCGCCGGTCCGCCGGCCCACCTCTTAGTCTCCATTCCCCACTCTCCACTCCCAACCCCTTACTCGCCATGGCCCGATCGCGAGCCCAGGCGGTCGAGCTGGCCAGGCTTTTGAACGCGGCCGACCAGCCGATCTATGTGCTCGATGAGGAGCACACGGTCGTCTTCTGCAACCGGGCCTGCCTGGAGTGGGTCGGCCGCGGCCGTGAGGAGTTGGAGGGGCTGACGGCGACCTACCACGCGCCGGTCGATCAGAGCAGCCCGGAGGCGGTGGCGGCGGCACTTTGCCCCCCGCCGGCGGCGATGCGAGGCGGCCGGCTGTCGGGCGAGATCGAGGTCCCGCTGGCCGACGGCCTCACCAGCCGCCGCCGCGCGCGACTGGTGCCGCTGGGAGAACCGCCGGCGGAGAAAGGGGGCCTGATCGTGCTGGTCGATCCCCATGATCTGGCCGAATCGCAGGAAGAACCGCGGGAAAGCGAAACGGAGCAGTTGCACCGGCGGCTCCGCGAGTTCCGCCGCCGCGCCGTCGGCCGATACCAGGTCGACCGCCTGGTGGGCGATAGCCCCGCCATCCGCCGCGCCCGGCAGCAGGTCGCGCTGGCCGCCGCCGGCGGTGCCAGCGTGCTGCTGGTCGGCCCGCCCGGCAGCGGCCGGCAGCACGTCGCCGCCACGATCCACTACGCGGACGTTCGGACGGGCGCGATGATCCCGCTTGCCTGCAGCGTGCTGGGGGCCGAGCTAATCCGGTCGACGATCCACGCCCTGGCTTCGCGCAAATGGTCCGAAGGGGGCGCGGCCCCCACGACGCTGGTGCTCAACAACGCCGAGATGCTGCCGCCCGAGGTGCAACGGGAAACGGCGGCCGTGCTGGGCGCAAAGTCGTTTCCCTTGCGCCTGATCGCCACCGCCGCCGCGCCGCTGGAAGACCTCGCCCGCCGCGGCGAGTATCGCGAAGAGCTGGCGTTTCTTCTGAGCACGATCACGATCGAGCTGCCTCCTTTGGCGCGGCGGCGGGAGGACCTGCCGCTGTTGGCCCAATGGTTTGTGGAAGAGGCCAACGCCCAGGGCGGCAAGCAGCTTGCCGGCTTCTCGCCCGAGGCGCTCGACCGGCTCCACGGCTACGCCTGGCCGGGCAACGTCGACGAGCTGGCCGAGATCGTCCTCCAGTCGCACCAACGGGCGGAAGGGCCCGAAATCACCGCAGCCGACCTGCCCGAGCGGTTCCGCCTGGCGGCGGCCGCCGAGGCCCATCCGCCGCGCAAGGAAGAGTCGATTCTCTTGGACGAGTTCTTGGGCCGCATCGAGCGAGAGCTGATCGAGCGGGCGCTTGCGCGGTCTAAGGGGAACAAGTCGCAGGCCGCCAAGCTGCTCGGCCTCACCCGGCCCCGCCTCTACCGCCGGCTGGTGCAGTTGGGGATGGAGAAGTGAAGGCGGAAGGGGGAAGGGGGAAGGCGGAGGGAAGAAATCGTGAAGCATCCGGAATTGCGGGAGCGGACGAAGCGGTTTGCCCTGCGGATCATCAGGATGTATGTCAGTCTGCCCAAGCGCACCGAAGCGCAGGTGTTGGGAAAGCAGGCCCTACGTGCAGGCACAAGTATCGCGGCAAACTACCGAGAGGCATCGAGAGCTCGATCGGACGCGGAATTGGCCTCCAAGCTCGCCGTCGTGGAGCAGGAGCTCGATGAGACAATGCGTAGCCGTTCACGGGTCGGTGAATTGGTATAGGTGGATTTGGGGGGCATGGGGTAGATTGTCGCATCATGAAGATGCGACGTGGAAAATGTCGGAATTGCGATCGCCTGGCCGAGCGTGTAG
>Ga0180437_10010677_pt1 | contig 11157 bp, 7 predicted proteins | sample SS_ome_4_FD_132410 | JGI IMG/M metagenome (GOLD analysis project Ga0180437, IMG submission 132410) | Hypersaline lake sediment archaeal communities from the Salton Sea, California, USA - SS_3_D_1 metaG | ecosystem: Environmental > Aquatic > Non-marine Saline and Alkaline > Hypersaline > Sediment... | reverse complement strand
CTTGTTGTATTCCTCTCTGGCCTGATAGACCATGCGTTCCTTTTCCTGAGTGGCCTGGTTCACTTCGTTGAAGGATGCTTGCACCGGCTCCGGGACATTGGTCTTCTTCATCTCAATGGTGGAGACATAGATCCCTGTTTCCGCCTCATCCAGTTCCTGCTGCAAAAGCCCCCGTGCCTCCACGGCAATCTCTTCTCTCTTGCTGATGACCTCGTTGATACTCCTGTCCCCCACCACCAACCGCATGGTGGACTCTGACAAGTCCCGCAACGTGCTTTTCACGTTGTAGACCTTAAAGAGGTACTTCTGAGGATCCTTTATCCGGTACTGGACGATCCAGGGTACCACTGCAACGTTCAGGTCCCCTGTAAGCATCAGGGACTCGTCATCATAGGCCTTCCCGGCGGCGTATTGTGTGCGGACACCCGCTTGAAGTGTCCGGAAGCCGAACTCCTCCTTATACACAAAGCGCACCTTGACCTTGGTGACCTTCTCGATGCCGCTGGGAAGCTTCACGTGCAACCCAGGGTTCACCGTTCTCACATACCGGCCAAACCGCTGAACCACACCCACCTCGTCCACAGCCACCGTATAAACACTGGAAGCGCCCAGAAAAACAATGGCGATGAGAAGGAGAATGAGCCAGCCACCAGGGAGCTTAAACTCCTTGAATCTCTTCAGCACTTCGTCCATCTGCGGAGGGCCCCCGCCGCCAGATCTCTGTTGCTGTTGCTTCAGTTTATCCCAATCCCAGGGCATGATTTGCTCCTATCTATCGGTCTCTGATATCCATTTGCTCCCAGACACAGCTGCCACTATAGGTAAGCCCATAGACGTGGTCAAGGGAAAAGAGGTAGGAAAACACAGATTTGTTGACACCCCGCACAAGGGTCAACTATATCTTTTTTGTGATGAGGCGAAAACGGATGGACAAGCCAGCCCCTCTTGGAGGCGTGTTAAAAGAAGCCCTAAAGGCCTCTAACATCGACGTGGACCTGGAGCTCTATGGGCTGTGGGAGCGGTGGCCAGAGGCCGTAGGGCCTGTTATTGAGAAAAACGCCCGGCCTGCGGCCATCAAAGGGAAATTGCTCCTGGTGAATGTCTCGAGTGCTCCATGGATACAACAGCTTCAATATCTAAAAGAAGAGTTGATCCAAAAACTGAATCAGGCCCTTGGCAGGAACGCAGTGGCAGACATTCGGTTCAAGATCGGCCCCTTGGAATGACAGGCGCCCCCCCTAGCATGGCGCTGACTTCCTCAGTATAGCTTCCATCTTGGTTGTGGACAACAAGGGGGGCGGCAACCTTGAGGCCTGGTTTGCCAAGTTTCAGTCCTTCCGCCAGAACCAACTCGGCCGCTGCCTTCTTCTTGGAATGGACAAATCTGAGTCGCTTGGGTTCAACCTTGGAGGCTCGCATCTGTGTGAGAAGATCTGTGGCACGATCAGCAGGATAGATGACAAAGACGCGGCCTGAGGTCTTGAGGAGCTTTTCAGCCACAGCAAGTACATCAGAGATAGAAGCTTTCACCTCGTGTTTGGCCACAGCCTTTTCGGGATCTGGATTAAGCCGACCAGAGTGGAGTTTGCGGTAAGGGGGGTTGCTCAAAACCACATCTGCCACCCCTGGTCCGAGATAGGAGTTCAGATCTTTCATGTCTGCGCGCAAAATAGTAATCCGGCCCTCCATGTGATTCAGCCTCACATTCTTCAACGCCAGCTCGGCCAAATCGTCCTGGATTTCAATCCCATAAAGCTGTGCTAGCGGAAAGCGGGAGGCCAACATGAGGGGGATAACGCCACAGCCGGTGCCTAGATCGACTGCCACACCAGCCGCTTTCAAGGATACGTAATGGGCTAGTACGACGGCGTCAATGGAAAACCTGTATCCCTTCCTTTTCTGGCATATCCTGAGTCCCCCCAGAAAAGGCGTCTCTGTAGTCATCATCAGTCCTTCGGGGAACACCCCGCCTGAAAGGCGTGGCATTTCTGGTAACGAAAACGTTGTCGTTCGCAAAAGACTTTTTACGAAACCGTCAAGGTGGCCCCACCCGGCCCGTCGGGCACGAGCCATGCTGGCCTAATCATCAAGCTTGTTCATTACCAGGCCACTTAAGACCTTAGGGAAAAAGTACGTCGACTTGCGCGGCATAATGAGGCCCGCCTGCGATGTTTCTTCTACCTCGGAGAGCCTGGTGGGATTAAGGATAAGGGCTACGTCGCATTTACCGGTATGAATCGCGTTAAAGGCTTTTCGGGTTCGACTCGTATACAATACACGCCTTTCATCATCCAGGGCAGCCTCTTTAAATCCTAACACCTTCTCTAACACAAGCTTCGTGGCGATTGTGACATCGAGCTTCCTGAGGGGTCCGGGGATGTCCCCGTTATGAAGCTGGTCCATGACCCCTCTTTTCGGACGAAGAACATAGGCGGCCTTATGACCTCTGACGACAGCACCCATGACGCCGTGCCCAGCGCCTTCGCGGATTTTCGCCAAGAATGGGCCAGGAATCCCAACATGGCCATTGGCCCCAACATCCATGGTCTCCACATCAAAAAAGGCCCCGGCCCTTTCCGCAAATTCGTCCATGGCGCTTCGGGGGACCTGGCAGAGCATTCGATGAACTGAACGCATGATGAGTCCAGGGTCTTGCATGCTGGTCAGATACATCATCACAGAATTGTATGGAGCCTCTGCGTCAACTCCTCCTTTCTGTGACTCCATCTGACGCCTGTAGATCAAGGCCGTTTCGTACCGATGGTGCCCGTCTGCGATGTAAAGTGGCCTCCCTGCCAGTTTTTCTCGAACCCCTTGATGGATTTTCGGATCGGTCACGCGCCAGAGTCGGTGACGGTACCCAATCACCTCCGTGAAATCCGCATCCGGATCAACCTCCTCCGCCGTGGGCCGAAGAAGCTCCATGATCTCTTCATCAGGATCAGAGAACAATGAGAAGACGGGGCTGAAATTCGCCTTGCATGTCTGTATGAGTCTCAGGCGGTCTGCTTTTGTAGCCGAAAAGGTCTTTTCGTGGGGAAGGATGCCGCCACCGAAATCCTCGAGTTCAACCGAGGCGATAAATCCAAGACGCGTGCGAACCACCCCCTCGCTTCTAAAATCCATTTTCGTCAGGTACAATGCGGGCTCACTGTCTTGCTTGAGTATCCCATCTTCAAGCCATGTATGGAAATGCCTGGCGGCACGGGTGTATCGGTTATTCTCCTCAGTATCATCGGGCTCTTCTTGGCTCAGGATCAACCGAACAACATTTTGAGGATGCCTGTCGAAATACTCTTGCCGCTCCCGCTCTGAGATAACGTCATAGGGCGGGGTGACGACATCCTTCAAATCCTGAATCCTGTCTCGATTGTAGACAATCCCTTGAAAGGGAGTAATCGTAGCCATGAGTCTTCGTTCCTTAAGGTATTTGTAATCGCCCAGGGCTCACAAAGAGCACCAGGAGCTTCTTTCCAGCTTTGAGCTTTGAATGTGCCTAAAGCGTGTGCATTGAGTGAGGGAGGTGATACTAGAAAGACAAATCTTGTGCAAGCCCTAATTGGCTTAACCCCATATTGACAGGTCCTGACAAAAGGATTATGAACGAGATGATCGTCAACTTGGTATTGAGAACCACAGGTCTATTGGAGAGGTTGCCGAGTGGCTGAAGGCCCCGCTCTCGAAAAGCGGTATCCTGTGAAAAACGGGATCGTGGGTTCGAATCCCACCCTCTCCGCCATTTATTTCAAGTGATTAATGTGCCTCCAAGCATTAGGACCCCGGCCCGCGTCCAAGGCGTGCGAACATCTCAGCCCTTAGCCAAGAGCTCTCCCATCCATGGCCACATGCTCGCCCCTATCATCTGGCCTCCATCTCCTGGAGAGTCGGGGACAAAGGGTCTTCCATCAAAGGACACGGCTTCGTAAAAGGTCGAGAAACACCTCTTTCTGTCATTCCAGCGAAAGCTGGGCACGCAGTGCCTCTGTTCAAGCCGTCAGGCGCAACCCTAGCGCTATCCAGTAATGTCAAAGAGTTAAAATGCTCCTGGACCCCGGTTTTCACCGGGGTGACGACTTTTTACGAGTTTATCAAAAAAGGAACGGAGCGGTCAGGCAATATAAACGCTGTTTTTGCCCGCCTCTTTTGCCCTGTAAAGGGCAGCATCTGCCAGCCGTAGGAGTTCTTCCGGGGAGACCGGCCTTTGCCCTGTCATGTAGGATACGCCTATACTCACCGTGACACTGGCCTTTTCTTTCCCGTATCGAAACTCGTGGAGCCCCACTGTCCTGAGTATTCTGTCTGCCACCACCCTTGCCATCTCCTTTGTGGCATCGGCAAGGATAACGACGATTTCGTCTCCTCCATAACGAGCCACCACATCTGTTTCACGGGCCGAACGGCTCACTATCTTAGCGACTTCTTTTAGTACCAGGTCCCCGAATGGATGACCGTACGTATCGTTGATGTCCTTAAAATCGTCAATATCCAGAATCAGGAGAGACAATCCCCTCTTGTACCTCTGGGATCTCTTTGCTTCCGTTTCAAGTTGAATCTGGAAATATCGCTTCATGAAAAGTCCTGTGGTGCTGTCCGTGATGGCGTCTCGGAAAAGCCGTGCATTCTCAATCCCGAAGGAGATCTCCGTCATCATGGTATCGAGGAATTCCTCATCTCCTATCTGAGGATTAAGCAGAAAGACCCCTCGAAGATTCTCCTTTATGGTGAGAAAGAAGCATCGCGTGCACCCTGTCAGTTGCAGCCACTCGTTTACGTGGACCCTGGCGTCTCTTCCCAACACAGTCGTCAGCCTTTTGTCACCAATCGAATACCCCTCGTCCACACTTCTCATCTCCTCAATGCCTCGACTGGCTGCAAGTTCCAGATACTTCTCGTTGCCTCGGACCAAGAATATGGCCCCTTTCGTTGATCTCGTGGCCCCCATGGCCGTGCTGAGCGATATCTCCAAGGCCTGCCCCAGGTCAAAGGTGGATGCCAAGATGCTTGCCATTCTGTTCAATGTTGACAGCTTGTCAAAGCTCCTACTGATACTTTCTGCCATGTGATTCATGGTGGTAGCCAGAAAACCCATCTCGTTTTTCTTGCCCACCGAGATCCTTTGATCGTAATTACCCCTTCCGATCTCTTCAGAAGCCTTGACCATGGCATTGATAGGCTTCGTCAGGCTGTACGCATAAGCGCTTGAAACGACCAAGGCAAGGGCAAGAAATAGTAGGCAGGAAAAGAGAATCATGTCTCTGATCTGTGACATCTCCTCTCTTATGGTGTCTGCGGCAATGTCGATGCCTACAATGGCCACGGCCTCCCCTTCCGAGTCATATATGGGGCAGTATGCTGATAGCCACCACCCCCACTTGTCACGACTAATCTCCCTGTCAGCAATGGGCCCCTCAAAGGCCCTTTGCATCTCCGGATAGGTTGTTACATCATAGGCCTCCCCCAGGGGTGCCGGCTTTTCAAGGTCTGAGATGATCCCATCCCCATCGTCATCCTCAACGAGCCCTGCATCAATGACGAATCTCCAGATGTTCGGTCTATCCGTTTTCACCATAGTGTACATCTCACTAATGCGCGCATCGCCCTCCATGAATGATCTCATCTTATCCCGCATCTCGATGAAGGCGGCAGAAGCCATGTCATCGACATCGGCAAAGCCTTCGTGTATGTCTCCGTCTATGAGTAAAGCGGCCGAATAGGCATAACCCGTAATAGCAGTGCGCATCTGCTCCAAATAGTGGGCGCCCATCGTTTTGTACACGGAATAGCCGATGGTTCCCACCACAGTGATGATAATGAGTGAAAGAATGATGAATAATTGTGTCCGCAGTCTCATGGCATCCTCGAAAATCCCGCTTCAATGGGGTGAAGAAGAAGGGCCTTTACCACCTCAAAGACTTGCGCCACTGAGATGGATGTCATGCACACATTGTTCCTGCAAGGAGAGAAACGGTGATTAAAGACATTGACACAGGGACTGCATGCCAGGCCACTCCACACAATGTGGGTATTTTTCCCCAAAGGCCCGTAAAGGGCTGGTGTCTCTGGGCCGAAAAGCGCAACGGTATGAATATCTGTCATGGAAGAAAAATGGCCGGGCCCGCTGTCATTGGTCACAAGGATGTCTGCTATAGAAAAAAGTGTCAACAACTCGCGCAATGACGTTCTTCCCGCCACGTTCACCACTTGAGCCGACCCGATGGCCCGTGCGGTCTTGGCCACTGCAAATTCCTCAGATGGCGCCCCTGTCATGACAATGTTGGCATCAGGGCGAAGGGAGAGCACCTCCTTTGCCAACTCAACAAACCTTTCAGCCGGCCATCTACGCAACGGGAGCATGTCACTGGCATTTTGGTTCAGTATAACAATAGGCGATTCAACCCTCCTTCCTGCCACACCGTCTAAGACGCCCTGGACATGTTCAACCTCCGCCTTGGATGGTTTAAAGCAAGGCGGGGCAAATTCTGTCTTGGGAGGCTGACATTTGACCATGGGTATCTCATCCGGCGGCGCCAAGAGCGATTCCACCATCAAACAATATTGTTCTGCCACGTGAACATAGGGATTGTATTGGATGCGGTGGGTAAGAAGATCACCGCGATATGGTCCTTCACTAGTGAACCTGTGAAGCCCAACCCGATTGTCGGCGCCGGTAAGGAAGGCAAGGATCGCAGAGGCCCTGGCGAAAAACTCCATGTCAATAGTGGCGTCCATGTCCATGTGTCGAATCTTAAAAAGACTCCGCATCACGTCGAAGAGGAATATCCCAAACCCTCTTGACCTGATGACCAGCGCGTTTTCTGGGGGGATCACGTTGAGCAGATCCAGGATTTCTCTGTTTTCTTCAAAGACCCAGAAAAAGACATTTTCGCGACCCACCATGTCAACGGCCTTCGACAGGGCACGATAGGCCAACACTGTAGAGCCCTGCTCAACCAGCTTGATGAACAAGATCTTCTTGGGCGGCCCCTGACAATCCTCCCCTTCACGGAGGCAGCGTCCTATCTTCCGAAGCAACGTCAATGCCCCGCAGCACGGTTTACCTGCCCAGACATCGATCTTTCTCATGGTATCAGGTTTCATTGGTTTGATGCCTGCCCTTTCTTCCGCAGCTCCTCCACGGCCCGCTTCAGGCTCTGTTTCGCCTCCCTGAAGTCCGGCCTGATCTCTGCGGCCCTTGAAAAATGCCCAATGGCCTCATCCAGCCTTCCCACCGATGCCAGGACAGCCCCGAGATTGTAGTGGGCCTCAGCGAACTGAGGATCAACGGTTACTGCCCTGGAAAAAGGGGAGATGGCCTCCTTCATCCTGCCCTGTCCAACCAAGGCAAGCCCCAGGTTGTAGTGGACCCCGGCAAAGGCGGGCTCGATTTCGGCGGCCCGAGAAAAATGCTCCGAGGCCTCATCAAGCCTCCCCTGTTTGGCCAGCGCAATGCCCAGGTCGGCATGGGCTTCAGCAAGCCCGGGAGCCAGCCGCAGTGCCTCCGAAAAATGCTCTATAGCCTCATCAAGCCTCCCGAGGGCACAGAGAGCCCGGCCCAGGTCACAATGGGCTTCAGCCAGGTTGGGGTTAAGCTTCAGGCCGTCAGAAAAGTGCGTGACGGCCTCCTCCAACCGGCCGACACCGGCCAGGGCCGTCCCCAAGGCACAGTGCACTTTTGCATGGCCGGGATTCATGCGCAAGGCATGGAAGCAGTGGACAGCGGCCTCTTCAAACTTTTCCCTGGCCAGGAGGGCTGTTGCCAGGTTGTTGTGTGCCACCCAGGCCTTCGGGTTTTTGGAGACGGTGTCTCGCCACAGGGCTTCCACATCCTTGTATTTGTGACACTCACCCCAGCTCAAGACACTCAAAAGCCCCACGAGGGCCACCCCGGCAACAGTGGCCACCTTCTTCATGTGATGTTGCTTCTCAACAATCCCCACGCCCACACCCGTTGCGAGGCCAATGATTCCAATGATGGAGGTATATTGCCAATGATCGGTGACCAGGGTATAGCGCATGAAGTTGATGTCGAAAAAACCCAATACCGGAAAGAGAGTGACCACGAAGTATCCGAGGCCAAAGAGCGGGCCCCTGCCCCAACCTTTTCGATAGCGCCAGAACAGGCCCAGGCACGCTGCGATTAAGAGCGCCGGCAGATAGGAGAGGATAGAAGCCGCGTCTATCTGCCACTGGGGATAGACAAAACTTAGCCTCAGCGGAAGGATCGCCTTGTATATATAAAACCAAACAGCCCAGCCGGCCCCGGCCAGGCGAGAGAAAAAACCTGCGGTCCTGAAGGTGTCCTCTCCGATGGCCACGTTGTACTGAAACCAGACCGTCACCAAGCCAAGGACCCCGGAGAGGATAAAGAAAGGAATAGAGCGTGCCAGCTCCCTTTTCGTTATGCGCCCTTGCTGCCACCACGCACATCCAAGAAGGACAAAGGGCAGCATGACCACCGATGTTTTGCTTAAAAGGGCAAGGAGGTACGCGCACAGGGCAAGAACGTACCATCTGCTCCTGCCGTCTTTTTGAAACTTCAGGTATGAAAGGATGGTGAGCAAGTAGAAGACCATGGGCTGGGTATTCTTCCGCTCTGTGATCCAGGCCACAGATTCCACATTCACAGGATGGATGGCAAATACAAGGGCCGCCAACCAGGCCCCGGGGATGCTCAATCTTCTCAGTACAAGCCATATGAGAACCGAGCTCATAGCATGGAGTAAAATGTTGACCACATGGTAGCCCATGGCATTCATTCCCCACAGGCGCCATTCCAGCCACAAGGAGCTCGACACCAGGGGGAAATAGTCCGGGGCCTGGGTGGTAAACCAGAAACGATAGAGCCCGTCATCTGCCTTGATCAACGGGTTCTCAGTCAGAAAGAGGTCATCATCCCAGATAAATCCTCCCCCCATGGCCGGGATGTACACCACCACCGTGACAAGGACTAAGACCGCAACCCGTAGGTCCCGACGCTCTAGATAGGTTCTCATTGTCTCAATTCATCAACCAAACGATTTTATTGCATATTTATACCCTATATCATCGCGTCTGTCAAAAGGGGAGGCGACCCCCCTTGGCCAGCACACAGAAGGCCCACTATCACGGCACATGAGGCGGTTTTTCCTTCAACATGCTAATTTGCCTTGACAGGGACTCCAGTTTATGCTAGTTATCACAGCTCAATCAAGGTCTTGCGGATCTCCACTCTCCACAATCTATTTATAATCACAACTGGATAGCCAGCCCCCTTGGCTGGAGCTGCCCTTGTGTGGGCAAATACGGGAATGGGAGGAATAGACATGTTTTCAAGAGTTGGAACGTTTAGTGTAGTCCTTATTGCGGCATTGTGCGTTGTTGGGTCCGCCTGGGCAAGCCCCCCAGTCCCGCCGCCTGCAGAGGGTTTCGGTATTGTCACGGCCGTTGACATCGAGATGTCGGCAGGGGACTGCACAGAGGTAGAGGGCTTTGTCTGGACCTGGGTACATGATGACCCCGCCTTTGCCGGTGGAAGCACCCTTGCCCACCCTGGCGTCGCCCAGTTCTTGGCTATGGGGGGGAGCGCGGCCCAGATCCGTTACACCGAGGAGCTGGCCACCACGGACACATCCTTTTTTCAGTTGAACAAGGACTTTTCCGCCGCCTCCGAGGGGGAACCCAATCTGGACGTGGCCAAAAACTACGGATATGTGGCTTCAGAGGCCAGCCTCATTGCCAATGCCACAAACAAAGAAAGAGTGGGGCTGAGCATCGTGACCAATGGGTTTCGTGAAGGGCTCAATGACATGCCTTCTCTCTGCCCCTGGGTAGCCGACTTTAAGTTGCCTGCCACCAACGAGTTTATTGCTGCCGGAAGCAACACGAGTACCACCAGTGTCATGGTTTCTGACACGGATACCGATGTGTTGGCCACCAAGGCCCCAGAGCTGAACCACACGATCTCAGCCGTGGGCGTGGGCAATGCCACAGCCCTTATGAAGGTGGCCTTGATGGAAGGCGATGGTATGTATGATCCTGTGAATGATCAGCATGAAAATGGCGGCCAATGGTTTCCTGGGGCCCCGAACCTTATGAGCAAGACCGATTACAGCGAGAAGAGTGCTGCAACCGGTGCCATCGAAAAGTTTACCAAGGCCATGCATTATCATTCAACCATCCCCGCCTATCAGATGCCGGAGCCCTGGTATCAGCTTCAGTAGTTTCTGTCGTAGGCCAAGTTCAAGGGGGCGGGAGATCCCGCCCCCTTTTTTTTATCTCTCACTGCCACTCACCACACCGCTGAGAGCTCTTTGGAAGCAACCCGTCCAGATTTCAATCCCCCTCTTCTCCAATTCGCCCGCTGCCCGGTCCTATCCAAAACGCCATGTTCGTAGATAGTCGAATCAGTAAACCCTCTCACGACACGGATCATGATGACATAGAAGCAGGGGCCGCCACCTTCCTAAGGATAGAAGCGTGCCATCACCACAAATCTGTTGACACCCAACGGCCATATCATATAGGTGTACTCGGAACCTATACATGTATGGAAATATTATACATAGCCTTGCAGACAGCATGGTTCCCGTAGGTGATGGTATCGGATGGTACCATATCCCAAAAGGCAGGAAAGGAGGACAAGGACATGATTTCTCGTCGTCAAATGTTGAAAGGGGTTGCAGCAGGCACTGCCGCCCTTGCCCTCTCCAAGCTTCCCGGGTCGGCCGCCCTGGCATCGGGAGGAAGCGGCCATGGCGCCCAAAAGGCGATTTCGCCGAAGGAAGCGATTGCACTCTTGAAGGAAGGAAATGGTCGCTATGTCTCCATGAAGCGTTTGGCGGACCCTGGGGTGGGACCGAAGAACCGCGAGCCCCTTACCAAGGGGCAGTGGCCCTATACCACCATTCTCTGTTGCTCTGATTCCCGGGTCCCGCCTGAGTTGATTTTTGATGAAGGTCTGGGCCGCCTCTTCATCGTCCGTGTGGCGGGCAACATGCTGGTGCCGGCGCTGCTGGGCAGCATTGAATACGCCTCCCTTCACTCCACAAGCCGGCTTATCATGGTCATGGGACACGAGTCATGCGGGGCCGTGGGCGCCGCCGTCCATGCCTGTGAGCATCCAGGGGCCAAGGAGACCCCAGGCATCAATGACATTGTCAATCGTCTCATGCCTGCCGT
>Ga0180437_10010675_pt1 | contig 11160 bp, 11 predicted proteins | sample SS_ome_4_FD_132410 | JGI IMG/M metagenome (GOLD analysis project Ga0180437, IMG submission 132410) | Hypersaline lake sediment archaeal communities from the Salton Sea, California, USA - SS_3_D_1 metaG | ecosystem: Environmental > Aquatic > Non-marine Saline and Alkaline > Hypersaline >... | reverse complement strand
CATCGCCGGCATCGTCGCCGAAGTCGTCGCCGAAGTCGCTGAACTCGTCGTAGGGCTTCTGGGCGAGATCTTCGAAACGGGTGTGCTTCTCGAACCAGGCCAGCTTGACGGTTCCGGTCGGACCGTTCCGCTGCTTGGCCACGATCAACTCGCCCTGACCGGCCACGCCGTCCTCCCGAGCCTTTTCCTTCGACTCACAGTAATACTCTTCGCGGTGGATGAACATCACCACGTCGGCGTCCTGCTCGATCGCCCCGGACTCGCGGAGGTGACTCAATCGTGGGCGGTGGCTGTCTCGGCCGGCTTCCGCCTGGCGGTTGAGTTGGGCCAGGCAGAGGACGGGGATCTTCAGTTCCCGCGCCAGCCCTTTCAGTCGCCGGGCCATTTTGGCCACCTGCTCTTGGCGGGGATCGCGGGGATCGTCCGGCTGGATGAGTTGGAGGTAATCGATCACGATCAGGCCCAACTTCTCTTTGCGCTGCAAGCGGCGGGCGCAGGCGGCGATTTCCGTGACCGTCCGGCTGGCCGTGTCGTCGACGAACAGGGGCGCTTTGCCCAACTTGGCCGAGGCCTCCACCAGCTTCTTGCGGTCTTCGCCGGAGAGAAAGCCGCTGCGAAACTTGCTGGCGTCGATCCGGCCCTGGGAGCAGAGCATCCGCTGGGCCAGTTCGAGCCGGGCCATTTCGAGGCTGACGAACAGGGTGGCCACGTTGGCCTTGATGGCCACGTATTCGGCGATATTGGTGGCCAACGCGGTCTTGCCCATGCTGGGCCGCGCGGCCAGAATCACCAGCTCCGAGTCGTGCAGCCCGCCCGTGAGATTGTCCAGATCCTTGAACCCGGTGAAGGTCCCCACTCCTTCGGTGCCTTCGAGCCGGGCGTCAATGCGGTCGAACGCCTCGACCAGCAGGTCGTGGATGTTGGTCACCCGGTCGTTGCTTCGCTCGTCGTGGACGGCGAATATCTTCTGCTCCGAGCGGCCCACGATGTCGGCCGGGTCGGCCGTGGTGTCGTAGGCCTCGCGGAGGATTTCCGTACTGGCGTAGATCAGCGACCGCAAGGTGGCCTTGTCGCGGACGATCTTGGCATAGTGGATCGCGTTATGGGCATAAGGCACCGACTGGGCAACTTCGGCGAGATAAGGTGCCCCGCCAACCGCCTCGAAGTCGCCTTGCTGCTTCAGCCGGGCGACCAACAGCACGGTGTCGATCCGCTTACCCTCCTCGTGCATCGCCATGAGGTGGGTGAACAGCTTCTGATTGGCCTCGGCATAGAAGTCGTCGGCCCGGATGAGCAGGGCGACTTCGTCGCACATCTCGGGAACCAACAGCAGGCTTCCCAGCACGCCCTTTTCGGCGTCCAAGTCTTGCGGGGGAAGCCGGTCGAGAATCTCCGAACTAACCCTTTCGGCGGGACGGCGGGCGGGAGGTCGCTCAGCAGTGGCCATGGCGATCCATGCTCCAAGGACAACGGCTAGTCAGCGGCGAGCGCCGCGAAGCCATGATACCCCTTGGCATGGAACTTGGCAACCGAGCGGCTTCAGTTCTTGCCGCCCGACTCGTCGTCGGCCACCGACGGAACGACCCAGACCTTCACTTCACCGTCGATGTCGTGCCCGACGTGGATCTTGACCGTGTACAGCCCGAGTTCCTTCAGCGGGCCCGCCAATCGCACCTGGTCTTGAGTGATCGTGATGTTGTTGCGCTTCAGGGCGTTGACGATCTCCGCCGCACCGACGGAACCGTAGAGGTGCCCTTCCTCGTTGGCATTGGCCTCGATGGTGATGCTCTGGCGCCCCAGCAGGTCGGCCAGGGAGTGGAGATCGGCCAGCCGGGCCTTCTCGATGGCTTCCAACTGGGCGCGGTGCTTATCGACCATCCGCTTGTGATGCTCGGTGGCGATGGTGGCGAGGCCTTGGGGCAACAGGTAGTTGTTTGCGTAGCCGGGCCGAACCTCGACCACGTCGCCCTGTCTGCCGAGGTGTTCGACCGTCTGGATCAGCAGCAGTTCGATTCCACCGTGAGGTCCCTTGGGCAACCGCCTGCTGCGATGAGGGACCTTACGCTTCTTCTTGGCCTTTGTCTTGGTCATCAAACCTGAACCCTTGTTTGCCTGTCGTGCTTGGATTATGTGCGGATGGGGGATCTAAAAGGGAATGTCGCTGTCGGGTGCGTCCTGCGGGGGAGGACCGTAATCGTCCTGGGGCGGCGCCGGCTGGCTGTATTGGGTGTCCTGTTGCGGTCGTGCGCCACCGCCGCCGCCGCCGCCACCGCCACCGCCGCCACGCGCACTCAACATCTGCATGCGGTCGGCCACCACCTTCAGCTTCGAGCGTTTCTGGCCTTCCTGCTCCCACTGGTCGAGCTTCAAGCGGCCCTCGATCAGCACGGGCGATCCCTTGCTGAGATATTCGCTGGCCACTTCGGCCGTGCGCCCCCAAAGGGTGACGTCGACGAAGGTGGCCTCGTCGACCCACTGGTCGTTCCGCTTCACCCGGTCGTTCACGGCCAACCCGAGGTCGGTCACCGCCGTACCGCTGGGAATATATCGCAATTCCGGATCGCGGGTGAGATTTCCCACCAAGATGACACGATTGTAACTTGCCATGAGCGACTCCTTGGGATCGCGGACCGAGACTACGATTCCTCTTTCACGTCGGGACTGACCGCGTCGGGTGCTTCTTTTCCCGTCACGGCAACTGCTTCAGCTTCGGAACCTTCCGCTTCCTTTTCTTGCTTCTCTGCCGTTTCCCGGTTCGCTGCCGCCGCGGGACCGGCCTGGGCATGGGCCACCAGGGCGTCGACGATTCGCGGGTCGACCTTCAGAAAGAGCACCCGGAGGATACTCTCGCTGAGCTGACATTGCCGCTGCATTTCGGCCAGCCGGTCGCTGCTGAGCCGGAAGTAGGCCAGCCAATACGTTCCCTTGCGCTGTCCTTTGATCGGGTAGGCCAGCCGGCGTTCCTCCCAGAGCCGGCTGACCAGGATTTCGCCGCCGGCCTTCTGGATCATCTCGGGAATCTGACCGGAAACCGCTTCGACGTCCCGGCCGTACCGGTTCGAGTCCAGAATGAACATGCCCTCGTAGACGTTTACAGCCAAAGCTCTACTCCTCGTAACCTTTTGCCACTAGTTGTATTGGTTCATGCAGCGTTCGATTCCTTCATGCGCCCAGAAGGCGACGGCATCGGCTGCTTCGCGGACGGCTTGCCCGATTTCCGGGATTTCCTGTTCGGTGAATTTGCTGAGCACGTAATCGGCCCAATCCCATTGCGGCGGCGGCGATCCGATCCCGATTCGCAGCCGCGCGAACTCTTCGGTTCCCAAACGGCGAATAATGTCCTCCAACCCTTTCTGGCCCCCCGAAGATCCCTGAGCCCGAAACCGCAACTTGCCCACCGGCAAGCTCAGGTCGTCGCAGACGACCAACAGGTCTTCCTCCGACAATTTGTAAAAACTCTTCGCCTCTTGGACGCTCGTGCCGCTGTTGTTCATATAAGTCAGCGGGCCCACCAGCAGCGCTTTCTGGCCGTTGAAGTCGGCTTCGACCACGTCGGCGTGAAACTTGGCCTTGGCAACGCCCGAGCCAAACCTCTTGGCCAACTCCGCCAACACGAGAAAACCGACGTTGTGCCGGGTCCCCTGATATTTGCGGCCCGGATTACCCAGTCCCACCACGAGTTTCATCGATTCTACCCGCCAACAGGGATCGGCCCGCGACAGGGGGGCTTTCCGGCTTTATGCAGTCTCTTCCTCTTCCGCCTCCTTGGCGCCGATCACCTCCGGTTCGCCCGGCGCCGCTTCGGCAACTTCTTCTTCCGGAGCCACGACCGGTTCGACGCACTGAACAATGACGGCCGTCGGTTCCATCAGGGCGGTTGCCCCGGAGGGCAGTCCCAGGTCGGCGACGGTGATCGACTCGTGCAGTTTCAGTTCGTTGATGTTCACCTTGACCTTCTCGGGAATGCTCCCGGCCGGGCACTCGAGTTCCAGTTCGTGAATGAGATGCTCGATCACCCCACCTTCCTTCACGCCGGGTGCTTCCCCGCGGAGTTCGACGGCGACCCCCACCTCAACCTTCTCGTGCTCCGAAATCCGAGTGAAATCGACGTGCACAACATGGGTTCCCCAGGTATCCCACTGCACTTCCCGGATGAACGCCGATTCGTCGACCGCGCCGGTCAGCGTGACTAACCGGTTGCCGTGGTGCACTAACGTGTCCAGGGCGTCGGCAGGAACCGACAAACAAACGTTCTCCTGACCGTGCCCATACAGCACGCCGGGAATACTACCTCTCTTGCGCAGTCGCCGGGAATTGCGTTTACCCCGGGTCTTGCGAACCTCAACCTTTAGCGCTTCCGCCATGGGCGTCCTCAACAATTTCCGAAATTATATGGGTCTGTCACCGCAACAATCAAATCATCGGTCGGCAGCGTTAGATTGCCCCAAGTGCTTTGCCACCAAACACTTACGTCGGCACCATCGATACCGGCTTTCGCGGCGTTTGCTGTCTTTGAGCGTTCGCTTAGCGGCGAATCTAGTCATTTTGACCGAATCTCCAGGGATTACAACCCCAGGATTGGAGATTTCTGCCCCCAACGACCGCCGCCGTCGAGCCGGAGCCCCTTGTTGAACTGTACCATAACTGAATAATGCACCGGAAAGTCCTGCAATTCGAGCCCATCCCACCCGAGGAGGTAGCGCCATGCGAACCGTGGCAGTCGTCGAGCCCGGCCAGGTCGAAATCGTCGAGGTCCCCGAGCCTTCCCCGGAGCCTTACCAAGTGCGGGTCAAGACCGAAGTTGCCTGCCTGTGCAATGCCACCGACGGAAAACTGGTGGCCGGACACTTTCCGGGGGTAGACGATTACCCGCTCATACTGGGGCATGAGTCCGCCGGCATCGTCGATGCCGTCGGGGAAAAGGTCCGCAATTTCCAGATCGGCGATCGGGCTATCGGGGGACTGCTGTTTGAATTCGGCGATCCGAAGTACTCCTCTGGATGGGGGGGATTCTGCGAGTACACCCTGGCCAACGACCACGACGCCATGGTCGAGGACGGCGTGGCCGACGAACAGCACGGCTGGTTCGAGGTTTACGAGATCCAGCGTCCCGTGCCGGCCGACATCTCCGTCGAAGACGCCGCCATGCTCTGCACCTGGCGAGAAGTCTACGGTGGCTTCGGTGATTTCAACTTGCAGGCGGGCGACGATATCCTGATATTCGGGGCGGGACCGGTCGGTTTGAGTTTCCTGAAATTCGGCAAACTGCTCGGCCTGGGCTACATCGCCGTGGTCGATCCCCTGCCCAACAAACGCGAGAAGGCGTTGGCCATGGGGGCCGACGCCGTGTTCGCCCCCGACTCATCCGAGTTGCCCAAGCTCACCCAAACCCGCGGCAAGCCGCTCGACGCCGTGATCGACGCGGTGGGCCAGCCGGCCATCGCCAACGCGGCCCTGCCCCTGATCAAAATGGGAGGATCGATCTGCATCTACGGCGTCATCGCCGACGAGACGATCACCATCGCGAAGGCCCAGGGGCCATACAATTTCAATCTGTACATGCACCAGTGGCCGACCCGGTTCCGGGAAAAGGCCGCCATGGAACCGTTGTGCGAGTGGATTCGCCAGGGCAAGATCCGTTCCGCCGAATTTCTCACCCACGAGTTCCCTTTGGAGCAGATCAACGACGCGTTGACGGCGGTGAGCGAGGGCAAGGTCATCAAAGCATTGATGCGTTACTAGGAGTGCCGGCCGATGCCCACCGTGCTGATTACGTCGACTTCTTTCGGCAAGCGCGTCAAGAAGCCGTTGGAAATCTTGCAGTCGAAGGATTACGACCTGAGATTCAACGATCTTGGACGGCCGCTGGTCCGGCAGGAACTGATCGAGCGTTTGCAGGGCTGCGACGGCTGCATCGCCGGGTTGGACCATTTCACGGCCGAAGTGATCCAGGCTTCGCCCGGACTGCGGATCATCGCCCGCTACGGGGCGGGCACCGATCGGATCGATCTGAAAGCGGCCGCCGCGGCCGGCGTGGTGGTGACCAACACGCCGGTGGCCAACAGCGATTCGGTGGCCGACCTGGCCGTGGGGCTGATGCTCGCCGTAGCCCGGCGAATCCCCCTTGCCGACCGCTCCGTGCGCCGAGGCAAATGGGAGAACATGTACGGAGTTTCGCTTTTCCAGAAGACGGTCGGGCTGGTCGGTTACGGGCGGATTGGCAGCCGGGTGGCCGAGCGGGTCAAGGGATTCCGCTGTCGCGTGTTGGTTTACGACCCGTTCCTCGACCGCCGGGTGGCCGAGGAAGATGCCGTCGAGTTGACTTCGCTCGAGCAGTTGCTCGGCGCCTCCGACTTCGTGTCGCTGCATCTGCCCACCAATGACGACACCCGCGGGTTCTTTGGCCCCGAACAGTTCGAGCGAATGCAACCCTCGGCCATACTCGTCAACACGGCGCGGGGCGAACTAGTCGACCAGGACGCGTTGCTTGGCGCGCTGCGCAGCGGCGGAATCCGCGGTGCGGGGCTCGACGCCCACGCCGAAGAACCGCCCCGCGCGGGACGCTACGAAGGGCTGGACAACGTGGTGCTCACGCCGCACATGGGCGCCTACACCGAAGAAGCCCTGGTGAATATGGCCATGGGATCGGTCGACAACTTGTGCGCGTTCTTTGAAGGACGAGAACCACCCGATGTCGTGGGAGGAGCAAATCGGTGAGCAAGAACATCCTTGCGTTGGACGTAGGTACGCAGAGCGTCCGGGCGGCCGTGGTCACTCAGGACGGCGAGATCCTGGGCATTGCGCAGATCAAGCACGAGGTCGACAGCCCGCATCCCGGCTGGGCCCAGCAACGCCCCGACAACTGGTGGGAAGAGACCTGCCGCGCGATCCAAGACGTCTTGAGCGAAACCGGCGCCGCCCCGGAATCGATCGCCGCCGTCTCCACCTGCGGCCAGATGCACGGCATGGTCGGCATCGACCCGGACGGCCGGGTCACCACCGACTGGGTGCAGCTCTGGTGCGACAAGCGGTGCCAGCCGCAGTGCGAAGGGATCCGCCGGGATCACGACGAGGCGAAACTCGCGGCGGTTACCGCCAACCCGATCGTCCCCTCCTGGACGGCCCTGAAGATCCTCTGGTACAAGCAGAACCAGCCGGAGGCATACGATCGGGCCCGGTGGTTCCTGGTGCCGAAGGACTTCATCAACTTCAGGCTGACCGGCGTGGCCGCAACCGACCCCAGCGAGGCTTCCGGCTCGTTCCTTTGGGATTGGCAGCAGGACGACTACTCCGCAGAGCTGGCCGAAACGGTCGGCGTGGATTTGGATCTTTTCGCCCCGGCCCGCGCCTCGCATGAAGTGATCGGAACGGTCACGGAAGCGGCCTCCAAGCCGACGGGTATACCGGCCGGAACGCCCGTGGTCGCCGGCGGCGGCGATTTCCCCGTCTCCATGCTCGGTTTCGGCATCGTGGGCGAAGGGATCGCCTCGGACGTCACGGGAACCAGCACGCTGTTCGCCATGCACAGCGCGAAACCGCTCATCCACCCGGCCGTGTTCAACCTCCGCCACGTCGTCGACGGCTGGATCCCGTTCAAGCTGCTCGACACGGGGGGGCTGAGCATCAAGTGGTGCAAAGACCTGATCAGCTCCGCACGCGATGACGAACTCTCCTACGATGCCCTCATCGAGATGGCCTCGAAGGCGCCGGAAGGCAGCGAGGGCCTGATCTTCTACCCCTATATGCTTGGCGAGCGGCGGCTCGACAACGCCAGCGCCCGGGGCGCTTACGTGGGGATCACCCTGAATCACACGGCGGGCCACTTCGCCCGGGCGGCCATGGAAGGGGTCGCCCTGGCCGCGGGCCTCGATCTGGCCCTGTTCCGCAGTCTGGACGTCGAAGTCGATCGGGTCCTCTGCGTGGGCGGCGGCACCCGAAATCAGTTGTGGAACCAGATCAAGGCCGATGTGTTTCAGATGCCGCTGGAGCTGTCCGACGAGCCGGAGGCCGGCTTGAAGGGCGCAGCGTTGTTGGGAGCGGCCGGCGTGGGGCTCGTCGGCGACCCCGCCGACGTTGCCTGCGAAAGGCGCGCCACCACCCAGACGGTCCCGCCGCGACCCGAAGGAGTCCGGCCGTATCAAGCCGTGCTCGAAGAGTTCTCACGCGTCTACAACCACATGCTCGGATTCTGGCAAACAGAATAAGCATGAACCCGCGATCGGCGGTCGCGAAACGGAACGCTCCCGCGCAGAGTGTGGCAACGAGGCGAATCGGCGCCAACGCATCCCGAGAAAGGAAGAAAATGTACATCTCCGAACCCTTCTCCGACGTCATCGACCGCGTCGAAGGCACCTTGGCCTCGCCCGACAACGTGTACCAGCGCCGCTTAAGCGCCATGGCCGACATGTACGAAGACGCCGAGGCCGTCAAGGCGGCCGGCGATCCGGTGATCTACAAGGTCTATGAGAAGAAGATCCCGGAACTGACCGGCGAATTGCAGTGGTGCATGAGCGTCACTATGCCCGGCAAGATCGGCCGCGAATACTACATGACTAAAGGACACTACCACGAGGTGCGCGACACGGCGGAAATCTATCTCTGCGTCCGCGGCACCGGCTACATGCTGATGGAAACCGAAGACGGGCGGACCAGCGCCGTCGAGATGCGACCCGACGTGGCCGTCTACGTTCCCGCCCGCTGGGCCCATCGCTCGGTCAACACGGGCGACGAGCCGTTGATTTCGTTCTGCGTTTATCCCGGCGATGCGGGCCACGACTACGGCACGATCGAGACCGAAGGATTCCGCAAACGGATCGTCGAGATCGACGGCAAGCCGGCGATCATCGACAACCAGCCCGCCTCGTAAGCGCGAGTTTCGATCCCCGTGCCCGACATGCAGCCCACCCACCGCCGTTTCATTCGCACCGTCTGCGGCGACGTCCGCCCGGAGGATCTGGGATTCACCCACTGCCACGAGCACGCCTTCATTCTGCCGGGCCGCGGCGTCCAGCGGAACCCCGAACTGCTCCTGGACGACCTGGACAAGACCACGGCCGAGCTGTCCGAGTTTCGCGCCGCCGGGGGCCGCACGATCGTCGACGCGCAACCGATCGGGCCCGAACGCGCGCCGCGTTGGCAGCGACAAGCATCCCAACGCTCCGGCGTGAAAATCGTGGCGACCAGCGGATTCCACCGGGCCGTTTATTACGCACCGGAACACTTTCGTTTCAGCGAACCGGCCGAGGCCCTGACCCAGAGAATGATCGGCGAAATCACCACCGGAATGCTCGACTACGCGGAATCGGCGGCCGGCGAACCGACGGACGTCCGGGCCGGACTGCTGAAGTTCGCTTCCGATTATCACCTGATCGACACCGACGCCCGCAAACTGGCTGAAGCCGTGGCCGACGCCCATCGGCAAACCGGCGCCCCGATCATCACGCATACCGAACGGGGCACCTGCGGCATGGAGCAGATCGAGCTGTTTCGGAAGCTCGATGTCGATCCTTCGGCGGTGTTGATCAGCCACCTCGACCGCAATCCCGACGTCTACTTGCACGAAGACGTCGCCGCCAGCGGGGCGTATCTCGTCTACGACGGGATCTCCCGAGCGAAATACTTCCCCGATTCGACCATCGTGGAGTTGATCTGCCGCATGGTCGCGGCGGGACACGGCGACCAGGTCCTGCTGGGCATGGACATGGGGCCTCGAACGATGTGGCGGGCGTACGGCGGTGGGCCCGGTATGACCTACCTGGCCCGCGTGTTCCTGCCCAAACTGCGGCGAGCCGGCCTGGACGGGAAAACCGTCGAGAGGTTCACGATCCACAATCCGGCCGAAGCACTCACCTTTAGAAACCTGACCTGACCACCGGGAGCAACCATCGGATGATCTCTCTTCCCCCCAAAGCCACCCAGCCCACCATGTACTTTGTCGGAGTCACCACCGGCAAATCGTCGATCATGAAAGTGTTTCCCCGTTGGGCCGAAGCGCTGGGCCTCGACGCCGTTCTGAAAGGGATCGACCTGCAGATCCACGCCCCGGAGGAAGACTACCGCCAAACGGTCGAATTTATCAAGGACGACCCCCTCTCGCTGGGTGCACTGGTCACGACGCACAAGATCGATCTGCTTACGGCTGCCCGGCCGATGTTCGACGGGCTTGACCAGTACGCAGAAATCCTCGGCGAGGTCAGTTCCATCTCGAAACGCGACGGCCGGTTGTGGGGTCACGCCAAGGACCCCATCTCCAGCGGCCTGGCCCTGGAGGCGTTCCTGCCGCCGAACTGGTGGAAAGAAACCAACGCCGAGGCGTTGATCTTCGGGGCGGGTGGATCGTCGCTGGCCACCTCGATGTACATGATGGATCCACGGCACGGCGACAACCGCCCCGCAAAGGTCGTCGTCACCAACCGCTCCCGGCCGCGGCTGGAAGAAATGCAGCGAATCCACAACCAGCTCGATTACGGTGTCCCTTGCGAGTACCACCATTGCCCGACGTTTGAGGAAAACGACCGCGTGCTGGCCAAGGTCCCTCCGTGTTCGGTGGTCATCAACGCCACCGGTCTGGGCAAGGACCGCCCCGGCTCGCCGATTACCGATCGCGGCCCATTCCCCGAAAGGGGGCTGGCATGGGATTTCAACTACCGGGGCGACCTGGAGTTTCTCGAACAGGCCCGGGCCCAGCAGGAAGAGAAGAATCTTGTGGTGGAAGACGGCTGGATTTACTTCATCCACGGCTGGACGCAGGTGATCGCCGAGGTGTTCCACATCCAAATCGGTTCAGAGAAAATCGAGCAACTCAGCCGTATTGCCGCCGAGGTGCGTTAGCAGCGTGTCTTCGACAAGCCAAGGGCTCGCAAGCAGACTACTTCGGAGACTGCCCCGATTTTCGCGCAGCGAAAGGACTGTCCCCCTCCGCACGCCGGAAGTTGTTCCTGCATGAGCCCTTGGCAGCCCTTTATGGTGTCACATCGCCTCCCCCTCCATTTAGGAGGGATGTCTCGGGCGACATCAGATTTCAATAGGGTTCTCTCAGCAGAAGTTGCGATTTTCGCGCAAATCGGCCATAATAGGACTCGCTGTCGAAAGCGTTTCTGAGGGGATATCGGCCGCTGGCGATGGAGGTCGTCGTGCTGCGCTGCTTCAAACTCCGGGCGT
>Ga0180437_10010673_pt1 | contig 11161 bp, 7 predicted proteins | sample SS_ome_4_FD_132410 | JGI IMG/M metagenome (GOLD analysis project Ga0180437, IMG submission 132410) | Hypersaline lake sediment archaeal communities from the Salton Sea, California, USA - SS_3_D_1 metaG | ecosystem: Environmental > Aquatic > Non-marine Saline and Alkaline > Hypersaline > Sediment... | reverse complement strand
TATGCATTGGCTCAACTTGAAATGAAAAAAAACAGATTAAAAACTCAAGAGGAAGCAATTAGGCGTTTTAAACGAAAAAATGCGAGGGCTGTTTTTAAACATATTGAACGAATGGATCAACCTTATGAACATGCATATGCCTAAGTCCTGTATTACATTTTTTCAGGCTTGCTAATTCCTAATAAATCGAGACAGGTAGCAAATGTTTGATTCAGCACTTTTATCAATAAGAGTCTACTTCTGCTTTGTTCAATCTTTCCAAGATCGATAACTCTATGTTTTGCATAATAACGATGGAACGTGGTTGCCAAGTCAATAAGATAATAGGTCAGCAGGTGTGTCTGATAGTTGATAGTAATGTTGCTTAACAAGCTTTTGAGTGAGGCAATTTTTTTAAGAAGCCCGGCTTCTTCATGGCTAATAGCCGAAATATCCTTGTTGCTAATGGCACCTAGAGCCTTTTCTGTTGATGCTTTTGCTAATATGCTGTTTGTTCTTACATATGCATACTGAACATAGTAGACAGGATTTTCTTCTGTTTTTTTGAGTGCCAAATCAAGATCGAATTCAAGTTGTGCATCAGCTTTTCGGTTTAAATAGAAAAAGCGGGCAACATCTTTGCCGACGGTATCAATAATATCGCGCAGCGTGATCATGCGGCCTGCACGTTTGGACATACGCATAAACTGTCCGCCTTCTTTTATTTTTACCAGCTGATAAAGAATAACATCAAGAGGAGCTTTAAGGCCTAATGCCTGACGTACCGCTTCCAATCGAACTGCATAGCTGTGATGATCATGGCCCAGTACCATAATCAAGTGATTAAAGCCGCGCTCTACTTTGTTGACCAGATAAGCAATATCGGGTGCCATATAGGTCCATTCACCGGTAGATTTTCTGATGACACGATCTTTATCATCACCAAATTTTGTTGCCGCAAACCATAACGCACCATCCGCTTCATAAATGTAACCATTTTTTTCTAAGATTTCGATGGCATGATCTATTAAGCCGCTATCATGTAAGCTTTTTTCTGAAAACCAGACATCAAAGTGAATGCCGTATTCTTCAAGAGTTTCTTCTTGCATTGCCATCATTTTTTCTTTTGCATAATCTGCAAAAAATGTCAGCGGTTTTTCGAGTACGGCGTTGCCATGTTCTTTGATGCATTGTTGTGCAAGTTCTGAAAGATATTCACCGTGATACGCATCTTCAGGTAACTGAACATCGTTGCCGAGTTGTTGTTCGCAACGAATTTTAAAAGAAATGGCAAGCTTTTGAATCTGAGAGCCTGCATCATTGACATAGAATTCTTTGGTGACGTCGTTTCCAACGAATTTAAGAACATTTCCTGCTACATCACCGATGATTCCGCCTCTTCCATGCCCAAAATGAAGTGGTCCGGTAGGATTTGCACTGACAAACTCAATGTTATAATTTTGTGGTTGTTTTTTGGAATCAGGTTTGAAAAATCTTTCCTTCTGATCAAATAGCTCTTGAGTGAGATTTTGTAGTGCCGTGTTGGTAAGAAAGGCGTTAACAAAACCGGCTCCAGCAACATTCAGATCCCTAAGGTCTTCATGGTGAAAGGTATCTATAATTTCTTGAGCGATGGCTTTAGGATTCTTTTTAAGTTTTTTAGCTAATACCAGAGCTGCATTGGAACTCAGGTCGCCAAATTGTTCTTTGGCTTCCTCAACATTGAGTTCAAAGGTGCAGCTTTCAGCTTCCGGCTTTTCTATGCCAAAATGCTGTTGCAGAAATTCAGAAAAAGATTGTTGAATCTGTTCAATACTATTCATATCGGGCCTTAACAAATCAAAATTTTTATATTATTACCTTCAGGATAACAGAAAAGGGTGGTATTGTCATTGTCAGGGAAAAAGGAGGGAAACATCCTTTACGACGCATTATTTTGACCAAAGGCTCTTTAAATGTTACAATTAGAAAAAAGCTAAGTGTGATGTGAACGTGTTATCTGTAACGATGAAAAGATATAGTATTTAAGTAGCAAGAATACCATGATTCAGTTAAATAATCTTTTACTTTCATTTGGGCAGCAGACGATTTTTGATGATGTCTCTGATGTCATTATGCCGCATCAAAAAATTGGTTTGGTGGGTAGAAACGGATCAGGCAAAACAACACTACTCAAAGCGATCGCTGGGGACCAGCACCTTGATGATGGCAATGTGCACATGCCGGCGTCCTTTAATTGTGCATTTATGCCACAAGATGTTGTATTGACCTCGAATAAATCTATTATCAATGAATCATTGGGAGCATTTCCAGAGCTTGGAAAACTTCTTGAAGAGCTCAGTGAGCTTGAACAGGCCATTGAAAACAAGCAAGCTGATAACCAAGCAATGGAACGGTATGCGGCACTACATCATCATCTTTATGAACATGATTATGAAAGCAAACGCGCACAGGCTACGCAAATGCTTATTGATCTTGGTTTTAAGCAGGAACAGCTTGACCATTCAGTTGCTCAGTTGAGCGTTGGGTGGAAAATGAGGTTGGTGCTAGCCAAGCTTCTTTTGCAGAAGGCTGACTTTTATCTGTTTGACGAACCTACCAACCATTTGGATCTTTTTGCTAAAGAATGGTTTCTGGGGTTTCTCAAGTCCGCTCCCTTTGGCTTTATTCTTGTATCTCATGATGAATATTTTTTAAACACATCCTGCGACTATATCTTTGAGATTTCTCAGGGAAATCTTACCGCTTATCGAGGCTGCTACAAGGATTACATCAAGCAGAAGGAAGCAGATAGCATCATTCTTGAAAAAAAGTATGCCGAGCAGCAAAAGTTTATCAAAAAACAGCAAGCGGTTATTGATCGATTCCGCGCCAAGGCGAGTAAGGCAAGCATGGTACAAAGCATGGTCAAGCAGCTTGGTAAGATAGAAAAAATTGAACTTGAACATGACCAAAAGACGGTCAAATTTAGTTTGCCTTCGGTAGAGCGTTCAGGAAAGATAGTACTTGAGCTGCATGATCTGAGCTTTTCGTTCGGCCCTCAGAAAATTTTTGAACATGCAACATGTAAGATAAAGAGTGGTCATAAGGTATCGATTGTTGCACCAAATGGAATGGGTAAAAGTACGCTCTTGAATGTGGTTATGGGCAAATATTCCCAAGGAACAGGGCGCTACTTACTAGGCCATAATGTGGTTTCGGCATTTTTTGAACAGGACCAGAACCAATCATTAAACCCAGGCAACACGATTCTTGAAGAGGTAGAAGCTGCTTGCACAACAGCCGAAGCGCGAGCTCGCGCACGTAACTTGCTAGGAGCATTTCTGTTTACGGGAGATGATGTTCATAAAAAAATTGATGTGCTGAGCGGTGGTGAAAAAAATCGTGTAGCAATGGTGAAAATCTTGTTGCAGAATGCAAACTTTTTGGTTCTTGACGAGCCTACTAATCATTTGGATATCATATCCAAGCGCATCTTGTGCGATGTGTTGAAACATTTTAAAGGTACCATACTATTTGTTTCTCACGATCGCACCTTTTTAAATGACCTTGCCACCGATATTATCGAATTGACACCTACGACATTATATTACTATTCCGGAAATTACGATTCATACCTCTATCATAAAAAACATCTATCTGATTCATCGCAAAAACGTGAACAAGAGAGTCGGGCGCCATCTGGCCCATCAACCAAAAAAGCTTCTTCTAAGTCCTCATATACTCTCAGAAAAGAGATTGGAAGCATTGAGGGCAAGATCAAGAAATTGGAAGAAAAGATTTCATCTCTTTCTGAGCAGTTTGCATCTCTATCATATGGCACGCCTGAATATGATGCTGCCAATGCAAAGCTCAATGAATGTCAGGTAGCACTCAAAAAGGCGTATGCACGATGGGAAGAACTCATGAGCAAACTTGAAAATGGTTCATAAATCAACGAGTTTGTGCAGGAATTGAGACAGAACCATTAGTTCAAGATATCATAGGTCCTCAGGTTCACTTCTTTTAAACTGAGGATTTTTTTCGAGACATTTTTTTATCTGATCGGCGTATCGTTTTTCATACTCTTCACATTGTTCCGACGAGGAGAATGTCATATTATGATGTAAGATGCCGAATTGATAAAGTGAACAGATTATCGTGATCAGTGGATTGAGCATGAGAGTAATGGGTAGTTGATCAAGCGTATAAACTGGTTCGCAATATATCCGACCATATCGTTGTGTGCCAATAGTAATGATTAAGGGACAGATGCGTTTAATGATTCCTGGCAATTCTGTGAGTCTATTGTGACTCAGATTAATATGTTCAAGATGGGGAAGTTCAAGTAGATCTAAGGGTACAGTTTTTAGCTCATTATGACTCAGATCAAGTTTAATGAGCGATGAGAGTGTTGCCAAGGCGGGTGGAACTGTTTCTAATGAGTTGAAATAAAGATCTAGGTGAGTAACTGGAACCTGTGATAAGCCCTGAAACAATGAATGCAAAGCATTTTCTTGAATGGAGCGATCTAATGTTGAGTCGTGGTATCCAAGCATGTTGGCACCTACATTGAGCGATATGGGTGCCTCGGGCCGTTTTTTTGTATGATAAGTTACTCGTTTGATTAGGGTGTCACAAAATGCTTGAATTGTATCTGGATGATCATGTATGAATTGATTTTCCGCAGTTATGGTTAAAGGGGAAGATTGTTCCATTGTGTGCATTGTACACCAAAAAAATAAACAGAACATCATGATTTTATATGCCATGTGCAACTCTTCCACTGATTAGTCTACTATCTTGGGCAGAAACATCCTTGACACTATAAATAAAAAAAATTAGCCTAGCAATAATTATTTTCTTTTATATAAAGATACTATCTTTAATAGTTTCCTCTTAACATTGAAGGATAAACTCGATGCAACAATCGGGATCATTCTCTCATCTTTTACCTTTTTTTGTATTTGTCGGTCTTTTTTTTGTTTCAACTATCTGGCTTCAATCACAACTTTCTCCCATCTTTGCCTGTCTGCTTGCTATAGTTGTTGCCTTTTTTACCTTCGCCCCCAAAATTGGCTTTAACAAAAAGATTGAGGTTTTCATATCCGGTTGCGCAAATCCGGTTATAGTAGGAATGAGTTTGATTTTTATTGAATCATCTATGTTTACCTACATAGTACATTTGATTGGAGGTGCGGGCGCTGCAACTCGTATTGGTATGAACTTGTTGCCGTGCAATTATATTCTCCCCGGATTTTTTTTGATGACGGCCATTTTTGCAACTGCAATAGGGTCTTCTATGGGAACAATTGCGGCTTTTTTGCCAATTGGAATTGATATTGCTCAGAGTGTGGGATTTTCCCCAAAACTTATGGCTGGAACGGTTGTTGGAGCAGCTATGCTTGGTGATAACTTATCGCTTATTTCTGATACTACGATCGCTGCGACAAAAACAACCGGCAGTCGAATGCATGATAAATTTAAGGCGAACTTTTTTCTGGTTTTAATAGCATGTTTGTTAACATTAGTCGTATTGACGTATAATAATTCATTTTACTCGGCTGATTGTGCAAATCTTGTGATTGGGCAGATATCAGGTACGGATCTTATAGTTATTCTACCATATGTACTTGTACTGGTGCTGGCATTATGGGGCTTGGATGTTATCGGTGTTCTTGCAATTGCTATTTTGGCTGCGTTAGTAATAGGCGTGGCTTTGGGTAAATTTTCATTGTTGGAAAGTACTATGCTTCCATTACGAGGATTTGAGTTGGATAAAGGAATCGATGAGGTTTTGATTTTGGCACTGCTTATTTCAGGGCTTTCCAAAATTGTTGAATTCAATGGAGGTATTGCTTATGTACTGCGTCATATCGGCCAACGCATTAGGAGTAGAGGGGGGGCTGAAATAGCTATATCAGCACTGATTTTTTTAGTAAATGTAGTAACTGCAATTAATACGGTTGCAATTTTAATTACTGGACCTGTTGCGCATCGTATAGGTCAAAAGTTTAATATTGAAAATAAGCGTCAGGCATGTTTGCTTGATATTTTTTCTTGTATAGCTCAGGGAATTTTGCCTTATGCTCCTCAGTTGTTGTTAGCACAATCGATTGCGCATGTTTCAAGTGTTTCGATAATTCCCTATCTTTATTATCAAGGTTTTATTTTTATAGTTATGATTTTTTCAATTGCTCGTACATTTTGGAAAGAGAAAAAAAGTGTACAGGTCAACTCATAGAATCATGGCCTAATCTATCTTTTAAATCAGCTAAATCAACTTTTATTCGGCATAATGGGCAGACTTGGCGATAGTGATAATTGCATTCCCAATGTTCTTGTGGAAAAAAATTTGTTGCGGCACAACTTCTACATATGTTGTTATGTCCACAGGGTGAAAGATAAATACGCGAAGCTTTAGTCAGAAGTTCTTTGCAGATACAACAATTTTCCTGCTCTTGTGCTGTTGTTTTTTTGGATTTTTCCTTTATTTCTTCTTCAGTTTGTTGCTTTAACAGTTGAGCTGCTTGATAAAGAATTACATAAATTTTCTCTGCGGTATTAGATGGTGTATGTTTGAGGCGGTCTAGAGCAAATCCTAATGCAGAGCGTCCTTGATAATTTTTTTGTTCTGGATCTAATCCATATTCTGTAATCGTTTGTACAAGTGAAGGGGAGTTTCCTAATGCTGCCATATGTAACAACGTATTGCCTTGTGGGTCGCAAGTAAAGAGAGGGTTGTTGGGTTTTATTAACGTGTCCGTTCTTACGCTCGATGTTAATAATGGATGAGAGGCATAAAGTAAAAGTGCTTCTGTTTTTCTGCGCTGACTGGAGCGAATGGCTTTCCATAGTTGGGAGGGTGTGACAGAAGTTGCTTTTATAAAAAAACTCACCTTTCTTATAAGATCATCACAATCTGGGAATATACACTGAACAGCATTAAGGCCAGCATTATTTTTTGTTGTCGGATCTGCACCAACTGCAAGAAGTGTGAACATCGTGGAAAAATCATTACGTTCAACAGCATAATGAAGAGGTGTATTTCCTTGTGCATCTTGAACATTTACCGGTGTTTTGCAAGCCAGTAAATTTCTGATTTCTGTAGAATCTTGGGTTTGAACCGCTTTAAATAAACGTTCTATCATCCATTCTAGTTTGCTAAAGAACACATGGCTACGAGGGCAGGGATGGCTTGTGACCTTATACCCATAATGAGAGCTTATTGCTGGATTTCCACCTCGTGAGACCAGCAAACTTACCGTATCGGGAAAATTATTGATTTCAGCCAAATGCATAGGAGTTCTGCCCCTGTTATCTCGAGCATTCGGGTTTGCTCCAAATAAAAGAAGAATTCTAATAAGCGCATTGCGTCCACATTGAGCCGCCACATGTAGAGGGCGCTTACCATTTTTTGACTTTCGATTAGGTGTTGCACCATGTTCTAAGAGAGATTTGGCACATTCGAATTCTCCTAAGTATGTTGCTTCATGGAGTGGCGTATTTCCCCATCTGTTTTTTTTATCGGGCAATGCTCCATGTGCTAATAAACGCTTGAGTGCACAACGATTTCCACAGCATGCAGCAACATGTAAAGGCGTATCTCCTGTCTGAGGGTCTGGGTCATTAACCGATAGGCCCTGGTATACAACCAATTGGGAAATCATATGAGGATTGTTAAAATGTGCTTCACGATGTAGAGGGCTTTCGCTGTCCATGGGTAGTATGTGATGTGATATAGCTGCAGTAAGGCAAAGCGCAAGAAATCGTGGATACATTTTTTCTCCTGTTTTTTTCATTAATACTAAAGGGTGGCATGATAAAAAGCAAGGGCGTTTTGCAATAAGTTATATATTGTTCGATTGTTATGTTTTTAAGTAAGGATAATGGAGGTAATGAATAGTAGAATAGATGCTTGATCTCAACAAGTGCCACCTTACTAGCATTCTTGACAAATAGAAAAGATCTTGGTAGGATAGAGGTGTTTGCAACCTAATAAGAAAGGGTATAGTTAATAACATGAACATAGCTGTGCTGTTTTCTGGTGGAGTTGATAGCTCTGTTGCTCTGCGACTGCTCAAGGAGCAAGGGCATGAACTGACCGCCTTTTACCTTAAAATTTGGCTTGAGAATGAGACCGCTTTCTTGGGATCCTGCCCCTGGGAAGAGGATCTTTCCTATGCTCGAGCAGTATGCGACCAGCTTGATGTGCCTTTGCAGATGATTCCTTTCCAAAAGGAGTATTATGATAAGGTTGTATCCTATACTATTGCCGAAATTAAGGCAGGCCATACACCAAATCCTGATATCTTCTGTAATAGCCTGATTAAGTTCGGAGCATTTCTTGATACTGTTGGGAATCAATTTGATAAGGTTGCCACGGGGCATTATGCACAGATTTGTGAAAAAAATGGTCGTGCGCAATTGTTGCGTGCACCTGATCCTATAAAGGATCAGACCTATTTTTTGGCAAAATTGAACCAAGAACAACTGAAGCGCGCTCTCTTTCCTATTGGCCATCTGAGAAAAGAACAGGTTCGTCAGTTAGCTGAAGATTTTAATTTACCGACTAAGGATCGCAAGGATAGCCAAGGCATCTGCTTTTTAGGCAAGCTCAAGTTCAGTCAATTTATCAAGCATTACTTGGGTGAAAAACCGGGAGATCTGATTGAATTTGAAACGGGAAAAAAGCTTGGTAAACATAAGGGCTTTTGGTATCACACGATTGGCCAGCGACAAGGTTCTGGTCTTGCGGGAGGGCCTTGGTACGTTGTTTCCAAAGAACCAAAGCTTAACCGGGTTTGTATTTCCCGAAATTATTACTCGCCAGACAAACATCGCGATTCCTTTGCAATAGCCAATTGCAACTGGATAGAAGGTGGTGTTCCTACAACAACTGATTTACAAGTAAAACTTCGTCATGGAAAGCAATTGCATGACTGCAAGATCGTTATCGGTGATGAACATTCTGCGACAGTACAACTTTTATCTCGCGATCAGGGAATTGCCCCGGGACAATTTGCAGTTTTTTATGATGGCGAACGGTGTTTGGGTTCTGGGGTCATTGTTTAAATAGATTATTATTAGGCAACCACTTCATAAAACCAATAAATCGATAGACCTCATTTTCCGAACTTTCTTGAATGGGTTTTGTACGAAATCTGTTATGTTTAGCACGAAGACCGGCATCCATGTATGCGAGGCGGGAGTACATCTCGGAACTCGGATTTGGATGTTTTACGATCAATAAAGGTCTGTGCGAATTTGACAAATTCGTAAACATCCTTGAAGTTCGAAACGATTCCTAAAGAAACACGTGCAGCGGCCATGGTGCGGCCCGGAAGTCCGGCTATATAATCTTCATATGAAATATTAGTGTTATTATTGAAATACTGTTGTACATCATTTTGATTAATTTCGTTAATTGCTTCAATGGACCCTGGGCTGCAAAAGCAGCCAATACGAATCGAAATATTCCTTTTTGCAGCCAAAAATTCAATAATTTCAGGATCAATAATAGTGCCATCCGGATCTTGAAAATTCATTGCTATTATGCCTCCTCGTGCTGTTGTATCATGAGGGCCGTATATGCAAATGAGTGGATTGCCATTGCTATGATGCAGGTTGATCAATTTCTTGATAAGCCAATCTGTAAGGGTGATGACACGTTTATGGATGAGATCAATTCCTATTTTTTGGATATGTCGTAATCCGATCGGAACAGCCGATATATTTAAGAAATTGAGTGTTCCGTCTTCAAATGCTGAGTAATCGTCATGAAAGTGATAACCATCACCCGAAATGGAAGCGACTTCTACTGTTCCACCAGAAAACCACGGACGCTTCAATTCTTTTAGGGCAGAGTGCTTTGCAATTAAGCATCCTACACCGGTTGGATAGCCAAACATTTTATAAAATGAAAGTACTACAAAGTCAGGGTGTATTTGTGATAGATCGAGTTTATTTGTTGGTACAAATGCTGCAGCATCTAATAGGATGTGCCAGCCTTTGTTTTGTGCTATTGAAACCCATTCTAGTGGGTGTTGAACGCCGGAAAAATTTGATTGAGCAGGAAATGCAAATAAACACGGTCTAGTCGCGGGTATTTTATTCAGAACATCTTCAACTGTTGACGAAGTGATACGTAGCGTTTCTTTTATGATTGGAATATGCTGTAAAGATGCTCCTTTCGCTCGAGCAAATTCACGGATGCCCATTACTGAGTTGTGAATATCTTCGGTGAATAAGAATCGGCTTTCATCAACAAATGGATATGATTCACCAACTATTTTAAGTGCTCCGGTAGCATTAGGAGTAAAAATGACTGCATATTCATCCGCAGATGCATTGAAGTAGTTGAGTATGTGTGTACGTACGGCCTCTACCATGTTGGTAGCGCATTGTGATGTCGGATTATTAGAGTGTGGATTACCATAGACATTGTTATTTAAAAATGTACAATGTTCTTCAATTTGTGCTTGGCTATAGAGGCCACAGCCGGTATAATCCAAGAAGATATGGTTATTGTTGTCAATGTGTGTATATTCATGTGAACGAAGAAGGTCAAGCTTTTGAGTTGTTGCATACTCCGGATATGTTTCTAGAAATGTTGAGTATTCTGCTTGTAGATTTTTAATCGTTTTTTCTGGTAGCTGATAATACAATGCAGGGGGTTCGATGATGGGTGTAAACATATAATTTCCTTTTTTGTAATCACCAAAACTCTCAATTATTCCGACTTCAAGATTCTGCATTTAGCTGAATCAATTTTAGCAATGCTAGAAAGAGGTTGCAAGCTCCATTGTGGCAAAAGGGTATGTGAATAAATTAGTTAAGATATTGACTTGTGTAAAAGTTTTTTGTAAAAATAAGTTCAGAATGATATTTCTTTATGCTTTATAATCGAGGAGAACAATGAATATTTTTAATGCCTTTTTCTTCTCACAATGTTTTTCTATTTTTACTTCTCTTCTTTTTCTTTTCTGCAACGATTCTTGTTGTTGTTTCTGTTGTTGCTGATTCTTTGTACGCTTTATAGCGCAAATTTTTTATTAAAACGTTCTCATATTCTTTTTTGTTTATTTATTTAAATGCCCAGAATACCCCACGGCTTTTCAAGCCTGGGGATGAATGGGCATCATATGAGTGAACGGAGCAAACCAGGGGTTTGCGAAGAGAGACAAGTTTTGTAATACTGTTG
>Ga0180437_10010672_pt1 | contig 11162 bp, 9 predicted proteins | sample SS_ome_4_FD_132410 | JGI IMG/M metagenome (GOLD analysis project Ga0180437, IMG submission 132410) | Hypersaline lake sediment archaeal communities from the Salton Sea, California, USA - SS_3_D_1 metaG | ecosystem: Environmental > Aquatic > Non-marine Saline and Alkaline > Hypersaline > Sediment... | reverse complement strand
ATGTTATTCGTCCTATGGGGAAGAAAGGATATTTAGGAGTCATGTATCCTAAACGCTTCGGGGGCCTTGGAGGCGATTTCATGCTAGACTTGTTAATGTCCGAAGCAGTATGTTATCACAGCTTGCCCGTGGACATGTCCCGCTTTTCTTCAACATATCCCGCAATGCTAATTCGAATGTTTGGGAAGATTAAACCCCTCCAAAAATACATTAAACCCTTAGTAACGGGAGAAAAAATAGGATGTTTCTGTTTTACTGAACCAGACGCGGGAAGTGACTTGTCTAGAATGAAAACGGTTTATAAAAAGGATGTTGCTAACGACGAATTCATATTAAACGGTGAAAAAAGGTTTATTACTAACGGGAGCGTTGCTGATACTCTTGTAGTATACGGTCGAAACGGAGCTTTTATAGTTGAATCTGAGTGGGACGGGTTTGAAGTCGTTGAAGAATATCAAATGATGGGACTGCACGGATTGCATTTAGGCCATTTAAAGTTTAATAACATGAGAATTCCTAAAGAAAACGCGCTATTTTACAAGGAAATCGAGTCCGATCCCTCGGGAAAAGCAAAATCTGGAAAAACTGCAGCCATCTCAAGCATGCAAGTCATGTTAGCACCCGAAAGAGTGGCGTTATCGGTACAAGCTTTAGGCGTGGCAAAAAGAGCCATTGATGTTGCAATCCCATACTCGCAAGAACGGGTTCAATTTAAAAGACCAATTAGCGAGTTTGAAGGGATAAGTTTTAAGATTGCCATGATGGTCGCAAAATTTGAAGCAGGGAAGGCACTAATGGAAAAATCTGTTAAAAACATGGCAGATGGAGAATTAGCAGCAATGGCTAAGTTATTTGCCTGTCAGACTTCATTTAAGATATGTGACGAGGCCATTCAGATATTGGGAGGTATTGGCTATACTAATAAGTATCCCGTAGAGCGTTGCGCCCGTGATGTAAGGTTACTACGAATAGGCGGGGGTACTGACGAAGTATTGAAATACATCATCCAAAAAGGGGTTTATAAGCAATCTCGACTTGAAGATAAAACTAGTTAAAAAAAAAAGAAAAAAAAGGAGAGTGTTTAAAGAGTAATATCGCTATTCTTCATATTAAAAATCTCCCTTGCTTCTTCTGGCGTTGCTATTTCGCGACCAGAGAGTTTTGCTACTTTTACTGCCCATTCAACTTGTTCCCAACTTCCTTTTGCCAATCCCCCATCGACAGTTCTGATGTTGTCTTCTAAACCTACTCGAATATGACCACCCCATGCTGCGGCACACATTCCTGCTCTAAATTGATCTCTAGCAACTCCACACACGCTCCATGTTGCTTCAGGAGGTTTTAACGCCAATAGAGATCCTAGATTGGAAGGACTAAAAGGGATGCCACCTAAAACTCCAAAAACTAATTGGAAATGAAGAGGTTGCTCAAAAAGCCCTTCTTGCTTGTTTAAAAATAGGATATTATACATCCCTCCAAAATCGTACACTTCGAGTTCTGGTTTAGTTCCTGCTTTTTGAAATTCCTTGGCAAATTTTTGGATCATTCTAAAATCGTTAGCAAAGATATTTTGTGGAGCCATGGTTACTTTCCCCGTTTTATGGTCTCCTACGCTAAAATTCATCGAATTTGTATTTAAAGAACCTATAGGAGGTTTAAATGTTTTAATTGGAGTTATTCTTTCCTTTTCAGTTGCAACTGCGCTTATTGCTGTACTCAAGTTTATATTTATTTCTGGACATTTTGATTTTATATTCTCTAATCCTGCCCTGATAATTTCCAGATCAGGTGTAGGATTACCTTTCTCGGGATCTCGAAAGTGTATGTGAACAATTGCTGCTCCCGCATCGTAACATTTTTTTGCTTCGTCCCCAAATTCCTCCGCAGTATAAGGAACGTTAGGATTTTGATTTTTAACGGTAGCTGCGCCTGCTAGAGCAGCTGAGATTACAAGTTTATTTGATAATTCATCTGACATTTTTTAAATCACTTATGTTCTTTTATATGGTTTTACTGTTTAAATTTAAAATTTTAATATTGTTCGTTCGTATAAAAATAAATATAAATCTTTCCTTTTCTTCCGATGATTATTTGTAGTAAAACAAATAAACTCTCCAAATAATGATTTTTAATACTCAAATCTATGATTATTTTTAAAAAAAAATAAAAAATTAGTTTTGTAAAACTATGGTAATTGCTCTTGTAAGTCGAATTACGTCCATGACCTTGCCTTGTTCTACAGTAATTTGCTCCCTGCTGATGGCGTGCGTGAAATCCCCTTTTCCATTACAAATTCGCACGATAGCTTCTGGATCACCAGACATCACGATGATGGCATCTGATTTTGTTCCTTCTGAAATGGATGCTTTTCTATTTTTAATCTCTAAATAGAAGGGTTTTTCATTATCAAGATTAAATTGAAAATTCATTTCCCAATCAACATCTTTGCCCGAAATATTAGTTACAAACACGGTCTGAGCTTTTAGAATTTGATTCATTTTTTTAATAATTGTTACCATACTATCTTTTGCGTTGCCCATCTTCATTCGCCTCCCTCGTATTCTGGTTTTTGTACCCATCTTTTATATTCATCTTCTGGTACAAAGAAAAAGTCAGTCATCTTTCCCTCGCGATCCTCTTTCCTCTTGAATACTGCCTTCACGCGTTGACCTTTTTTTACTTTTGAGGGTACAAGATTTTCTGAGAAGATTCCTTGTAACATTCCTGTATCAGCCTTGTCAAGCTGTATGAACGCGATTCCGTATGGAACACTTTGAATAAAAGCGGACGTCGTGTACCAGACGATCGTGCTCACTTTTATGGTTCCTGTGTGGGGAAGTTCCACCCAATCAGTATCCTCGAAGCATTCCGAGCAATTGACTCTCGGAGGCATCCATACCTTCCCACATTTTTTACATTTAGTTCCCTGCAACTTTTTCTCGTTCATAAGATCAATAAAAAATTTGGATTGAGCGCCCATCGTGTACTTGTATTGTATGACAATACGATCCCTAATCTCATGTGACTGAAACTTATCTTCGCTCATGGTTTCTTCAACCCCTCCTCATTTGCCATTACAATTACGGCAGCATATGCTGCTCCAGGTCCACCAATTGAATGTGCAATTGAACGCCCTTTTTCTATCGGCACTTGATGCTTGCCAGCATCCTCCCGAATTTGAAGCGCTGCCTCTCCTGTACTCATGATACCAGTGGCTCCTACGGCATGTCCACATCCTATCAAACCACCACTAGGACAGCATGGCAATTCACCATTCAACCATGGCCCCTCGCCATCCTTTTCAAACGTGCTTTCGATCCATGGACCACCTTCTCCAAATTTCACAAAACCCAATTCCTCATATGAGATTACTTCTTGTCCGCTAAATGCATCGTGCAATTCTGCAACATCAATCTGTTCTTTAATCTTATCGTAATCTAGACCGGCCATCTTGTATGCCGCCTTAGCTGCGTAAATGTTTGAATATAACCTCCCCACGCTTTCTCTATTCCCAATAAAGCAGTCAGTGTTCGCAGCAGCTACACCAGTAATCCATATTGGTTTTTCTATTCCTAATTCCTTGACTTTTTGCTCGCTTGCCAAGATAAGGGCTGCTGACGCCTCAGAATAGAGGCAACAATCTAACATTTTAAAAGGATAGCAAATGATTCTTGAATTTACCACGTCTTCCACTGTAATTTTCATTGGTGATTGTGCTTTAGGATTAAGCGTTGCGTTTCCATGGTTCTTTACGCTTACGTATGCCATTTGTTCTTCACTTGGATTTCCAAATTCATCGTAATGCGCATTTACCATTGACACGTACGAGCTTGCAGCCATCATCCCCATAGGATATTCGTATGTCATATCTGCAGAATAGGCGATTGCGTTTAATACTTCGGGCGTTGTAGTTCCCGTGTTTTCGTCGTAACAGTCATTACATTTCTCAGTGCCTAGACAAAGACATAAATCTGACAAGCCAGACGCCACTTCAGAATATGCCATTCTCACGGTATATCCTCCCGTCGCACCCCCGCTTGCGATACGGGTTCCGGGTTTATTATTCATTCCGAGATAGCTATTAATGAAGATGTCTGGCATAAACTGCCTTTCAAACAATTCGTTGTATATTCCGTATACAGTTGATTCTAGATCTTTATGCGTGATTCCTGCGCCGTTTTTATTTGCGTCTACAAGAGCCAGTTTAGTTGCATCGTAAGCCAACTCGAAATATGTTTTATCTAAATATCGCGCTCTAAAAGGCGTAATTTGGGATTTTCGGGAAATCCGATTTAAATTTTCCCACGCCAATTATCGCTACTCGATTTGGTATTCTTATTCACCTTTTTTTATTAATATTGTTCACTTATTTAGTCGTTAAAATTAGTTTAGATTAGTAATGTTAAAAACATTTTTAATATTAGGTTTCGTATTAATAAAAAATTTTCATTATAGTGAAAAACTAAGATGATAAAAACTAGAATAACCGAACAGTTTGGGATTAAATATCCAATTTTAAGTGCTCCAATGGGTCCTTTTTACACGACCGAGCTGACAATCGCCACCTCAGAAGCCGGAGGACTTGGTGTATTAAGCCACGTGACTTTACAAGGTATAAACTCTATCGATGATTTCAAAGCAAATATCGATCAAGTAATCGAGCATACGGATAAACCATTTGGTTTTAACATTCGCACAGCCAGGATGCAGACGGATCACAAGATCCTCTTGAGAAAGATCCTTCATTGGCGCAAGAGCGATCCAAAAATACGAGAGCAAATGATTTATGGATTGACAAGTGCTGGAGGTGCAAGAAATGCGAGAAAAATATGGGCAAAAGATGAAGGATTATATCACTTTCACGTGGCTCCCGCTTTATGGTTAGTTGACAAGGTCGTCGACATTGGATGTCATGGAATCGTCACGACAGGTACCGAGGGTGGCGGACACCAAAGCTACGAGAGAATTACCACGATGGTTCTTCTACAAGAAGTCTGCAATAAATATCCCGATAAATTAATCGTTTCTTGTGGAGGAATCGCAAGCCCTGAAGGAGTAGCAGCTTCGTTAGCTATGGGAGCCGACGCAGTTGCTATGGGAACTCGTTTTATCGCATCAACTGAGAGCGAATTTCATCCAAATTATAAAAACCTCATCCCTCCCGCAAGAGATAGTGATACAGAGCTTACTACTGGGGGATTTGGTCCAATAAGATTGATAAAGAATAAGTATTGCATGGAACATGGGCAGGTCATGACAAAAGATCAAAAAATTGATCAAGAGAGCGAATATGAACTTGACGAGTGGTTAGAAGATCTAAAAAAATACGAAATCGTGTACACGAAGGGGGACGTGGAAAATGGTGCCATTCCCGTAGGCCAATCTTGCGGTTTAATCGATTCCATAATGAATGTCGGGGATATCATAACGGAATTCACGAGTAAAGCAGAGGAACTCTTGAAAAATGTTAGTTCAAGAATTTCTTAAATTTCTTTTTTTCTTATTTATTACGAGTAAGACGATTATTTTTAGTTAAGCATAAACATTTAAAGGTCAACAACTATCAAATTATTAAATATTAAATATATTTCAAAAGAAGTGAGTATTCAAATGGCATATGATATGGTATACGTGGTTGTTAATGGTGTTTTAGCAGTCATTGCGGTGTCATTGAGCATCGTTATAGCAGCTAAGTTCTTTCTTGCATACAATGAACATAAAAGAAAAGAGCTCTTTCTCATTGCATTTGTTGCGATCTTGATGTCTGAAGCGTGGATGCCCGTAGCAATTTCGTTTATTTATTACATGTTTACTTACACCTTACTGCCAGCTCATGCATATTTTTTCATAGGGTATACATTTCTTCCCGTAGGGATATTTATATGGCTGATTATATTTACGAATCTCATCATTAAAAATAGGCAGAAAGTAATCTTGCTTCTCTACGCTTTTTACATAGTTTTTTACGAGATCCTGTTATTTTTATTTCTATTGACGGATCCAAGTCAAATTGGGGAAATAAAATCGCCCGTCGATTCAAGTTTAACATTAATCTTCAACTTAAATGCATTTGGATGGGTTGCCGTTATCTTGACTACAGGAATTATATTTGCAAGAGAGTCGTTGCAATCTAGTGATCCTATCATCAGGTTAAAAGGAAAATTACTTCTATTTGGATTTATTACGTGGTCTGTCGCAGCGATTTTTGATGGGTTCGCCAATACCATCATCACTTTATTTATCGTAAGAGTGGTATTAATGGCAAGCGTAATAGCGCTCTATGGAGGATTCATACTGCCTGAGTGGATGAGGAAGCTAGTTAATAAAATGAGAAGTATTTTAAATCTGGAGCCTATTGAAAAATAATATTTAAGAAAAAAAAATGAAATTTTTGAATTATCTTTCTTTAGTCTTATTATTCTTATTTAGATATTTACGGTGATATGTCTTTCCTTCAGCATCTTCGGGGTTACGGGAAAAAATCGACGAGCTAATGAAGCTTACGCATAAAGCAGTAACAATTCCTTCATCGTGTAAATCTTGTGGAACTTGCGTAAAATGTTGTCCTTTAAAAATTAGAGTTTTCAACGAGGATGGAATAGCCGTGACCATCGTTTCTGATAGATCTTGTGGGGGATGCTCTCTATGTTATCATCGCTGCCCAAATAACGCCATTAAGCTTCTAAAATATAGAGTAAAAAAATAGAACAGAAGTGCAAAATATTAAAACTTTAAACATGATTTCTAAAATGAAACTTTAAAACTGTTCAAAAATTTTGGCTAATTACGGAAGTAATTTTAATAAAAATAATAAAATTATAAAAAAAAAGAGGGAAATGATAAAAAATGGAAGAACAATGGTATTCGGCACGACCTTCTAATAATGTTGACCTATTCGAAGATACAGTTAAAAAATTCGGCAAACGAAACTGGATAGGAACGCAAAATGCTGAAGGTAAGTACGAATGGATAACATATAACGAAGCTGCTAAGCGCGTGGACAACCTCCGGGGAGGTTTGGCCAAAATTGGCGTAGGAAAGGACGATCCCGTTGGGGTAATCATCAATAATAGCGTAGAATGGGCAATTATCGCATTTGCAACTTTTGGATTAAATGCCCGTCTCATTCCAATGTATGAAAAAGAGCTTGTAAAAGTTTGGAAATATATCATAGAAGATAGCGCTGTAAAAGTTCTCTTTGTCGTTAATGAGGAAGTAAACGATAAGGTAAAAGATCTTAAAGATAAATTAAGCACTTTAGAAGATATCTACATTATTCGTGGGCAAGGGGAAAAATCCCTGGAGGCGTTGGAAAAATTAGGAGCTGAAAATCCTATTGCATCAGTAAAACCGCATTGGAACGATATAGCTGTATTAATCTATACTTCGGGAACAACTGGAGAACCAAAGGGAGTTCTTTTAAGCCATGGAAATTTCACGAGCAATGTTAAAGCGTCCCATCTTGGCTTTCCTGACGTGACAGAAAAAGATGTAAGTTTTGCGATCTTGCCATGGGCCCATAGTTTTGGGATAACTGCTGAACTTTTTCACGGTATTTTAGCTGGGGCTTCTTTAGGATTGATGAAAACGACTGATACTTTAACAGAAGACCTACCTAAAGTGAAGCCTACAATACTTATCGCAGTTCCAAGAATTTTTAATAAAGTATACGCGGGTATTCATGCTAAATTGGCAGCAGAAGGAAAAAGTGATCTGCTTGAATTAGCTAAAAGTACAGCCGCCAAGATCCGAAACGGGGAAAAAGTAGGCAAGAAAGACAAACTAATTTCAGGTGTTGTATTTAAAAAAATCAGAGCCTTGTTTGGAGGCAAAGTAAGGTACGCAATTACTGGTAGTGCCGTCATGAATCCTGAGATAGGTCAGTTTTTCATAGATGTTGGCATACCAACATTTGATTGTTATGGATTAACAGAAACTTCGCCAGCATTGACCATGAATACTCCCGCTTCAAGTAAATTAGGTTCTGTAGGGAGTGCAATTAAAGATTGTGTTGTTAAAATCGATAAATCTCGGGTAGGTGAAGATAGCGACGACGGTGAAATCACTTGTTTTGGTCCGAACATAATGCAAGGATATCACAATAAACCAAAACAAACAGCAGACGTGATATTTGAGGATCCTGAACTAGGAAGAGGGTTCCGAACGGGCGATCGCGGTCGATTAGACGAAGACGGGTTCTTGTATATTACAGGAAGGTTTAAAGAAGAATATAAACTTGAGAATGGTAAGTATGTCCATCCTGCATCTATTGAAGAAGAACTCAAGTTAAACAATTTCATTGCCAATGTAATGGTGTATGGTGCGGGTAAAATACATAATGTAGGATTAATCTTTCCAGAAGAACAAGCCATCGCTGCTGCTGCAGAAAAAATGGGTGTTTCAGGAGATTTTAAAGCATTAGTAACAAATAAAGCAATTCAAGATTTTATTAGCGCAGAAGCTACTAAGCAACTCGAAGGAAAGTTCGGAGGATACGAGATACCTAAAAGTTACATCTTCACTGATGAAGACTTTACTTTAGAGAATCAGATGCTCACACAAACAATGAAATTGAAGCGTCGAAACGTTCTCGAAAAGTACGGCGATGCTTTAAACGCTTTATATTAAATTTTTTAGAGTATTATCTCTATTTTTTTATTTTTATATCTTGTAATATTTTTAAACTGGAAACTCATCAAGCGATAAATTCATTATTTTCTTCCTAATTTCCGTTTTTTCATCGATTATAGACTTAATATAGCTGGAGATCTCTTTCCTTTTTTCTATAACTGCGGGAATTGGTAAAATAATCTCAACGATTCGATTGCCTATTGTTGCGATAGTTCCTTGTATGAACGTGATTGCTTGGATCTGCTTTTGGACGATGTCAAGATTTAATAAATATAAAAGTAAATAAGGATCGATAAATTCGTCATTTTTTAGGACTTTTATTTGAAAGATATGGCTTTGGATAATTATTTTCTTATCCATTTTAGAAACAAAAGCAGTTTTTCCTATCAAGTTCGGACCGCCATCTTTTACTAGAAGGATATCTCCAATTTCAATATTTTGTTTGTGTTTGTATTGCTCATATACTTCTTCCGATGTTTTCTTATGAGAATCCAAGTTAATTTCCCAATTGTTAAACTCGCTAGTTCGAATGAATGGTACGTTACCTAAACCATAAACGTGAGAGCCTATCTCATTTCCTCTCGGAATGTATCCGTTCTTATTTGCAAAAATCATTTTTTTATCAATGAGGTCCTTGAATGAAAATAAAATGAATTCTTTATCGTCCGCAAGCTTTTTTAAGGTTTTTTCCACTCCAGTGTAATAATATGGTATGAAGATGTTGTTCTTTATTTGGCTAAACTTTATCTTGAAGACGTTTTGTTCTTTAGCGTAGTTGAAATCCTCACAATCCCTCAATCTAAGGTGTAAATCTAATAAATCATCATTAACTATTGGATTCCCATCAGGATCAAGCTTCTTACTACCGTCCTTGTTTAATATATATAAAACTTTCCCGTCCTTATCGTGTCCCACGTTATTCACGATTGCAAAATCGATCTTATAATCATCTGAGACTGATTTCAGCTTTTGAAATAATAAGATGCTCGTTTTGTTGCACGTGTAGGGTTGAAATGTGTTTTGATCGAGCGAAACTATCCCTAAGATCTTGCCATTGGACTTTAAAAATTCCCAAATATACCTATCTGAAGGATTGCCGAAAATCCCTTCTGGCAATACTATTCCTAGTTTCCCCCCATCGTTAAGTAATTGGACACATCGTTCTATAAATAAGACTTGAGGGGGCTGTCTTCTTGCTAACTTCGCTTGCATTTCCCAATTGGAGTCTTCAATGCTCTTCCAGGCGTGACCCAATTGATATGATTCCAAGATATTCCCTTTATCGATGGGAATTTTAACTCCAAAGGGAGGGTTAGTAAAAATGTAATTGAATTTATCGTTCTTGATCACTTTCCTTGCTTGAGAGCGATATGAGATGGGATCAAGGGAATCCTCGCAGAAAACGTTAGATTTCCCACCGCTTAATATTTCCAGATATAATTTAGCTATCTTGGTTAAAAAAATATCCTTATCCATACCGTGTAGGTTGGAAATGACTTCTATTTTCTTTTCACTGGTTAAAGACTTGTCCTGTTCTATCTTATTCCACAGCAATTCTTTGGCTTCTAACAGAAACCCACCATGACCACAGGCAGGATCTAGTATTTTGGAATTAATCTCGGGATCTAAGTAATTCACGATGAATTTAACGATGCTCGAAGGTGTAAAAAATTGCCCTCCCTCGTCTTTTAAGAGCTTGCTTACAAAAATTTCAAACGCATCGGCAAACAAGTCTTTAGACGATTGAAGCAACGAAATACCTTGCAATTCTTTAACTACAGTTCTTACTAGCTCCTCATTCAAGCCTATGAGCTCGTGATCTGCTACGATTTCAGGATATTTTTCTTTCACATGTACCTTGAAAAACAACTGTAATCTTTCTAATAACGCTTTATCAGTTTCGTTTTCTCGTATGCAGAATTCGACTTCATCTTCCGAAGATTTACTAATCTCGTCCACGAGTTTTACTAACAAGAGGTTTATAATTTCCTTGGATCTCGCTCTAGTGTCCGTGTCAGTATATTTTAACTTACCATATAAGTGTTGATTAATCAGAGTGAACGTTTTCTTTAAATTGGGAGCCTTGACAAGATCTTTTTTGAGCAATTATACAACCATTGGTATTTATTTTCTTTTCTTTAAACTCTCTAAAAGCGCATCGACTCTTGCGTGATTATCCTCGGAGCCGATGAAGGACCTAAACAGCCATTCTTGTAATCTCATTGCACCATCTAAATCGTTGTCTATAATATGATTGCCGAGTTGTTTTGTTTCTTTAAGCGTATCGTGATCGTAAGTTGCCATGGTACGAGCAATTTCCGAAACAGATTCAAGAAGTTTTCCTTCAGGAAATACCTTGCTCACATACCCCATCCGCTCGGCTTCGTGAGCATCGTAAATTCTACCGGTAAGTGCGACTTCTTTCGCCCGTCCGAGTCCTATGATTCGCCATAAAGGATCTATTAACGGAGTGAGCGAAAGAGTTATTTCCCTCTGACCGAATTTTGCTCTTTCTGAGGCATATCGGATGT
>Ga0180437_10010671_pt1 | contig 11162 bp, 9 predicted proteins | sample SS_ome_4_FD_132410 | JGI IMG/M metagenome (GOLD analysis project Ga0180437, IMG submission 132410) | Hypersaline lake sediment archaeal communities from the Salton Sea, California, USA - SS_3_D_1 metaG | ecosystem: Environmental > Aquatic > Non-marine Saline and Alkaline > Hypersaline > Sediment... | reverse complement strand
GCCTTCTTCCCCTGCTCTTGTCCGCAGATGACGGCGCAGTGCTGCGCGATGTCGTGCTCCTCCCATTCTCGCTGTAACGCCTCGCAGGGAGTGGCTGAGACCACGATGGCGTCGGCCTGCTCGTCGAGCGCCACCAGTGACTCACGCACATAGGGGAATGGTGGCACACCGTAGACCATATCCTCGACCGTGGCGTTGACGGCTTCGCTCCAGGCAAGGGTCTTCGTGAGAATCGGGTCCTTGGTCTCTGCGACGGCCGTCTTCAGAGCCGGGTTGCCAAGTTTGCTTTCTGTCTCCACCCACTGCCGCAACGTTGGGACCTCGGGCAGAGCGACTCCGCGTCGCTGGACCTCGGCGCGGTCTGCCAGCAGGTCGAACACCATGAGCAGCGCTGGGAAACGGTTGATGCCCCGCCATTTCGAGTAAAGGTTCACGAATTCGGCCGCCTCCCGCGCGTACTTCGAGACAGCCTGGAGGTCCCAATACTTGATGATATTCGGGATGAAGCACTCTTTGTGCTTGATCTCCATGGTGTCGAAGGCGCAGCCGTCGGAGTCGATCCCGACGAAAAACTCCTTGGTGGGAGCGAATGCCTTCAGCGCGGCCTGGGGGTCAGTGGTCGTCATGTCTTATCCTCCGGATGGTGGTTTCCCACTGAAAATCGTCTAAGAACTCATGGCGAAAGGTCGAACGTGGCGCTCGATGTGAGCGCGCACGGTCTCATAGTGAACGTCTTCGTGTTCCTCCAAGGCGTCCATGAGACGAGCCTTGAAGCGTGGTTCACCATCTTGCTTGGCGGTGAGTACGGAGCCGAACGTTACGTGGAGCGTTTCACGAGTATCGAACTGATCGAGAATGTCAGGTAGTTCGTCGTCAGCCAGGGCCTCCGGCGCCGGAACCTTCGCGAGGTCGGCCGATACGTGATAGGAGGCCCGATCCTCGGGGTAACGCTCGATGGCAAAGGCCATGATCTCTCTGAAAAGTGCTGTGTCGACGCGCGCAATCGCGCGTAACGCCTCGAGATAGCTGGTGCCGGCCGTCTTGAGATGGACGAGTCCTCCGGTGAGGCGCGCCGCAATGGGATAGATGCTGAACTTGTCGCTGCCAGAGTGGATACTGATCTTATAGGGACCGAAGTGCTTCGCGACCGCGACGTGCTGTGCGAAGGTGCGCTCGAACTCACCCAGATCGCCGATGTAGTCCACGCCTTTCTCGAACTCGCCCACGAAGCGCGGCGCGAGGCTCACCCACTCGACGCCGAGTCGTGTCAGCTCGCTGGCGACGAAGACATGCTCCTCGACCGAGGTCGGCGTGGCGGTCTCGTCCACCGACATCTCCAACTCGAAAGGTCGCGAACCCATCACCGACTTCAGGTGGCGATACATGGCCGCCGTGTGGGCCAGCGCCCGGCCATACTTGGAGGCGGCGCGGAAGAAGGCTTCCTCATCCAGTGACACCACGCTGTCATTGGGAAGCCGACAGCTCTGCCCGATGAAGCGCTGGCAGAGATCCTCGGAGTTGATCTCCAGCGTAGGCCAGGGTAGAGCCTCGACCTTCTCCCTCAAGACCGTCAGGTCGGCGGTCTGGGCCTCGTTGTCGACATGATCTCCCGGATCGATGGTGAACATGGTGAACCCGGCCGCGGCCGTGGCGTCGATGTCCTCCTTGGTCTTCAGGTGGTCGGCGTCCGCGCCGAAGCCCTCTCGCCAGCCATCCTGAAACACCCCGAAGGTGGTGCTGTCCATCACCTGATCGGGGGTGCGGCCCGTGCGCGTCATCTCGCGAATGGACTGCTGCGCGAAGAAGGAACGGAGTCCGGTTCCTCGCACAGCCTGGACGTGAGCCGGCGTCGCCAGCCCCAGGCGGTCGCCGGCCCCGAAAGCGGCCTTTGTGCCGCTCAGCGAGGGGGCCGTGAAGGGGAAGTGCTTTCTCAGCCCGACCGCGTTCGTGTGGTCGAGGTAGCCCGCCAGCCCGTCGAGCTTGACGCCTTCGATCTGTGCCGACAGACGTTCGCCACAGAAGTCGCCGAGCATGTCGGGCTGTGAGCCATTTCTCCAGAAGATGCAGAGACGTTTGTCGGTGTTATGACGGGCGACAAAGAACAGTCCTCCTCCAATAGCGACGAATGACTGTGGGTATGGCGCCCATGCCGTTGCAGAGACTATGCGATCCGCGAGTCGGCTGGAATCCTCGTGTGATATTGGCTTCGTGATATCAGCGCTTTCCAGCAAAGACAGAAGCATATTGACCTTCAAACAAACGGGAATCGCTACGAACTCATGCCACCTAACTCCGGCGGGGCGTTCTTCAGTCGGTAGAGGGTCTCCCCCGCTTTGGGGACATAGAGCACGCCCTCCTCCTCGCGATTTGCATAGTCTTCGGGGTTGATGGTCGCCGGGTCCTCATATCCCAGGTTGATCCGATCGCAGACCTTTTCGGGAATCTGTGTCGCAAGCACGACGTTCACCCTAGGGTGCTCAACACCGTCTTCGAAAGCGCCTATCCCCTTAACGTGCGTCGAATGGGCCAAGACACCCCACGGATGATGCTTGAATCTCTCCCATTGCTTGAGAAAATAGTCGCGTGTGTGATACCCAACCCCCTCGATCACCTTGCCATGTGTGCAGGATATCTCCTTGAGGTGAGGAGCATAGATGATGAGCGTTCCACCGTCCGCAACCACCGACTCGAGCTTATACATGCACTTGCCCGCAGTCCAAAGCTCATCGTACATCTTAGGTGCCTGCGATAACACCGTATGGAATGGTCTGTCCCTATATACGATATGAAGCTTCGCCGAAAGGTCTGCTGCTTTCGACCAAGAATCCTCAGGCGTCCCAAAGTAGATCCCGGCCAGGTCCTCGCCCTTCACGACCAACGACAGCGCGAGCTTCTGCGTTTCCACCATCGCGGCCGCCCTGTCTACGACCTTCCTCACCGGCGTCCACTTGTTGCCGATGATGACCGGGTTCGTGATGACGGCCCCCAGCCAATGGAAGAAGTCGATGATGTGCTGGCCGGCCATCCCGGGGAAGAGGTACTTGTTGCCGCCAGAGAAGCCAACGACTTCGTGTGGGAAAACTGGCCCGACGATGAGGAGTAGATCGTAGTCGAAGACGAGCCGGTTGACCGTGATCGGAACTTCGAGTTCGAACAACCCGTCTGTGATCTCGCCGATCTCCGAAGCGCTGAGAGAGCCGATCTTCGCCAACGCGTCGGGGTCCTTCCACTGGTGGTTGAAGAACCGAACCTTCGAGAAACTCGACCGATGCTCCTCGGCCGTGATCTCTACGCGCTGGTAGATCATCTCGTCGGACATCGGGGGATGTGTCCCGAGTGCGATAAGCGCATCGAGCTGGTCCGCCTGCTCGGCCCAGACTTCGTGGATGAGTTTGAACATCTGGCCAATGGGAGCGGTGCGAGTGTGATCGGGGAGAATCAGCAGCACGCGCTGGCCCGTAACATCCACCCGGCCGAGCGCATCGAGGACGGCCGACCTCACCTCTTCAGGGGATAGAGGGCGGTCCTCGTGTTCGATGCCTGTAGCCTCAGTTGGGAGTTCCATGCTCGTCCCTACTTCGTCCACTCAGTGTGGAACGTTCCCTCTTTATCCACTCGCTCATATGTGTGCGCACCGAAGTAATCGCGCTGAGCCTGGATGAGATTCGCCGAAAGCCGCTCCCGCCGATACGAGTCGAAATACGAAAGTGCAGAGCTAAAGGCGGGAACCGGATAGCCTAAATTCGTGGCCGTCGCGACTACATGCCGCCACTTCTCCTGAGAGCTCTCCAGCACATCCTTGAAAAACGGATCGAGCATGAGATTGGCGAGATTTGGATTGCGGTCGTAGGCCTCGGTGATGTGGTGGAGGAATCGAGCTCGGATGATACAGCCACCACGCCATATCTTTGCAATCTCGCCGAACTCCAAGCGCCAGCCGTATTCTTCGCCCGCCTCCCGCATCAACGAGAATCCTTGCGCATACGAGCATATCTTCGAGGCGTACAATGCCTGCCGAATCGCCTCGATAAATTCGTCCTTGTCACCTTCATATGAACCGCTCGGCCCATTGAGGATCTTCGCAGCCGCAACTCGTTCATCTTTCACCGCCGATATGCACCGCGCAAATACCGCTTCCGCTATCGTTGGAGCCGCAACTCCCAAATCCAGCGCGCTCTGCGAGGTCCACTTGCCCGTGCCCTTCTGTCCCGCCTTGTCAAGAATCACCTCCACCATCGCCTTTCCGGTTCCCTCGTCTTTTCGGGCAAAGATGTCGCGCGTGATCTCGATCAGATACGAATCCAGATCCCCCTCGTTCCACTCCGAAAATACAGCGTACAGTTCGTCGGCGGAAAGACCAAGCGCGTGGGCCATGATGTAATAGGCCTCGCAGATGAGCTGCATATCACCGTACTCGATACCGTTGTGGACCATCTTCACGTAGTGGCCGGCGCCGTCCGGACCGATGTAGGTGCAGCAGGGGTCTCCGTTGACCTGCGCCGCGATTTTCGTCAGAATCGGCTCTACGATCGCATAGGCTTCAGGCTGCCCTCCCGGCATAATGCTCGGACCACGAAGAGCGCCTTCCTCACCTCCGGAGACGCCGGTGCCGATATAGAGCAGCCCCTTCTCCGAGAGCGCCTTGTTGCGGCGAATGGTGTCCGGGAAGTGCGAGTTGCCGCCATCGATGATGAGGTCGCCCTGCTCGAGATGCGGAAGCAGTAGCTCGATGAAGTCGTCCACCGGCTGGCCGGCCTTCACCATGAGCATGATCTTCCGCGGCCGAGACAGAGCTTGGACGAAATCCTCCAGCGTTTCCGCGCCGACGAAGTTCTTGCCCTGCGCTCGCTGCTCCATGAACTCCGTGGTGCGTGCTGTGGTGCGGTTGTAGACGGCTACGGAGAAGCCCTTGCTTTCCACGTTCAGGGCCAAATTTTGCCCCATGACGGCCAATCCGATGAGTCCGAAATCCTGAGCAGACATCCGTTACACTCCTCCAAAGGGGCTCGCCCGGTCAGCCTGACCAGGCTCATCTAACCTTTGGCTTCTCTGGGTATGGTTCCTTCTTCACAGGTATCAGCAGAAGCAAAGACAGGGAATTCCTTTACCAAAAGTTTGGGACCCACAGGCATCTCAATTTGCGCAATGATGCGTAATTGATGTCTTATGCGGTTCTCCTGCGTAAGACGAAGAGGGAGACTTCATGCGGAAACGAACGATGTCACTGGGGTAGAAGAGTTTTTAGCCTTATGAGTCAGCAGAAGACGAGAATCACAGTCACAAAAGAAACTCTGGCGCGAGACCTCGCGCGGCTTGGCCTTCAGGCGGGCGATAGCGTGTTCGTACATAGTTCCCTCAGCAGTCTGGGATGGGTTGAGGGCGGCCCAGAAACCGTCGTCGATGCTTTCCTTGATGCCCTTGGTCCCAATGGACTGCTGATTGTGCCGACGATGACCTTTAGCTTCACTCGACACGGGCCTGCCAGAGGATTTGACCCAGACCAGACCCCCTCACGCGTCGGCGCCATCACCGATCATCTCTGGCGCCGTCCCAATGCTCACCGAAGCGCCCACCCGACTCATTCGGTAGCCGCTATCGGCCACCGTGCAGCCGAGCTCGTAGCGGGCCATGATAGAACCTCGACTTTCGGCAAAGAAGGCCCCTATGGGCGCTATGTGGAATGGGGTGCCAAGATACTCTTCCTCGGCGTTGATAATCGCCGAAACACCACTCTGCATGCCATCGAGGATTGGCTCGACATGCCGTACCTGCAAGTTGAGAAAGCCGTCATCAAGCAGCCGGGAAATCGAATCCGGACGGTAGAAGTGACAAAATCCCCAAGCGGCGACCGTGACTTCTACCGCGAACCATCGAAGGTTATGCAAGTCCTCGATGAGAGTGGAATTATTCGAAGGGGGAAAGTGGGGGAGGCGAACACAATATGGATGCCCTCGCAGGATATGGTCCAGGTTGTGGTGAAGGGCATTTATAGAGAGCCAACTCTGCTTTTGTGCGATTCGGCAGACTGCGAGTTCTGTGCCAAGTACAGGGAACCGACCATCGAGCATATAAGGCGGAAGCGGCCCGAGACCTAGCTGTCGGAGTTCGATATCAATGTCTGTCTTAGATCTGTTTCGGCTCGAAGGTCGTATTGCTCTCATCACAGGTGGGAATAGGGGAATCGGGAAAGCTATTGCCCAAGCCTATGCCGAAGCCGGTGCGAGCATTGCCCTGACCAGCCGCGATATAGGTCGTGCCGAGAATGCCGCCTCAGAGATCGCCGAGAGCACCGGCCAGAAGTGCATCGGACTTTCGCTGGACGTTCGCGACCAGGATCAGGTTAACCTTGCGGTCGAGCGCACGGAATCAGAGCTGGGCGGCATCCACATTCTCGTCAACAACGCCGGCATCAACATTCGAGAAAACATCTTCGAACTCAAGGACGAGAGTTGGGAGACCGTCGTTGGCACCAACCTCGAGGGGGCCATGCGTTGCGCTCGCGCCGTTGCGCCCCGTATGAAAGAGCAGCGTTGGGGGCGCATCGTCAATCTCGGTTCGCTCTTGAGTGTCGTCGGGCTCCCCAGCCGAGCCGCTTATGCTTCCTCCAAAGCAGGACTCCTCGGACTCACGCGGGCCATGGCGCTCGATCTTGCGCCCCACGCCGTCACCGTCAATGCGCTCTGCCCGGGCGTGTTCAAGACAGAGATCAACCGGCCCATCCTCAACGACCCGGAATACCTAGCGGACTTCCTCCGCCAAGTTCCCCTCGGTCACCTCGGTGAGCCAAGGGAGCTCCAAGGCGCGGCGCTATTTCTCGCCTCCGATGCCAGCGCTTACATGACCGGAAGCGCACTCTTTGTCGATGGGGGTTGGACGACGCAATAGCGAATTCGTTCACTGGCTCTTCGGAAGAGCCTTCCTCTGGGCGCAGATGGTCCATCGCTCTGAGATTGGACTTGTCCGTTTCTACCTTATATATCACCCTCAATGGCATGAACTTCGTTGACCCATTTGGGTATCTTATGTAATGATGCTATAGTATCTGTCCCGGTTGAGGAATCGAGACAGTTCGCAGTCTGGATTCCTCTGCCTTGTTTTGCTAAGAGTTAAGGCGTTTTTCGCCAACGAAAGTTTGTCGCATTACAGCTGACGAGGCTGGGCTGCGGCAGCCTACAGGTGGCACAGATAACTATCCGTCGGAGGCATTGAAGTATGTACAAGATAGGCGATGCAGAGGTGGAGGCCGTCCGCCGAGTCATAGAATCACGGCAGCTTTTCCGGTACCGCGGTGGCGAAGGTGGTGAAACCGATCGATTCGAAAAGGAGTGGGCAGATCTAGTTGGTGCCAAGTACGCGCTCGCGATGAGCAGCGGAACAGCGGCCCTCATCTGTGGACTCGTCGGTCTTGAAGTCGGTCCTGGCGACGAGGTCATCGTTCCCGCCTACACCTTCATGGCGACGGCGCTCGCTGTGACGGCAGCAGGCGCCATTCCGGTTCTCGCCGACGTCGACGAATCCCTCACAATCGATCCAGTCGATGTAGAGAAGAAGATCACTCCTCGCACCAAGGCGATCATCCCCGTCGACATGCTCGGGCTTCCCTGCAACATGGACGCTATTATGGATGTTGCGAAGCGACACAACCTCCATGTTGTCGAGGACGCCTGCCAGGCCGATGGTGGCTCCTATAAGGGTAAGCGGCTTGGGTCCATCGGTGATGCCGGGGCCTTTTCCTTCAACCACTTCAAGATTATTAGTTGTGGTGAGGGCGGCGCACTGGTCACAGATCAACTTCCTGTCTATCAACGCGCCCTCGTTCACCACGATGGCGGCGCCGTGTTCCGCGGTCATGCGGAGGACATTAAAATTCCGATGTGGGCGGGCCTGAATTTCCGTATTACCGAAATCCTCAGCGCCATTCTGCGAAGCCAGCTCTCGCGGCTCGATGGTATCCTGACTTCGCTTCGCAACGAGAAACGGCGCATGATCGAGGGGCTCTCGGGTATCGACAGCTTCACCTTCAGCCCGGTTCACGATGTCGAAGGGGACTGTGGCAGCCATCTTGCCCTGCTCTTTGAATCTGCAGGCGCTGCACAAGCGGCAGTATCATCGCTCGAAAGCCTAGGCTCCGATTGCTGGCGGCCGCTGGACACCGACCGGCACGTCTACACGAATTGGGAGCCCATTATGGCCAAGAGAGGCGCACACCATCCCAAGCTAAATCCATGGGAGATGTCTGAAAGCACTGTCGAGTATTCGAAAGACATGTGCAGCCGGACCCTAGACATCCTTGGCCGTACAGTCTGCATATTGACTCAAACTGACCGCTCTGAGGCCGAATTGGACGCCTATATCGAGAGAGCCAAGGAGGCCCTTTCGGGCGCTGCTGTGGCGAAGGCCGGATAAGCATTTCGCGTCAATTCCGCAATTCCTACCGAGCTGCCCTGCCATAGGGCAGCTCGGTGCATTTCCTCACTGACTTTTGCTCGCTCAAAGGTGGGCATAAAGTTCTCAGATGCCCCGTTCGGTTCGTCGAGCAAACTGCACATAGCCCCGCGTGATTGTTGCTTATCTTACCAGTAACTCCCGTGCCGGCGCCTAAACGAGTCGGCAACCTATTCCCATGACAGAGAAAATCATGCCTGATCACTTCACCTATGCGATCATCGGGTCAGGGCTCGCCGGCGTTTCAGCCGTTGAGGGTATACGGGAGGTTGATTCGAACGGCACAATCCTTCTTATAGGTCGAGAAGCCGAGCTGCCCTACGACCGGCCTGCACTATCGAAATCGCTCTGGCTTGGCAAGAAGAGTATCGAGGAAGTATTTCTGCACGATCGAGCATTTTATGAGAGGCATAACACAACGCTGAAGCAAGGTTTCGAGGCGACCGAAGTCGATGTCCAGAACAGAGCTATCACCGTCGGTTCGGGAGAGAGCTATACCTACGAAAAGCTGTTATTCGCCTCCGGTGGTAGCCCGAGACGGCTTCAGATTCCCGGCGCAGACCGCTCCCACCTCTGCTACTATCGAACCCTGGCCGATTACCGCTTGATCCGGGAACGGGCCACCGGCAGCGCAGCCGCTCTTATCATAGGGGGTGGATTCATCGGTTCTGAGATGGCCGCGGCGTTGAGATCCAACGACTGCGACGTCACGATGGTCTTTGGGGGCCCTTATCTGGTCGACCGAGTGTTCCCGGAGGGCCTCGGCCGTGCCATTCAGCAGGAGTACGAGCGACGTGGAATCACCGTCCTCTCTGGCGATGTTCCGACGGCATTCGAACAGGAGGGTGACCGGGCCATCGTGCACACGAGGAGCGGCGCTGAGATTCAAGCAGACCTCGTCATCGTCGGGATCGGAATCGCCCCTGAAACGGCCCTCGCAGAGAGCGCCGGCATCGAAATCGACAATGGGATCGTCGTGGACGAATATCTGCGCACATCGAATTCCGACCTCTTCGCGGCCGGAGACAATGCTCGATTTCCCTATCAGGCGCTCGGTGACCTCCGACGCATTGAGCACTGGGACAATGCGCTCAACCAAGGAAAACAAGCAGGGCGCAATATGGCGGGTGCCATGGAAGCGTATCGCTACATGCCCTACTTCTTCTCCGATCTCTTCGAATTCGGATACGAAGCGGTTGGCGATGTCATTAGCGAGCTTGATGTCTTTGCTGACTGGCGCGATGAGCACAAGACGGGGGTTCTCTACTACTTGGGAGATGGTTTGGTGCGGGGTGTCATGCTCTGTAATACCTGGGACAAAGTAGACCAGGCCCGGGAGCTCATTCGCGCCAGAACGCCTGCAGTCGAGGCAGACCTCATAGGGGCGATAGCATAGTCTTCCAGTGGGACTGAGCTCGAATTGAGGAGACAAGAATGTCCCTTGCTCAACAGAAATGCGAGCCCTGTCAGGAGGGGGGCCAGCCGCTGTCATTGCACGAAGCGCGAGAACTGGCCGCGCAGACCCCCAAATGGAAATTGGAAGAGCGATCGATCGAGCGAGAATTTGAGTTCGAGGACTTCGAAGCATCCATTCGGTTCGTCAACGAAGTCGCTCGATTGGCAGAGGAGGAGGACCACCACCCAGATATCTACGTTCGCTACGACAAGGTCGGCCTGAAGCTGTCGACCCACAAGATAGGGGGGCTTTCGAAAAACGATTTCATCCTCGCAGCAAAGATCGATCAGCTTCTATGAACGCCATCACCGCTTTCGCGCGAACCAAACAGACATCGCCCTCGGAGCGAGAGAGGAGTTCTTGCGCGTGACCGATCAACCATCCCTGACAGGTCAGGTGGCACTCGTCACCGGAGGCGCCATGCGGATCGGACGGGCGACCGCACTGGCATTGGCTTCCGCGGGTGCTCGAGTCGCCATTCACTACAGCCGCTCGGCACAGGCAGCAGAGAAGCTCGCCAGCGACCTCCGGAAACGTGGATCCGATGTATGGACCTTGCAGGCCGATTTTAAGAGCCAAGATGAGACAGTCACCCTTGTCCCAAGGGTTAGGGAAATGGCCGGGCGACTCGACATCCTTATCAACAACGCTTCGCTTTTCCCGGCCGACACGATAGCGGATGCCAATCTCGAACAAGTCATTGGCAACATGACCGTGAACACATGGGCGCCATTTTCTCTCGGTCGCTCCTTTGCGCAGCAGACCGAGAGCGGGGTTATCATCAATTTCCTCGATACCCGTATAGCCGGCTACGACTTCCAACACCTCTCGTATATCCTCAGCAAGAACGCACTCGCGCTGCTGACGCGGATGATGGCGCTCGAGTTTGCCCCAGGCGTACGCGTGAATGCTATCGCGCCGGGGCTCATTCTTCCGCCCCCCGGCCAAGATAAGAGCTACCTGCGGACACAAGCGGATACGGTGCCCCTGAAACGACACGGTGGAACGCAGGACATAGCGGACACCGTCCTCTTCCTCATTAGATCCCACTTCATCACCGGCCAGACCGTCTACGTAGACGGTGGACGACACCTTTTGGAGCGTGGCAGTGGATAGGATTCATATCAAGGATCTCGCTGTGCGCTGCATCATCGGCGTCAACGACGGCGAACGCCGAGAGAAGCAGGATGTCCTCATCAACGTGATTTTGTCCGCCGATTGCGGGCCCGCCGGCAAGAGCGACCGCTTCGAGGACGCGTTG
>Ga0180437_10010670_pt1 | contig 11162 bp, 15 predicted proteins | sample SS_ome_4_FD_132410 | JGI IMG/M metagenome (GOLD analysis project Ga0180437, IMG submission 132410) | Hypersaline lake sediment archaeal communities from the Salton Sea, California, USA - SS_3_D_1 metaG | ecosystem: Environmental > Aquatic > Non-marine Saline and Alkaline > Hypersaline >... | reverse complement strand
TTTATTATTAGATATCACTACAAAAATTTGTTTTGCTTGTTATGTCATAAATCATAAATAACTTATTTATGCCTAAAAAGGTAGTTGTTAATGATAAAATGCAGAAAAATTATAGATATTATTTGACTGAAGCTGCAGGTAAAAATTTTGATCCTGAGTTTAAACCTGAATTAACACCCAAGCAAATGTTAGCTATGGGTGTTTTTGGTGGTAAATACATGACAGATTGTCAAAAAGAATTTCCCAAAGACTGGTTTGCTAAAGCTAGGTTAGATCCTGAGAAACATGATCCTGCTAAAAATTTTTTTGGTCTTAATGCTTCACAACCTTTATCAGTCTGGCGTAAAAAAGGCTGGATTTATCAAGAAGATCCGCGTGGTTGGTTTCAATGGTATTGCCGATATTATCTAGGCCGTCGTTGCCCTGATGATGAAAGACAAATAAAACGCTGGAAAGCCATAAAAAGACATATTGCCCAAGTAAAGAAAAACTGCCAGAGAGGTGATTTGGTTTGCCGGCCAAAACAAAGACAAGCCATTTTACATTGGGCTTATGATTCACGAAAAATTTAAAAATCTTGCATTTATTTTAGATCTTAGTTAAGCTCATGGTAAAAGGTCTCCTTCGCTCTTTGTTTCACTCAGGGCTTCGGCGACCAAAGGGAGGTGAACCATGTTACCACCACAGCATGCAGCCAAGTCTTTTGCTAAAATATACGAAAAAACTCCTGAATTTTTTTTGAAAAATTGGCCTGTTATTTTTAAATTAATTTGGGAATTACACTGCTGGCTTGATCGTTTTTCCAATACCAAAGGTTATAATACACCTGGTACAATTGCTTACCATCGTGAACAGACCCATCATGTTGACGGCATCAGAGAAGCAGTTATCGTTTTTACTAGTAAATACGGTTTGCAATACATGATAATAATTGAAGAGGAAGCCAGAAGACATGTCTATGATGACTTTGGCGAAATACCATCTAAAGAACATGTTACGCGTCGTTATTTACGACAAAAAAGGGGATGGTAAAAGCGCGACCTTAGGTAAAGGCCGCGTTTTTAGTTTAGATTTTTTTAAATAATATTTCAAAAGTAATTACAAATACATTGTTTTTTATTACATACATGACATTTACCAGGAATAAGCTTGTAAAATTCTTGGGCAAAATCAAAACCAGCAGAATTCGCTACAGTTAAGAAATGAGAAAAATAATCAGCAGCTTCTTTTTCTAGCTGTATAAAATGTTTTTTCTTATGAGTACCCTGAAATAAATGCCAGGCTTCTGACAATTCGCCTAATTCTTCTGCCCAGTGCACACCTGCGTGTTCTAGTGACCGATTTTGGTTAGGATATATCTCATCCATTCTTTTTTGCAATCCAGCCAGGGTGCTAGGTTTAGATTTGTTTGATTTATTCTTTTTGATTTTAGGATTTTTCCATTTTGCGCATTGACAAGGAGCTAAACCACAATAAGGACAACAGCCAGGATAACGTTGCCAAACCTGTTTTTCTAAATCAATATGTAAGCGGGAACATAAAGCAAAAAGCCACGCAGCAGCTACTAATAAATTGAATTTTAAACCTGCAGTAGAAAAAGTTTGTGAAAAAGATTCAGCAGGATTATCAGAACCAGCTTTGTTTTTTGCTTGAATATTAATATCACCAATTTTTCCTTTACGAATACCTTTTAAACCCCACATAGTAAATCTTTCCATATTACTAATTAAATCCCAATTACTATAAAGTCGGTCATCAGCCACACCATATATATCCCAAACCATTTTCTGGAATTTATGTAAAGATTCATTTGGGAAAGCCATAATAAGTTAAATTATTTATCTTTATTTAATAATATCTTTTTATTATTAATTAAGCAATAAAATGTTTTTTTAATCTGAGTTTTGCTATAATATTAGCATATGCGTTTAGTAAAATATAAAATTCATTTACTTGTCTTGCTTGGCCTGATTATTCTAAATTTGGCTTTTTTTGCCATTAATTTAAATGATTTTTTTGTTTCTGATGATTTTGATTGGCTATATTTAACTAAAACTAGCGAGCAGCCTTTATGGCAGTATTTTGCTACTAATTATTATGGTGAGCAGGGGATGGGAGGTAGTTATCGGCCAATGTTTAATCTGATTTTTAGCTTGAATTATAATCTGTTTGGTTTAAACCCGTTTGGCTATCATTTGTTTGGTTTAATTTTCCATATTGGCGTTTGTTTCTTAGTCTATTTACTGGCGTTGCAATTATTTAGCAAGTTTAAAGATAAACAGAATATCGCGATTTTAGCAGCAGTTTTTTTTAGTCTTTTACCTAACCATAGTGAAGCAGTTATTTGGATTGCAGCAATAGGTGATCCTTTAGACACATTTTTTTATTTGTTAGCGTTTTATTTGTATATTTTATATCGACAAAAAAAGAATTTTACTTGTTTAATTATTTCTTTGTTAAGTTTTATTATTGTTCTTTTAACAAAAGAAATTGCTATTACGCTTCCTCTTTTAATTTTAGTCTGGGAGCTTTATCAATATATTTCGGGTAAACAAGGCTTTTATGCCTTGTTTGGGAACAAAGCTCAGGCACAGGGACCTGAGCTACCCAGAGTTAAAGTGGTGCTTAAAAATATTTTATTTTATCATCTGGGCTATTGGTTGCTATTAGTTTTATACTTTGTTATTCGCTACTCAGCAATTGGTTTAATTTGGGGCTATTATGCCTCTGATAAGTTTAAATTAGATATTGGTAAAATATTTAGCATGTTTGTTTCTTTAATTACTAATTTACTTTTTTATGAGAAATTAAGAATAGTTGTAACTCAGTTTTTTATAACTAATTCGTTTTTCTTTATTTTTTTAATTATCTTAATCGTGGTTTTGATTTTAATAATATTAAATAAGAAATGGCTTAAAGCAGCCTTTTTAATTGATTCATATTTTGTTTTAATTTTACCAGTTTTATTTTTAAGCTTTAATTTTTTTACTGATGAAGGGGAACGTTATAATTATTTACCTTCAGTTGTTTTTTGCATTTTATTAAGCCTATTAATTTGCCAAATTAAAAAAGACAGAGTTTTACGCAGTCTGGTTATTACTTCTTTTATTATTTATTTTTCAGTAATTTTAATTAATAAAAACTTGACGTGGCAAACAGCTTCGCAAATTTCTCAGCAAATAATCAAACAAGACATTGAACAAATAATTGATACAGTGCCAGAACAGGCCAAATTAATGTTTGTGGGCTTGCCAGATAATTATCAAGGTGCTCAAGTTTTAAGAAATGGAGTCAAGCAAGCAATTGACTTGTATTATCCTGAGAACCAATTCGCCTTAGAGCCCTTGAATGTTTACCTTCGTTTAAATAAACAACTAAAAGATGCCAAGATTTTGTATTGGGGTCCTTATGAAACTGGTGGTTATATTGCCGAAACATTTGATCAGAAAAACTGGGTAACTGGTTTTGCTACCAAACAAACACCTGATTATATCTGGGAGTTATGGGGTTATGATTATGATAATTATACGACTAATCAAATCCGTTTAATTTTTAAAGATGAACAGGGAAGTTTTATTCCCGCTGGCAAAGAGGGTTGGCATGTCATAATTTATAATCAAGGCCATTTACAAATTTTAGCAAAATAAAAACCTTCTTAAATTTTAAGAAGGTTTTTTTACTCATGGGGCGATCTTCTTGTCGCTAAATTAAGTATATAATCAGGCACTGAGTCAGGGGGATGAATAATCCCAGTATTTGCATTAGATTCACGGCAATTAGGACAAATACGGTTATAAATACCGTCTGACATAAATTCTCGATCACATCTTAAACAGACTCGTTTGGTTTTTTTCTTGCGTCTTCTAGCCATTTGATCCTCCGTTGTTGTAAAAAAAGAACATTTAGGTGATTATTTTTTAGATTAGCATATAAGATTATATTTTTCAAGTATAATAAAACTCCCTATGATTTAGGAAGTTTTTAAGATTTATTCTTAGTTTTTTTGTGAGGATGAATTGCTTTAGGTTTTGTTCTTACATCAGCAGGTGATGACACACCCTCTGCATATGGAGAAATATTGGCATTTGAATTTTTGCAATTGGGACAGATCCTGTTATAAATACCATCAGACTCAAATTCTCTATCACATCTTAGACATGTTCTCATGTCTTTACCATTCTCTTCATTATCTTGAATATCTTTAGGCATTGCCATTTTTATACCTCCTTTTTTGCATTATAAAATATATAATATAAAAGACTATATAAAAGATTAACATATTCAAATTCCTTGGGCAAGTCTTTTGTCTTTAGTAAAAAATTGTTATAATAATAATAAGTAAATATTAAATATTAAATACTGCTTATTATGACAAGTATTGAATTATTTAAAATATCAGCAGAACAAAAGAAAAGTACGATTGAGAATTTAATTGCTTCTAGTTCACCAACGCAAGCATTTTTTTTAGTATTAATTGTGTCAGCATTTATTACCACTTTAGGCATATTAATGAATAATGCAGCTATAGTAATTGGTGGCATGTTGGTTTCGCCATTATTATCACCAATTTTAGCTATTAGTATGGGCATTACCATGGCTGATCACAAATTAATTTTTCGTTCTTTACGGGTTTTGCTCTTGGCAATTATTTTTGTTGTTTTCATCTCAACTTTGATTTCAGTCTTTATTATTGAAAAAAATGTAAATGACGAGATTATTCAGCGTATGTTTTCTAATTTAATGTATTTTGCTGTTGCTTTAGCCTCAGGCATAGCTGCTGCTTTTGCCATGTCCAAAGAGGAATTTTCTGAAAGAATGGTAGGGGTTGCAGTAGCAATAGCTTTGTTACCACCATTATGTGTAATTGGCATTGGTATTGCTTTTTGGGATTTATCAATTTTAGCTGGTGCTTTAGGTTTGTTTTTAGCTAATTTATTTGGTATTTTATTGGGTAGTTTAATAATTTTTTCATTATTAGGTTTTTATCCAGTAAAAAAAGTCGTAGAAAAAGAATTAAAAGAAGAAGAAAAACAATTTGAAGAACAGAAAAAAAATAATGGTAATTAGTTTAAATACTTAGGTAGAAAAATAAAAACAAAGAGGGAAGTAAGAAGCTAGCTCAAAGAGCTAGTTTTTTGCTTGTGGATAAATAGGCTTGACATTCGGTTTATGTTCGGTATATGATAATAATATAATATGTTTGGTTTTTATTCGGTTAATAATTAATATTAAATTTATGGGAGATTCATTGACTAAGAGACAAAAAGAAATATTAGACTATATTGATGATTTTATTGCTGATAAAGGTTATGCACCAAGTTATCGGGAAATTGGTGATCATTTTGGCCTTTCTTCTTCAGCTACTGTAGCGGAACATGTGCAGACCTTACAAAACAAGGGTTATTTAAAAACAGATCCTAATGAAGCGCGGTCAATTGAAGTGATTGATGACGAAAAAGCAGAAGCTATTTTTTTATCATTAGCAGGCTTGATCACAGCTGGTCAGCCAATAGAAGCTGTTGAAGAAAAAGAAAAAATTGCTGTGCCACAAGACCTAGTTAAAGATCAAAATAAATCTTATGTGCTTAAAGTTAAAGGTGATTCAATGATTGAAGAAGGTATTTATGACGGAGATTTTGTAATAATTGAAAAAAACGAACAACCAAGAGACGGGCAGGTTGTTGTTGCCTTGTTAGATAATAGCTTAGCCACTTTAAAAAAGTTTTATAAAGAAGCTAATCGAATTAGATTACAACCTGCTAATTCCAGCATGAAACCAATTTTTGCTAAGGATGTTTTGGTTCAAGGTATAGTTAGAGCGGTTATTCGTAAATTCAATGCTATTTAATAATTAAAATACACTTTAAACTTTTGGGCTGGGTTGGACTTTAGAAAACGTATCTTCTAAACAAAACCCACCCCAGGGTTTGGGGTGGATCTTGCTTGCCTTAAGAGTTCTTATTTATAAAATAAGCCCTCTTTTAATTATTATAAATTATTATTTGTAATTTGACAATTAAAAGAGAGCTAGACTTAATAATTTTAATAAACTAATGTTTAAGTTTATGTCTAGAAAACAAAAAGCTGTTTACCGTAGATTTATTTGTAAAGTTATTGATTTTATTCTTGCTTAATATGGTTATAAAATTCCAAGATAATTTTTATTCAGTATTTTATGCAGTGCTTTACAGTAATTTAACAGGTTATTTTGTATATTCGCAAAATGAACCCGTTAATTTATTTGTCAATGAAAATACAATTAATATAGATAATTTAAACTGGCAAGAAATAATTGACCAACATAATTGTCGTTATGGGTTTTTATTTTGGTTTAATGAACAAAATTTGGATTTTATTTTATTTAAATCTAAGATTGAAAACATTTTTGATCTAAAAGAGATCAATAAATATCCTTTTATAGTTAAAGCCATTAAAATGGCAATTAAATTTGGGCCAGATTATACCAATAAAAAATTATTAAAAATAAAACAAAAAAGTTTGAAACTAAAATTGAAAAGAGCTAAGAAGAAAAATAGTAAACAAAAAATACTATTATTAAATAGTATTTAAGATTATTAATTAAATGAGCTTAAGAAGTTCATTTTTTTATTTGAATACAGTGATTAATAAATCTTTGATTGATAAAATTTTAAATTTATTAGAAATCTTGGGTAAAGGATGGCTATCTGTTAATACAACTTTTTTGATTATAGGATTTTTAAGTCGTTTTAAAGCTGGTCCTGATAAGATACCATGTGTAGCAAAGATATAAATATTTTTTACTCGCTGTTTTTTTAATTGCTGACAGGCCGCCATAATTGTGCCAGCTGTATCAATCATATCATCAATAATAATAATATTTTTATTTTTTACATTTTTTTTAAATTTAATAATTTTAGCAATATTTTGTTTTGGTCTGATTTTTTCCATCACAATTACTGGCAGATTGTCTAATAAACTAGCAAGCTTTAAAGCGCGTGGCTTAGCGCCATTATCAGGTGCAACAATAATTGTATTTTTTAAACTAAGATTTTTTTTAATATATTGTGTAAATAGAGTAAAAGGAAGTAAATTAATTATTTGTGGTCCCAAATATTTTTGATCTCTTTGACTATGAATATCAATTGTAATAAATTTATTAATTCCCGATTGTTTTAAAAGTTGAGCTATTAGTTTTGCAGTAATAGGAGCACCTGGTCTATCTATTTTATCCTGGCGGGCATAACCAAAATAAGGAATTATTAAAGTGATTTTTTTAGCTTTGTTTTCTTTTAGGGCATTAATTAAAATTAAAAGTTCAAAAATATTATCATTTGGCTGACAAGTGGAACCAATTACATAAACAGGTTGATTAGTGATTTTAGTTGTGATCTGTAAGTACAATTCGCCATCGCTCAATTGTTTTTTTTGATAAATACCAAGTTTGAATTCTGTTTTTTGGCAAAGTTGCTTGGCTAGTTTATGGGTATTTGCTAATGAAAATAAATACATAAATTTTTATTTGCCAAAATTTTTGGCTAAATCCATCAAATTTATAACTTCTTCATCTTCTGTTTGCGAAAAATCTTCATAAAATGCTCCAACAGCGCCAAAAAAAGCTGGCGCATCCAGACAAATAACTTGATCAACTTCTTTTTTAATTGTTTTTAAAGAATCCCTGGCTGAAACAGGTACTGCTACAATTATTTTTTTAGGCTTTTTATCTTTGATTGATTTAATAGCTGCCCGCATAGTTAAACCTGTCGCAATACCATCATCAACCAAAATAACTATTTTATTAGTTAAATCAAGCGGGGGACGATCTTGTCGATAAGTTTTTAACCGCCTTTGGGCTTCATTTTTTTCAGTAGTAACTTTTTTATCAATATAAGATTGTTCAATTTTAAGACTATCTATTGCTTGCTGGTCAAAAATACCTTCACCACTTTCAGTAATAGCACCAATAGCATATTCTTCATTAAAAGGAGCTCCAATTTTACGTGGGACTACTAAATCTAAGGGTAAATTCAATTGCTGGGCAATTTCAAAAGCATTGACTACACCGCCTCTTGGTAGAGCTAAGATAATAACATTTGGTTGATTTTTATATTCAGTTAATTTATTAGCTAATTTTTGGCCAGCCTCTTGTCTGTTTTTAAAAGTCATAAGTTTATTTTATGTAAACCTTTGTGCCAATATTAGTCCAATTATACAACCTTTCCATTTGATCATAAGGTGCGTTTACGCATCCGCCAGAAATATTTTCAAGCCCGAATTTATCATGCCAATAAGCTCCATGAATATAATAGCCTAAATTTGGTGCTTTGCGATAAAAAAGTAAATTCCATTTTGTATTTGGATAATTAAAATAATGTTTAATTGGGTATTTTTCTGTAATTGTATATTCTCCTAAAGGCGTTGGGGAGCTTGGTTTGCCTGTAGAAATTTTAAAAGAATCCAGCATAATATCACCTTGATAATAGCTTAAGGTAAAATCAGCAATATTTACTTTGATAATTTTATCAACAGGATAAGGTTTTGGGTCAGTAGGTGAAAAACCATAGTAGACTTCTTTACCATCTAAATCACCATCACCATCACTATCCCTAATCATTAAATTTGTACCTAATTTAATTTCCCATTCATCGTTTAAGCCATCATTATCAGTATCAGCTTCTATCATTTTAAGTAAAGGTTGTTTAGGCGAATAACCATTAACTACTTCATTACCGTCTATAAACCCATCCTTATCAGTGTCATTATCATACCAAAAAGTTTGATAAATAGCTTTTTCTTCATAATCTGTTAAACCATCATTATCACTGTCTTTATACATGTCAGGATTATATGCTTGTGAAAAATAAGCTAAAAATACAGTTACTAAAACTACGATTGAGAATATTATAAAGTGATACTTTTTTTCTAATTTAATCATATTTTATTTAATTATAACCCAATTTAATAGCTTATAAAAGATTAGATTTTTAGTTCTATACTAATAGGACAATGATCAGAACCTTTGACTTTGTCATGAATTTCAGCTTTTTTAAGAAATTTTAGTTTTTGTTTTTTAATAAAAAAATAGTCTATTCGCCAGCCAATGTTTCTTTGTCTGGCTTTAAATCTATAAGTCCACCAAGTGTATTTTTCAGTATTAGGATGTAAATAACGAAAGCAATCTATCCAACCATGCTCAGCTAATTGATCGCCAAATTGCCTTTCCTCTTGAGTAAAACCAGCATTTTTTTGATTTTGTTTAGGGTTAGCTAAATCAATATCCTGGTGAGCATAATTAAAATCCCCAGTTAATATAATTAATTTACTATTAAGTTTTTTTATAAAGTTTAAATAAGCTTTATTAAATTTAAGCTTAAAATCTAATCTGGCTAAACCTCTTTGAGAATGAGGGAAATAGGTGTTAAAGATTTTAAATTTAGGAAATTCAGCTAAAAGAAATCTGCCTTCATTATCAAATTGTGGTTGGCCAATTCTGGAGATTATTTTATTGGCTTTAGTTTTGCTCAATAATATTGTGCCAGAATACCCTGCCTTTTTCGCTTCAGAAATATATAAATGATAACCTGTAAGATTTTTAATTTGTTTAGGAATATTTTTTTCTTTAGCTTTGATTTCTTGCAAACATAAAATATCTGGTTGAGTCCTTTTAAACCAGGTTAAAAATCCATTGCGTATAGCAGCTCTAATGCCATTAACATTCCAAGAGTAAATTTTCATACATTAATTATATCATTTTTTTATTTAATGCTATAATAAAAATATGAAATTTAGATTTAGATATTTTTTAAACTTTGGCTTTGTTTTAGAGGTATTTTTATTTGCTTTTACCATGTTTTTGGCAATAGGAGTAGCTTTAAAATTATCTACCATAACTCCAGTACAAGAAACTATTGCTACTGGTAATGTTTTTTCTGGTTGGTATTTTTTGATTTTATTTGTTATTGCTACTTTATTAATTGTTTTTATTTTAAAATATATTAAAAAACCATGGTTAATTCAGGGTTTATTTTATTTTGCTATTTTAGAAGGAATTTACATTTTTAGTCAGGCTTATTTTACATATCCTGCTTATTTATATTTTATAGTGCTAATAATAATTATTTGGTTGATTTACCAGAATATATTTGTGCATAATATTGCTATTGTTTTTGCTATTAGTGGTATTTCAGTTGTATTTGGTTTTAGTTTAGATCCTTTTATAGCAATTATAATCTTATTATTATTAGCTGTTTATGATTTTTGGGCAGTATATAAAACCAAACACATGGTTAAGATGTTTAAAGGTTTATCTGAGTCTAAGGTTCATTTTTCTTTGATTATCCCAGAAAAATTTTTAGGGCTTTTTACTAAAGTTAAAAATGTTAGACTAAATTCTAAATATTTATTTTTAGGCACAGGTGATTTAGCCATCCCAGCAATTTTTATTGTTTCAACTTTAAGAATTAGTATTATTACAGCTTTTTATACATGTTTAGGTGCAATTTTTGGCCTTATTTTACTTTATACCTTATTTGTTATACAGGAGCATAGAAAACCAATGCCAGGTTTACCCCCAATAATTATGGGAACTTTACTAAGGTATTTGATTTCATTTTTTATTTAAAATATGGAATACCAAAATTTAGAACATACAGCAGATTTAAAAATTCGAAGCCATGGTCAGACTTTAGAACAAGTTTTTACTAATATGGCTCAGGGCATGTATGCTAATATTATTGCTGAAAAAGATATATTAAAAAATCAAGCAGTTAATAGAAAATTAAAAGTTAAAGCTGGTGATCTGCAGTCTCTTTTAGTTGATTTTTTAAATGAATTGGTTAGTTTGTCTGATATAAATAATGAGATTTATACTAAATATAATTTGCATATTAAAGATAATGAATTAATTGGTGAGATAAAAGGTTATAAAATCAAAAGATTAAAATTAGAAATCAAAGCTGTTACTTATAATGAATTAAAAATTGAGCAAAAAGAAAACCAATGGATTGCAGAAGTAGTTTTTGATATATAATAGTTAAACATGTATTAGTTTTACAATTAGATAATAAATTACCAAGGAGGGATAAATGGAAACTTATCAAATTGTTCTTTTAATAATCGCGCTAATATTTGTAATATACCCTATAGGGGCAACTATTTTAGAATGGCTTTTTGATGAATATGGA
>Ga0180437_10010669_pt1 | contig 11163 bp, 9 predicted proteins | sample SS_ome_4_FD_132410 | JGI IMG/M metagenome (GOLD analysis project Ga0180437, IMG submission 132410) | Hypersaline lake sediment archaeal communities from the Salton Sea, California, USA - SS_3_D_1 metaG | ecosystem: Environmental > Aquatic > Non-marine Saline and Alkaline > Hypersaline > Sediment... | reverse complement strand
GAACTCGTTGTGGCAAGATTTTTTGACCCGCTAATCGACAGGTAGAAACTCAACACCACTATTGCAGCAGATACCATAAACCAACTCATTAATTTAAATCCTATTTTTCTGGCATTAACAACGAAATCGTGTGAAAAATTTCTAATGAAATACCTTTTGGTGATTTCAAATATTACCAAGAAAATAAGTGTTAACGCAAACGCCAGTGCAATTGCCCAATTACCTGTGAGAAAATTTACGGTTATAGCTTTTAAGAGTGAGGGGAACACTAAAAAATATCCAAAGAAAATAGAACTTGCATTCCCAACAAATGAGAATCTAAACAACCATTTATCCAGACCCTTATTATTGCCTTCAAAATCTTTGGTGTTTATTTTCTCTCTTAACTTATCGTATTTCTTTAAATCCATTTCAATATTGTTTTCAAATAAATACTAAAAGTTATGTTTTATTCAACATTTAAGGACGATATGCCGTTATCATCTAACTCCACATTTATCAGATAATCTGGATTGATTTCGTGAGTGTGTTCAATTACCAAAACCTTTTTCATGTTGGTCTTGATTAACTGAAGTATTTCTCTGAATTCGACAACAGCGTTTTCATCGAGTTTATTCATTACTTCATCCAGCAAGAATATCGTTGGTTTGGCTTTCGCATTGATTTGATTTAACCCAAATTTAAGCACTATACTTGAAAACGTCCTTTCCTTCCCACTGGCACTAATGCAGTCAATAACGGCTTCGGGACGGTCATTATAGCTTAATTTGGGTCTGAGGTCATCGGGGTCTAACCAAACCTTAAATGCTGCCACCGATAATATACGGTCAAGCGTCACATTAATTTTCGGAATGATGTAATTACTGAGCATCTGTCTGGGAATACCGTCACGATGTACGCATTTCTTATATAGACTTAATACCGTATCACGGTGTTCCTGTTCTTTGAAATCGGAAATAAGAGTTTCGTTTTCCCTGATTTTCTTTTGTTTTTCACCAATATTGGTCTTTCTAATATAAACGTCTTCTTTTAATTCAGCTTCTTCAATTCCGAGTTCATAGACTTTCTTCTTGGCTGCATCAATACCTTTTTCGATTCGCTTGTTTTCCTCAATTTGTTTTAGACTGTTTTCGTGCCTCGTGATTTTCTGTTCGAGAATCTCGATATTGAGTTCTTCGTTTTTAATTAACGTGGGAATCTGATTGTATTCGGCTTGAAGTTCATTTCGTTTCTCGACATCGTTTTTCTCATTGGTAAGTGTACCGATTTCCGTGAGCACGTCTTCCATCTCCAAATCAATTTCCACGATTTCCTGATAGATTTCATCAATTCTCTTATCACATGCAGCTATTGCGGGATTCCAATCGGTGTCGATATCGTGTTGATGTTCTTTTATTTCTTTAGCTAAACCAAACATCTGATTTTCTTTTTCCTTGATTTTTTTCTCCACGTGTTCCTGATGGTCAGCACCCATTGGTTGTCCGCATGTTGGACAGGTTTTGCTTTCTCGAAGTTCAGTGATTTCGTCTTTGAGTTTCTTGCCGTCTTTTTTTAAATTAAAAATATTACCATTAAGAATCTCTACTCGATGTTGGAAATCACTCTTACTTCTTTCTTCTTCCTTAATCTTGACTTTTTTCTCGTAAACCGTTTGTTTATGGTTGTCACGTTTATCAATGAGTTCCTGAAGTCTTTCGCTGTCATAGGTTTCCCGTAACGCATCGATACTTTGTTTCAGAATTAATTTGCGTGATTTGATTTCCACGATTTCCTTCTTATGATTACTGATATCCAATCTGGCTTCATCGACATCAAGATTATAGATTTCCTCATCTATTTTATAGAGTTTCTTGGTGAGAGTTTCAATGTATTCCCGTCCTTTTTGTATTCTGTCTTGGGTATCGGGAAGTTTTTGTGTTTCTATCTCATCGATTTCGGTTTGCAACACAGCAATTTCATCTCTCAGGGTCTTGTTTTGTTCCGTGGTCGCTTCCACATTACAACTGACTCTGGGTTTCTCATTAAGACGTTTTTGATACGCTTTTAGTCCTTCAAGTTTCTTATCGAAAATATCCAAACCACTATCATATAATAACGAATCAATAAACACCGCCATGTCATTAGATAATATCCTGTTAAGCGTATCACTCGTGGTCATAACAATACGCATAAAATTATCATAAGTACCAATCACCCTCTCAACTTGTTTCTGAGTCTGTTGTCTTCTGTCGTCATCAAGTTTTTCGATATCGTTATCGTCATTCATTTCGTCATCAGGACTACTGAGAATATAATAATTCAAAGTCGTTGGTGCACCTGTAATATCCCCACTCTTGTTTTTCTTGACTTCTGTACGTCTTTTAATTCCATAATACTCACCATTGGCTTCAATTACCAGATATCCCTCGCAGAATTTTGCCCCGTTCCTATTATTCACGAAACGCATGTCACCATATTTCACACGGGTTTCGGTTTCCAGTGTTTTATTAAATAAAATATAGGAAATAAGTTTCATGATGGTGGTTTTTCCCGCAGTGTTTTCACCAGTTATTTGAAATAAACCATCCATTTTACGCCAGTCGATATCCAGATTGCCGTAAGACATGAAATTAGTTGCACCGAATTTAATGATATTCCATTCCACACTCTGGTTTTCTGGAACATCGATTTCTTTCAGTATTTCTTCATCCAACGCCAATATATCCTGAATAATTTGTTCTTCAGTACCTATTTTATCAAGATAATCTGTGAAAATTTCCTGTTGAACCGCTTCATCACTTATGTTTTCAAGCGTGATGTCATCCGATACTCCCACGGTATCGTCCTCAACAAACTCGTTTTTATGAAGAGTCTTGATATTCTCTTTACTGAAATGAGTTTTGAGATGCTCAACTACTTTGCGTTCGTTTTCCTTAGTGCGTGTTTGTGGTAATGTGCCCCAGATAAACCTAACCGTCATGTGTTTAGTCGGATTTTCAATCTGGTCTTCAAAATCCAGTTCTTCGAAATCCGTATACGGTGTAAGTTTGATATTGTGATAACTGTAATTATTAGGTATTGAAACCTCTGTAGCTGATTTGTTTTCGATATCCCATAACAAATAACCATGAAACGCATCATCGCCTTCACTTATATCCTGTGCAATCAATGAGCTACAATATGCTTTGGTTTGGTCGTCATCGAGATACTGAAGTTTGTGTATGTCGCCAAAAAACGACAGGTCGCCCTTGAAATCCTTGATTTTATAATAACTGCCCGACTTCATTTCAAAGTCCGTGGTTGACCTACAACCGTTTATCGGGTCATGGAAAAGGTCAACTGTCACGTAATCCGCTTGCTCATTATAAGCTAAGATTTTCTTACCTTCTTTGGTTTTCCAAGGGTTATTTCGTTTCTCACCGTGATGCCAAACCGCCCACATGATATTATCATCAACATAGAAACCCGTTTTATCGTAATATTCTACGTTATCGTTACGCAGTGTCTCTACAATCGCTTTGATACTATCAACACGTTTCAGGTTCTTCTTTCTACAATCATGATTACCTCTGGTAATACGTACAGGAGCGATTTCAGCCAAATCATTTAATAGGTTGTGAGCCATGATAAGTTGTTCTCCCTGAAGGTCGAGATAGTCATGCACGAGGTCACCAACCAAGACAATTCTATCTGGTTTTCTTTTCTTGAGGTCGGCAACTAATTTTTTAAATACTTCTTGATATTCTGTGTTTCTTGTGGGTGTTTTCCGTATGTGAATATCCGCAAGGTGTGCTATGGTTTTAATCATTCAAAAATATTTTTTACAAATATATCTAAATCCCTGATTATATGCAAGGAATTTTAGTTATTGTCATTTTGTCATTCTTAATTAAAAACACATGACATTTTGACTTATTTCTTGTGCTGGCATATTTTTAGATATATACTCGGTGATTGTAAAAATAACAAAAATAATAATTATTAAATAAAAACATTTAGAACTATGACAACATTAATGAAATACTCAAAACCTCAAAACGGAATGGTTAGTCTTTTCGACAGATTTTTCGATGACGACATTTTCAATTGGAATTTCGATTTACCTGCAAACCCAGTAAGTCCAAGCCATGACATCATTGAAAACGAGAAAGAATATATCGTGGATTTCGCATTGGCTGGCTTTAATAAAGAAGACATTTCACTTAATGTGGAAGATGATGTGTTGACTATTGAGGGCGAACGTAAGGCAAACGAAGATACCAAATACAATCGTAAGAGTACTTTCTACGGTCGATTCAAAAAGTCGTTCACGCTTCCAGAAAATGTGGATTCAGAAAATATTGATGCTTCGTGGAAAGACGGAATGCTTTCAATAGCTATCCCAAAAGACGAAAAAACGAAGTTAAGTAAATCGATTGAAATCAAATAAGTATTAAGAGTCCCAAAACAAAAAGAGGTCGCTATTTGCGACCTCTTTTTTTATTGTTGTTGCTGTTGTTCGGTGTCTTCAGGTTGTGTATTGGCTTGCATTTCTGCCATAACCGCATCTTTATTTTGAGCAATTTTCTTCATGATATGCTTTATGACGGCTATAATGACTTCCATGTTTTTTTCGGTGATTTCTCTGTTATTTAGACCGCCTTGTGCCTGAAGTAATTTTGTTCGTTGTGGACGAACTGTAACAGGTACATCATATTTTCTACATATCGCAGCAGCTATAGTTAATGCCATTATTTCTTTGAGTTGAATTAATTGCTGCGGACTATGTTCCCCCTTCTCCAATTCCTGACTTATCATTTCATAAAATTCTCCACCTTCTTTGAATAAAAGGTCATATGCCCACTCATTCAAAATTACTTCTGCGGGATTGGCGTTAGCTAAATCAGGACTAACATTTATCTGATTACCTCTACTCCACGCCATTTCACCTGCCGTTGATGGGTTCTGAGTTACGGTGATTCCGTCTTGTTCCAGACTTCTTTTGGCGATTTCAAAAAGAATTTTGGCGTTTTCGTCACTGAATCCATTAGGTGTTTCTTCGTTTGTTCCAGTAAAATCCAAACTAATATTTTTTTGTGCACCGCTTGGTAAATCTCTTCCTCTGGTATTTGAATAATCGTATACTGGGCATTCAGCAAATGACATGGGTATGGTAGATTCTTCCGCTCTTCTAATTCTATCTTCTCGCCACGGAACTGGTCGAAGCTGACCAGCACGAACTTTAGCTCTATATTCTTGGTCGGCTTCCTGTTGCTCAATCTTGTATTCTATTTTATTGCCTCGTGCATCAATATACCATTTATTACCGCAATTAATTGTAATGGCATCTTTGGGGTCGATTACTATTCGACCAAACTTCTTCCTCCAATCCTTACGACTCGCAACAAATGTGGCATCGGGTTTTTGTGCCATGATAAGAAGTATGTTTTCAACACTGTATTTACGAAATTTCTGACTGAAATCCAAAATCATGTCAACATATCTTTCAGCACTTTCTTCATTCTCCAATCCCTTAATTATGTTTTCGAGATTCGTATAGAGTTCATCTCTATCAACTAAAACGGGTTTAGCAGCTTTTATCTCTTCCAGAATTCCCTTTAATTCTTCAGCAATGGCATTCGCAGTACCGAGTTCTTCATCGTTGCCAGCAGCTATTTCCTGATTAACCTTGTTCAAGGCATTCATCATTTTATTATCGAATTTATCTTTAAGCACTGAAAGAGTGCCTTTTTTCTTGTTCCAAAAGAAACCCGCTTTATGAAGTGTTGGTGCTGCTCTCAGCACTTCCATTCTGCCTTTATCTGAAACCACAATATATTTGGTTACAGGTAATCCATCACTACCCGTGGTTTCCTGATATTGTAGTTTTAGTTGTTCGAATATTCCCTTTTTTCCCATAGGATTAGATTTTTTTATAAATACTGGGATTATTCGTAAATGATTTCGGTATTATTCTTCTTGAGTTTGGTTTTGATGTAATTAACCCTATTGCTAACGGTGGAACTCGTTATATTGAATTCCTTACCGATTTCATTGTAATCGTAACCCTGCACGTATTTCATATCGAGAAACGTAAAATCTTGTGGCGTTAGTTGGTTGGAAATATAGTTGATAGAACTACAATTCTCGAACTCAATACCCTCACAACCGCTTGTGGTGAAAGTACTTAGTCCGTTCGATATCGTTACTCCATCGCCTGTTGTGCAATACGATGTGTTCGATAAAATATTGTCTGATGTAATTGAAAATGAGCACGAATTTCCGCTTGTAAGTGTAATTGTGTTGCATCTCCACTTGTCAATCATGTGATTCTTTGCGATGCTAATTACCCACGATTTAAATCTGGATTTTTCTGAATCGAAGGTACTTAATTTTGTGAAGACTTTAATCATGACTTCAGAAATATCGTCTTCAACATCTTGATATGATGAATATTTATTTCTTATATAGTCTCTAACTATTTCAGAATATTTATTATATAGTTCTTCTTGTGCTCCTATATCCCCGTTCAGAGAACCCTGAATTAGTTCCGTATCTCCTTGTTTTATCATATGGTTTCCTCAAATTATGAATAAAGTAATCGTCAACAGTCAATCCTCTCGCACCATATAATGCCTTTATTACCTCACCAAGTCCTTGATTCTTTCTGAGTTCATCAAGGTCTTCTTTTGTAGGGAGTTTGACTATTTTGACCCTTTCTTCACAGTCTATATAAATAGTGTGAAGTATATAATATAACTCCACGCTATTTTTATATGCGTCTGGGTCTAACAGTACCACGACTTCAGGTTTTACTTCTTTCAGTTTTTTAAATAATGTGGTTGAGAGCGTTTTCCCTAACATCGGAACGGCATTAACGGGAAAACTCAGCATCTCAAACGCACCTTCAACAAGATATACGGTAGAGTCCCAATTTACAAGACCCTCATTAAAAATAATTGCGTCTTTATCGGCTTTTGGATTACGATAAGGGGCATGTTTTCTTAATTTCTGGTCTGTTCCATAATATCTGGCAACAAAATAATTTACGTCACCATCTTTATCATATGACGGAATAATTATTCTTTTGGCGTAACGACCAGTGGTACAAAAACCGAGCCGATATTTTAAAATAATGTCTCGACTTAGTTTTCTTTCATTCACCAAATAATTATAGGCTTCGAAATGTTCGGGATTCGTGACATCCATTTGCGAAAAACTTATCATTTCATCAGGTAACTTGACCTCAATGAATTCCGTTTGGTCTTCATCAATGTCATAATCACGAAATGACCCCGCATAGGATTTATAGACTTCGTAATCAATACGACTTCCAAATATTCTAATAAGTTTTCCCAGAGACCCACTAAATCTGGGTTCATCACATTTCCAACACCTAAACATGCGTTTAGCAGTGTTTATCTCCAAATTGAATTTACCATCTGGATGCGATAATCCCTCTCTTTCTTGACAACGAGGGCAGTTGACCTGCAACTGTTCGTTTTCATTAAGACCACGAACCTCTTCAAATATGTTTTGAAGAATCGAATGAAATTCATGTCCTCTAACCATGTAGCAAATATAAAAAAAATTGCCCTGAAAAACAAATAGTTTTACGGGGCAATTTCAGTAATTAATGTGTGTTTATTATTTTAATATTTCTTGTGGTCAACCAAGAACGGGAAAAATTTTATCATTCGATTCAAAAACCCGGGTGTGAAAATCGTAAAATTGCCACGATTCGGGATGTTCGGATGCGGTCCCATCTTGAGATAATTGCTCTGCAATTCATCAAATAATCTCACGACAGCATCTTTTACCTCATCACTTGGTACGACACCGCCTTCTTTCAGTTGTTGGTTTTCGGCTTCAAGTTCTTGATTTCTTTTGGACAAGACTTCAAGTTGTTCTTCAAGCCATTCAACGCCTTTTGGTTCTTGCTTCTCTTCTTCAACGAATTCGAGAAGGTCGTCTTTTTTAGGTGTTAATTCCACGTCTTCGAGTAATTCCTCGACCTTTTGTTTTGCTTTAAGGTCTCTTTCCTGCTCTGGAGTCAATTTCTTTGTAGCAGGTTTCCTTGTCGTTTTCCTCGCAGCAGGTTTCCTTGTTGATTTAGAACTCTTAGCGATTCCAATGACATCTTTGTCTTTTTTTGTTGTTGCCATATCAGTCTAATATTAAGTTTGTATTCAGGTGTGCAACCAAACCGAATTCGTGATTCCAAACAAAGCCATCGGCAGCTTTAGTTGAACCCACAAAACCCTTTTTGTGATGCCACTCTTCAGTGCCCGTTAGACTTGAGAGATAACGAATTGTCACACCTAAGTCTTCATTTAACGGTCTGCTTTTATTTATTTCGTATTTAACGGTTCTCTTTCTATGTATGTGTCCGAGATGCCATTCGTGGAATTTGGTTTCACTCCACATTGGTTTGGATTCAACATCTGTAGCCATAAGCATCGGCAGACTTGTTTCTTTCTCTTCACTACCGTGTGTAAGACCAAGCAGGGTATTACCGTAACGATAATATTTTCTCGGTGAAGCGTGATTGTTTATATTCACAGCGACATCGTTTTTGAACCATGCTTCAAGATATGCACCCATATAATAGCTGCGTTCGAAATCATGATTACCGGGGATGACGAGTACGTCAACAGGAACACCTGTTTCCCTTAACATATTGATTGCATCAACAAGCAAACGAACACCAACACTAAAAGTCTTCTGCCATCTCAGGTCTTCATCCTGTGGTGTGCCTTTAGTTGTGGTGTTTTCCATTGTGTCACTGTTGAAGAAATCGTTTCCAACGGGAAAAAGTATTCTCTCGAAATTAAAACCACTGGCTCTCTGAACCAATTTTTGAATGCTATCAAGGAAACGTTTACGTGCGATTTTCACATCGTAGTTCTCAAAAGTTTCCCCGCCCCATGCGAGTTTACCGATGTGCAGGTCAAAAATGCTGATTTCCAATAGATTCTTGTCCTCAATACCACCTTTTTTGGTTTCGACTTTCGGTATAAATGGATAAACGGGTGGTTCGTAGTCCTCGACCATTTCCTGAAATATCTCACCAACAATTTTTTCGTGCACCACACCGATATCACGTTCAAGCCATGCCTTAACCTGAAAGTTCTGTCTGGTATCTGGAAACCCCTCTCTCCAACTCGTGACATCCCATTTATTAACTACGTGTCGAGCTACTTTCCAGATTTCGGTGTCAACGCCTGTTGCAATCAATAATTGTTCAAGAGTTCTTACGTGGTCACGGGGATAATTATTGCCACCAACCCATGTAAATTCAGCGTGATTAGCGTCTTTTTGTTCAAATTTTTCATTTTGTCCGACTTCGGGTGCGGTAGGAAGGTCTTTGGGTTTATCGTCAGATTCTTCGATATTAGGTTGTTTTGTGCTTGCGAATCCCGTTACATTGGTATAACGCCCATAGGCATCGTTAAATAGGTTGAAAAGGTCGTCATCAAGCGTACCGTTTTCATACTTATCGAACACGACTGCCTTGGTGTTTTTAACATAAGTGTCGGACATTCCGCATTTTACTGATGCTTCTTTGACCGACACTTGGTTAGCTATTGCGTATTCAATAATTTCTACTGCTTTTTCAATTCGTTCTTTTGTCATTATTGTCCTTAATTTGATAATGTAATTTAAAAAGAAAATTTTGTCAAACTTATAACAAAATTCCCAAAAACGCAAGGTTTTTATATAAATACATTACCATTTTCTTTAAGAATATTAAAGTTATGCTCGATTTGCTTACAATCTGTAAGAAAAGAAACCTCTTGACTAACACCCATATCAAACCATTCTCCTTCTTTCTTTAAATAAGAATATCGTCTCTGAAGTGCTTTTTCGATTTTATTGGCGTGTTCTGATTGATAGCTTTCAACCAGTTTTAATTCTGAAGAGTTTCCCGTTTGTAATTGCTTTACTCTTTTCTTGGGGTGTTTTGACACCCCGATTTTGTAATAACCGTCTTCTTGTGATTGAATCAGATAAACGTATTTCATGCAATAAATCCCAACTTTTTTAAACCAGCAAATCCCACGGCATAACTATCGCTCATATCAAAGCACATGTCCTTGGGTTGGTCGGTAGTGCCACGTTTATAGAACCATTCGATTTGCGGCTCTAATTTACTGACTTTTTCCCAGATATACAACTTTTTATCCTTACGATATTCTGGCGGGAAACTCAGCACTTCCACTATTTCACCCTTTCTTTTCTTAGTATGAACGAGTTCGGGGCAAAAAAGTTTGCGTGATTCATGAACACTTATTTTCATTGGGTATACTCCGAATATCTGATATAGAATATATCTGCATACTCCATTAAAGCCAAATAACAATGAAACCGTATTGGCGTTATTGCTCCCACCGAGCGGTTCTTCCACAATAACATGAATAATTTCACCATTGAAATCATTTAGTATTCGTTCCTTGAATTCAAGAACGTATTTTTTAAATATTTCTGCTTTGTATAAATCACGATTTTCAACTGGTGTATTCTTATCGGTTTTGAGTTCGAGATGTTTGAGTTCAATTAATTTCCCCCTGATATCCCAAAGTGCCATGCCGATATTCGTGGTGCTAATGTCTAATGACCAGATATATTTTTGCATATTCTCTTACTTGTGAAGTTCTTCGTAATTAATTTCTTTGCTTTCTTCAATCATGGATTGAATTTTCTTAGGGTCTCTGAGATATAATGCGATGAGGTCTTCTATAACACCACCGATTTTCAGACTCTTGCCCTTACAATACATTTTAAATCTACCGTGCAGATTCCCCTCAATGATAACCGATTTGGGTTTGGTTTCACTGACTGTAAGTATTTCTTTCATATCTATTATCTTTAATTTATAATAAATACTAAGAAATTATAAAAAATTATAGATTTCTGGATTTTTTTAGAAATCAATTGCAAAAACTATGGTTCTGGAAATCGTAGAGTCTTTGGCTATTGGGTCATTGAGTTTACCAATTGCAACCAAATTCTTGTTGCTGTCGTATATTCCGACCTCACTAATGTAAACGGTTTCTATGCCGTTCCATGTTGAATTGTTACTGGAATTGAATTCATCCAGAGCTAAATCGATACCGATATCCGTGGTATATACATCAGCTTTGATTTGAGTTGTAAGGTTTCCGAAGAAATACGTTACATCACCAAAACTCAATGCGTCTTCTT
>Ga0180437_10010668_pt1 | contig 11163 bp, 21 predicted proteins | sample SS_ome_4_FD_132410 | JGI IMG/M metagenome (GOLD analysis project Ga0180437, IMG submission 132410) | Hypersaline lake sediment archaeal communities from the Salton Sea, California, USA - SS_3_D_1 metaG | ecosystem: Environmental > Aquatic > Non-marine Saline and Alkaline > Hypersaline >... | reverse complement strand
GTGCGCTGCGGGCTGGCTAGCATGCGGACGCTACTAGCAGGACTGGTAGGCTGGCTCCTAGGGACCCTGGCAGGCTCCCTGGCAGCCCAGAAGCAGGAGACGGGCAGCAGAGGTACCGCGTACGTCTACGAGGCGCTAGGAGAGCGCCTGGCGATTCTAGAGGACCGCCTGGCAGAGGCGGAGCAGAACGTAGAGCGGGAGCGCAGACTACGAGCAGACCAGGTACAGCAGCTACTAGCCAGGGTAGGAGAGGCAAGGGAGGTAGCAGAGCAGGCGCTAGTAGACGAGAGCAGGGTAGCCAAGGGTAACACGCTACAAGGGCTGGGAGACAGGCTGTATAAGCTAGAGGCGGACGAGGGAGGCAGGGTAGCTGCCTGGCAGCGGATCGTAAAGCGCCAGGACCGCATACAGCAGCGGCTAGCGCAGCGCTCGTCCCTCGTCTGGGTAGAGCCTACAGACGCTCTCGTACGGGCTATGGTAGAGGGAGACGAGACGGAGTACGCAGCTATAGCCAGGCTACGAGCAGAGCTAGAGCGGCAGGAGCAGAGCGGAGTACCGCTGCCTCCGCTTACGGGAGCGCTGCTGGCGCTCGTCCTGGCGCAGACCATAGCGGTCTACGAGCCAGAGCTACCGGAGGACTACGGGGACGAGGACGCAGACTACGAGGACTAGCGTAGACCCCTACGCTGCTGGCGTGACAGGGTACCGCAGGTACGGCTAGCGCCTGCGGTACCCTGACGATCCTTAAGGGATACCTGACGATATGCTGACGATATGTACCGTTACTGTCAAGTAGGGTAGACAGACGCGGTAGTAGCGGGTATACTGCGTCCGCAGGACGCAGTACCGCACAGCGGGACCGGACAGGACCCGCGGCTAGCCAAGGGAGCGCAGAACATGACGCAGCGGACGAGCAGCCAGGGACACGAGGTAGAGGTAACGAGGCTAGAGGCAATCGACACGAGTACGGGAGAGGCAGAGGCGGAGATACTGGTAGACGGGGATAACGTAGGCTTTATCGTAAAGGAAGTAGTAGACCGCGGCTGCTCCGTCAGGGACTACCGCGCCAGCGCCTACATAGTCACGCTAGACAGCGTAAGCGGCGCTACCTGGTCCGCTACTTTCCTGGTTAGCGACTACGGAAACAACGCCAGGCGAGCAGGCGCAGCGGCTAAGGCATACGCCAAGCGCTACGCGGCAGAGGTTTACGAGGACGAGCAGCGCTACTACGCAGCAGAGGCGCAGGCTAAGGTAGAGGCAGAGGAAGCGGAAGCGCAGAAGCAGGCGGACTGGGACAAGGCGCTAGCGGCTAACGAGCGCTGGGACGCTCTGACAGACGAGCAGCGGCAGGAGCTACGGGACCAGGTAAGCTACATGGTTAGCGGCGCAGAGGATAACTGGCACGATACGCCAGCCGCGGAGCAGCCAGACCTAGACGCCTGGTACGTCCTGCTCGTCTACGAGGGTAGCTGGTCCCTCTACCTAGACAGGGAGGTATACAGCTACGAGACGGTAGAGGACGAGGTACAGCGCCAGGTACGCGGTACCTGGTATCTGGGTAACGAGTCCCGCGGTAAGGCTGCCATAGAGGAAGCAGTAGCGGACGCGGGCTACGAGGCGCAGCAGGCGGTATACGAGGCTACAGAATGGTCAGAGCAGAGAGCAGAGGTAGCTAACCTGGCAGCCTCCGCAGCGGAGCAGCAGGTACGGGACGCAGCAGCCGCAGCCATAGAGCCTAACACGCGGTACGGGGAGACGGACTGGGACAAGGTAGGAGAGGCGGCAGAGGCGGAGCTAGAGCGGCAGAAGCAGGAGCGGACGGAGCGCCAGGCGGAGTACGAGGCGGAGGCGGTCTAGCAGGCAGACGTACCAGCCAGGAGCGGTCCTGGCTGGCGGTCTGGCTACTACGAGCCAGAGCTAGCCAAGGGAGTACAGAACATGACAGACGAGCAGAGACGAGCAGACCTAATGGCAGAGGCGCAGAGGGAGCGGGAGGTAGCCGCGGACCTAGACCATGCTGCCAAGACGCAGGACAGGCGGTACGCCAGGGACGCAGCCGCAGCCAGGCAGAGAGCGGACGAGCTAGAGGCGCAGGCTACGAGGACGGCAGAGGCGGAGCTAGCAGAGCCTAAGCTAGCGGACTGGGCTACGAGGCATGCGCTCGTAGGGCTGGCAGGCTCCCTGGCTGCTTACGAGAGAGGCGGTAAGAAAGCTAGAGCGTACCTTACCGTCTGCTACGTAGCTGCGGCGCATGGCGGAGAGACGCTGGCTAAGTTAGCGGACTGGTACGCTCGTCTCTGGGCAGGACCCGTAAGTACCAGCACGCTACGAGAGGCGGTACGGGACCTAGAGGCGGCTAACGCTATCCGCTTTACCCGCAGAGGCGGACGGCAGTACTACGCGGAGGAAACGGACCAGGGACCGTACGTACAGCTAGGGGACCTGGCTAAGGCAGGAGCCTACGGAGTAGTCTACGAGCAGGACGTAACGGGTACCTACCGCCATACGCTGCGTAGGCTCTGCGTAGACTGCGGAGAGTACGCGGACGAGGGTACCTACCGCGGTCTGCGCTGCGGGGACTGCCAGGTAGCGCTAGACGCAGAGGGAGCAGCCCGCGGCTATAGCGGTCTGTCCGTCAAGCGGGACCGTATCTGCCCAGACTGCGGAGGACCGGCGCAGACTACGGCTGCCTGCGAGCGCTGCCAGAGGGAGCAGGCGGAGCAGGCGCAGTACGGCAGGGTAGGCGTCTAGGCAGACGTACCAGCCAGGAGCGCTCGTACGCTCTCCTGGCTGGCGGTCTGGCTACTACGAGCCAGAAGCTAGCCATACTACGGAGGTAGACCTAATGGCAGACCAGAAGCAGCCGCGGGACCTGACGGAGCGCATGGTAGAGGACGCGCAGCATATCGGGTATCTCTGCTACGCCAAGGGAGTAGACCCAGAGACGGACCTAGAGCTACGGGACGGCTGGGCGGTAGGAGAGCTAGTAGCCAGCGCAGGTAAGTACGGTACGTCTACCTATCTGGGAGACGGCGCTAGGGTCCGCATAGGCAACCGTAAGACAGACGAGCGGACCCTAGAGCATAGGACAGAGCAGGTACGGCAGGTTATCGCAGAGACATACCAGAAGCGGCTAGAGACGGATGCAGCCAGACCGCTTACCTACTGGGCGGAGCAGGCTAGCGCAGCTACGGTAGAGGCTAAAGCCAGGGAGCAGGTAGCTACGATCCTCCGCGGAGCCTGCGAGCAGCTAGAGGCTATGGTAGGAGAGGGTAAGCGTACGTACGCTCTCTGGGACTTAGGACGGCTGTACCAGAAGCAGGAGCGGGAGGCGGAGAAAGCAGCGGAGCGGCTGGCTAAGGCTAGGCAGCAGGTACGGGAGCGCTGGGAGGGACACTACAGCAGGGAGTATGTACCTATCCTGGCTCTGCCGCTGGACAAGCAGCGCCCAGCGCTGGCTAAGCAGTACGAGGAAGCAGTAGACGCCATAGACCTAGACAAGCAGGTAGCCAGCAGAGAGGGAGGCTGGTACGAGGGACTTACCGCGGATCGTACCGCGGCGCTAGACGCGGCGCATATGGCGTACATGCGGTACCACTATAAGGACTGGTACTACGAGCTAATAGCGGACGCAGAGACGGTAGAGGAAGCAGAGCAGACGCTAGCGGCTACGGAGCGCCAGGACGGAGAGCAGGACCCAGACCGCCAGGCGGGACGAGAGGCAGCCTACGAGCGCTGGGAGAGGGAGTACAAGGCAGAGCTACTACGGGAGCGGACGAGGTACGAGCAGCTAGACGAGCGGGACCGCTACTGCCCTAGCTGCCAGGAGCCTAGGAGCGGAGACGAGGACGGCTGCTGCTTTGTCTGCGGTAGCTCCCTCGTCCGCCAGCGGGTAGAGCAGGCGGTAGGATAGCCGTAGGAGCCTCTCAGAGGCTCCCAGAGAGGCGGAGGCGGTACGGGTCTAGATAGGTACCGCCTCCGCCTAGAGCGTAGGAGAGAGCGCCTACAGCGGCGCAGGAGAGGACGGAGGGAGTATGGCTGCGGTACTGCTGGGAGTATGGGCGGTAGCGGCTACGCTGGCAGCGCTGGCGCTTTGGGTCTATGCTGCGTCCCTGCGGAGGGAGCAGCTACAGGAGCAGCAGGTACTAGATACGGCGCTAGAGGGTCTAAAGCGGGTAACGCAGCGGGAGGAAGCGGTAGCAGAGGGACTGCTAGCGCTGCGGGACTCTATGGACCTGCTTATAGAACACTGGGACGCCAGGAGCGCAGAGCGGATAGCTCGTAGCGCCTATACCTGGCTACGATCCTCCGCGGGAGGCTGGCCTAACGTAGGGCTAGAGCAGTACATAGACGCGCGGACGCCAGAGAGCCTAGCCCGCGGCTACGCTGCCTGGTATACCGCCAAGCAGAAACGAGAGAGGGAGCATGCCAGACGTAACTAAGCAGGCTACGGTAGAGGTATACGTAACCAGACCGGACGGAGAGCAGGCGGTAGCGCAGCTAATGGTAGGGCCGGACCTGCTAGACCAGGCGGAGCCAGAGCTAGACGCTCTGCTAGGAGAGTACCTGCGCCCGTTACTGCGCTGGGGAGTAGGAGACGAGACGCTAAAGCTAACCGTAGGCGGACTGGTAAGCGTAGGCCAGCCAGGAGCGCCAGCAGAGGGAGGGTAGGCGTATGTCTGTAGCATGGCAGTTAGTAGCCCTAGCAGCGCTGGGACTCGTAGCGTACGCTACGTACTCCTACCTGGCTAAGGACCGTCTACTAGAGCTACTGCCAGCGCTAGACGAGCGGGACCTAGATACCTGCTGGCTCTGCGTCTATGGCGCTGTCTGTGTCGGCTGGCTCTGGTCTACGGGTCTACTGTAATGGCTAACCGTTGGGAGCCATACGGAGTAGGCGGCTGGTACCTGCGTACGGCTACGGTCCTGGTTATCGTAGACCTGCGGGACGGAGCCTGGTATCTGACAGTAGAGACGGTGCGAGGCAGGAGCATAGAGCGCAAGCAGATAGACTGTAAGGACGCACTAGACGCACAGCAGACCGCGGTAGTAGCGGCGCAGAGGCTCGTAGCAGCTACGCAGCGGGAGCTACGCTGCGCTCTGGTAGACATAGGGCGCAGGAGACGAGAGGACGAGCAGAGCTAATGCCTATGCTAGAGCAGACGAGCTACGGAGTCTGGGAGAGTACGGAGGCATACGGAGTACAGGTACACAAGCTACAGACGCCTACGCTAACGGCAGAGGTAGTCCGCTCCGCGGACGGGAGGTACAGCCTATACGCCATACTGGGAGGACGAGGACGAGTACCCGTAGGGACCGCGGCTAACTTACGGGCAGGTAAGCTAGCCGCCATTACCGCAGCGGGTACGCTGGCGCAGCAGACGGTAGGAGCGCTAGAGGTAGCGTACGCGGAGGCGCAGACGCAGGAGCAGTAACCATGTATACGAGACAGCTACTAGAGCGGGACAGGCTAATAGGCGCTATGGCGCTCCTGTGTACCGTTCTGGGGACGGAGGCAGAGGGTATGGGAGACACGCTACGAGACGAGTACAGGAAGCGGACAGCGAACGTACCAGCGGGTAGCGTCCGTACGCTGGACGCAGTAGACGAGGTACTGACGCTGGGAGACGAGCGGCTATACCTCGTAGGGAGGCAGCTAGAGGTAGCAGACCGCCTCTGGTCCGCTTGCGTAAACCTGGTAACGCATATGGGCGGAGCGGACGAGAGCGCCGTAGACAGGTACCTAGACGAGCTACGAGCGGTACAGGACGAGTACGGGCAGGTACGGTACGGAGAGGACGGGTAGGCGCTATGGGAGTACCTACGATACGGGTAGAGAGCCTGGCAGCGAGTATGGGAGAGGATAGCCCGCAGGTACTAACCATAGGCGAGTACGATAGCGTCTACCTCGTCCTAGACCGCCTAGAGTACCAGATAGAGGTAGACGGGGATACGCTACGGCTGCGGGAGCGTACTACCTGCCCGCAGCTATGGGTACGCATGCCAGCGGGTAACGTGCTAGAGGTAGTCCCAGAGGGAGGGTAGGAGCATGGCAGTAACAGAGGCGGACAAGCAGGCGCTAGCAAGGGCAGAGGACGCAGCCCTAGAGCAGCCAGAGCCAGACGCGGGTACGCTGGCGGACTACGAGCGTACGAGGGTCTACCGCGTAGGGGATACGTACGAGGTAGGGCTAGACATAGAGCTAGATACGGAGCCAGGAGACGCAGCCCGCATACGCCTAACGGACAGACCTACCCAGCGGGACGGGTACGAGGCTGTCTGGTACGCTACGCGGGACCAGCTACGAGCGCTGGCGGACCTGGCTAACCTCGTAGCAGACCAGCTAGAGGACCAGGCAGAGGCTCTGCCGTTCTAATGGCTACCGCATACGGAGACGGGACGGTAATAGCGCATACGCAGCGCTACAAGCAGCTAACGAGAGCCAGCCTAAAGGACGGGAGGCTAGAGGCATACGTAGAGCGGGACGGGACGGACGAGCAGCTACAGACCGTTACGCTCCGCCTCCCAGAGGGTAGCGGGAGCCTGCGCCAGGTAATACTAGACAGGGAGGGTCTAGAGCAGCTAGGGAGGATCGTAGACAGCCTGCGGCTGCTGGCGCTGGACTGGGACCCAGAGTAGCCGCTATGGGCGCTGCGGGAGCTATAGCCAGGTACTTTATACGAGAGGCGCAGAGAGAGCGGGAGGCGCTGCGGGAGCAGCTAGAGAGAGGACGAGAGAGCATGCCAGAGACGCTGCCCAAAGGTACTACGAGGATAGAGCTAGAGGACGACGGTATACGGGTAGAGGCGCAGCGGGTACTACCCAGCAGCGCAGGCGCTCCCTGCGCCTCCCGCATAGAGGTAACGGTAACGTACGAGGACGGGACGGAGGCAGCCATAGAGATAACGAGGCAGCAGGCAGGAGCGCTCTACCGCTTCCTGTCCCTCGTACAGGAGACTTGCGCTCACTGGGAGAGCAGGAGCGGGTAGACGGTAACGGGAGCGGGTCTACTTCCGGTATACTCTCGTCTATGGTAGACAGGGATAACGGACGGGGACCGCTAGCGGTACATACTGCCAGCAGTAAGGCAGCAGATACGGATACTGCGGAGCCAGAGCAGACCCTAGTAGTAGAGGGATACGCTCTGGCTCCTGGCTGCTGGGAGGTATGGGAGCAGCTAGAGGGAGAGGGTAGCAAGGCGTACGAGGCATTTACCGCGTACAGGGACGCAGGACCCGCTAGGAGTATACGGGCAGTAGCCCAGACCTTAGCTAAGAGTCTACCGCTGCTAAAGCGCTGGTCTGTCTCGTACGGCTGGGTAGACCGCTGTAGGCGGTACGATATGCATATAGACCGCGTAGCAAGGCAGGCGGTAGAGCAGCAGCGGGTAGATATGCTTACGCAGCATGCGAGTACGGCTAGCAAGGTAGTAGCGCTGGTAGACGGCTGGGTAGACGCAAAGCTAGAGCAGCTAGAGCGTAAGAGTCTAGAGGACATACCAGACAGCCAGATAGCGTCCCTAATGCGGGTAGCTGTCATGGTAGAGCGGCAGAGCCTAGGGCTACCTGCGGATACGAGCGCTAACCTACACGAGCATAGGCATACGCATAGCGCAGACGGAGAGCAGCTAGAGGAAGCGGTAGCGCCTGTACTGGACTGGGTACAGAAGCTACGAGAGAGAGCCACAGAGCTAGGGATAGACGTAGAGGGACCAGAGGTAATAGACGTAGAGCCAAGGCAGCTAGAGGACCAGGACGGAGGTAGGGAGCATGGCGGATAGACCGGCAGGACTGGTGGCTAATCATCCTGCGAACATGGTAACGGGTAGGCAGGCAGGAGAGTACGGAGAGGGTCTACCCTGGTACCTCGTAAAGGACGAGACGGCGCAGCTAGCGTACCAGCCAGAGGGTACGATATGCGAGCATGTAGACGTAGACGAGGACGCAGGTACGATCCGTATACCGCTGGGAGTAGCCGCACGTAACGAGGGAGGACACGCTAGTACGCTCGTCTGCGCTTTCTGCGTACTGGGCGCTCTGACTAAGGCAGGGTACCTAAAGCCTATGGGACCGCCTCTAGAGCAGGACGGGAGCAGCTACCAGCTATACATGGTAAAGACAGGCTAGAGGCATGGCAGACCGCAGCGCAGAGGTACTGCGGTACGTACGGGAGCATACGGAGCGGGTAGGCATACCGCCTACTCGTAGAGAGATACGGGACGCAGTAGGGCTAAGCAGTACGAGTACGGTAGACTACTGGCTACAGAGGCTAGTAGAGGCGGAGCGGGTACGGATAATCCCTAGGGTAAGCAGAGGGATACTGGTAACAGACAGAGAGGACGAGTAAGCATGCTAGAGCTACTGGTAGCGGCAGTACTGGGCGCAGGACTGCTACAGGCGACAGAGACGCCTACAGCTACGGTAACGGCTACCCAGACGGTTACGCCTACGGTACAGACGCCTACGAGCGCTCCTACGGCGCTCCCTACGGCTACGGCTAGCAGAACGCCTAGCCCAGAGCCTACGGCTACCCAGACCGCCTCTAGGACGCCTACGGAGACGCCAGACGCCATAGGGACGGGAGTAGCGGGTACGCTAACGGCGCTGGCTCCTACGGCTACGCATACTGCCAGCAGTACGGCTACGGAGACGAGCAGCCCTACTGCCAGCAGTACGGGGACGCTGGTACCAGACCCGCTAGGTACGCATAGGGCAGAGCATAGGCAGCTAACGGCTACGGCAGAGGCGCTGCGGGTACGGGTCTACGTACCGCTCGTCCTCCGCTCTAGGTAGGGAGGTAGGGAGGCAGGGAGTATGGGTAGCGATATGTACGGGCTAGGAGCGGAGGCGCTAAAGGCAGACGCTAACCGCAGCCAGCTAAGCGGTACGGTAGACCAGGTAGTAGGGCTGGTACTACAGGAGCCAGAGCTAGGGCTACTAGAGCGCCTGGTACGAGCGCAGGAGCTAGCAGCAGAGGCGCAGGCTACGAGAGCGGAGCTAGAGGCGCTACGGTCCTGGCTCGCAGGCGACATAGACCAGGACCGCTACGAGGACATACTACGGACGCTAGACAAGCTAACCAGGGAGGTAGCGGGAGAGGCTACGGGAGACTACAGCTATGGGTAGCTCTACGGACTGGGTAGGCAGGCAGGTACTACGGGACGCTAACCGCAAGGCTACGGAGGACCGTAAGCGGGAGGCGGAGCGGGTACCTCGTACCGTCTGCCTAACGGACGAGCTACCAGACCACGTACAGAGGGAGCTAGACCGCCTCGTACACGAGGGACGGGTAGGCGCAGCGTTTATGCTCGTCAAGCAGTACAGGCAGGACGCAGCAGCGCTAGACTACCTCGCAGGGAGGACGGACGAGCTACCATGCGGATAGGCGTACACTGGCATAGGCTAGACGAGCAGACCCTAGAGCGCATGGTACAGCGGATCGTACGCCAGCAGGTAGAGGCTGCCTGCCAACGGGTAGCAGACCGCATGGTAGAGGACGCTAGGGAGAGAGGCAGGACCCGTAGACCCTGGCAGGATCGTACGAGGCGTCCCGCCTACCCAGTACGGCTAGACGAGACGCTAGGCTAACGAGCAGAGGCTAAGGGCTAGAGGACTGGCATAGGCAGGTACCCTCCGCAGTCCCCTACATACGTACGCATACGAGGCAGTACGAGAGCGGGAGACAGGACGCCAGAGCGCACAGCTAGACAGAGACGAGAGGGAGAGCGGGAGCAGGCAAGGCAAGGGTAGCGGAGAGAGGACCTGCGGTACCTGGTAGTCTCTGGCGGTAGTATTAGGGAGGTTAGTAGGGCAGTAGGGAGGGACTGGACAGAAGCTAGACAGCCGCGGTAGAGTGTTAAGGCGCTTAACGTTCTGTGGATAACTCTGGGGATAAGTAGCCCGTATACTTTACGTAACAGATATAGTGCGACGTTGGGAGGCGCTGGGCTGTGGATAACTCGCAGGGAGAGGACCAGGGAGGCAGCAGGGAGCCTCGTAGCAGGACGGACGAGCTATACGAGCAGCTACAGAGACAGGCAGAGGACCTGCGTAAGTCTGGGTACGAGGCGGACGCCAGCCGTAGCAGGAGCGTACCAGAGCAGAGTACGTACGTTACGCTTACGATCCGCATACGAGACGAGGACGCAGGCAAAGGATAACGAGCATATGGCAGAGCCAGGGACAGCTACGGCTACGGAGCAGGCAGGCTGCGGTACGGAGAGCGCACAGGCTACCGCCTCACTAGGGAGGGAGCTAGAGCGGCTGGGTAACGGTACTACAGCCAAAGCGGACGAGCGCCAGCTACAGAGGATCGTAGCTGCGTTGGGAGTAGCCAGGCGGTCCCTGGCAGTCCTCGTCCGTATAGAGCAGGCGGAGGCAGACAACGGACGAGGGAGCCAGGCTGCGTAGCTGCGTAGAGCGCTCGTCTGGCCAGCCCAGTAGGGTAGGCGGACGCGGTAGCGCAGAGGAAACGGACGAGACGGACGAGCGGGAGCTAGACGCTGGCGGTAGCGCACAGGAAACAAGGCGCAAGCGGTAGCGTAAAGTAGCTGGGACCGTGGGGGGTCTATCCTACATGGTAACTAGACATAATCCGGCTCGTGAGTCTCCCAGACGCAGTATAGGGGAGTAGAGCTACGAGCTAGACGCCAGCGGTAGAAACATAGAGAGCGGAGATAGCGTATACTGTAGAGACGAGGTACCCGCTGGCGGTACCGTAGAGACGGAGGTAGGGAGCATGCTTAGGAGACTGGGAGGGACGCTGGCGCTGCTGGTACTGGTAGGGCTGGCGTACGGAGTACAGGTAGAGAGGGAGGCGCAGGCGCAATGGCCTACGCCTACGGCTACGCCAACGGAGGTACCTGTACGGCTGGTAGGGCTGGGTAGGCCAGCGGAGGTAGAGGACTGGCTAGTAGACAGGGTAGACGGGAGCGTATGGCTGTCTGTTACGATCCGCAGCCGTACGGTCTGGGACATAGTAGGAGCAGAGCTAGTCTGTACTACGGACGAGGGACCGCAGGCTATCGCGTTTAAGCCTACTCGTCTAGGCAGAGGCGGACTGGCTGTAGCGGAGGGAGCCATAGAGGTAGAGGACTGGGACTATAGCTGCGGCATAGGCGGGAGGCTAGAGCAGCCCGCAGGAGCGCCTACGGCAGCGGCTACG
>Ga0180437_10010667_pt1 | contig 11163 bp, 8 predicted proteins | sample SS_ome_4_FD_132410 | JGI IMG/M metagenome (GOLD analysis project Ga0180437, IMG submission 132410) | Hypersaline lake sediment archaeal communities from the Salton Sea, California, USA - SS_3_D_1 metaG | ecosystem: Environmental > Aquatic > Non-marine Saline and Alkaline > Hypersaline > Sediment... | reverse complement strand
GTTTAAATATTCTAGAAAATCTATATCCTCTCTTAAAAAATAGCTGCTTTTACAATTTCATCTGAAAATTGCAATGATTCGGTAAATGTATTTTCATTATCAGACTGTTCCATTATTGCTAAAATATTATCTTTGTTTATGCTTCCTCTTTCGTATAGTATTTTTGCAAGCTCGTGCTTGCTGTAATAGGTAACTAGTTCAGGTATTGTAAAAGATCTATCTTCTGGCAAGTTAAAGTCTTCCAGTTTATCCTCAGAGGAGATGGTGGCACCTTCTAAGCTATCTAAAACTTTTTGAAAAACTTCTCGAGAATTTTCTTTTATAGAATGACAAAGGATGTGCTTAAGATATATTTTATTTAGTGGCCTAGTATTTAAAAGTATTAATGCAGTCTCATGGTTTTTGTTTTCTAGAGACCTTGTAATTACTTCAAAGTAATATTCATCACTTATTTGAGATTTAGTCTCTTCCATTTTTTTCATTAATTCATCAGTACGGCCTAGATGTGCTAGGGATGCAAGTAATAATAGATCAGGGTCTAGAATTTCATCACTAAACATTTCTTTTGTAAATTGCAAAGCTTCTTCAGGTTTAAGTAATTTGTCCGCTATTTTTGGAATGACAGCGTGATGTCTCCTAGAGTTTTCTTTAAATAATTTAACAGCAAAGCTATGAAATATTTCATTTTCCTCTAAAAATTCTTTTTGGTTTAAAGCCTCAAAGATATCATTAAATTCAGATGGTATTGATGATTTGCCAGCAGCTATTGCTTTTCTATATAAGTTTAATTGTTCTTTAAAAAGAAGTTTAAACCATCCTATGCTTTCAGTTTCCCAATGATTTTCAATTTCTAAATGTTCTAAGGTCGTTTTTGGAAGTTTGCAAAATTCTGTATTACTATTAAAGTATAGTTCTGTAAATTCATTAGGCTTGCTTTCTCGCAAATCTTTCTTAAAATTAGGATATAGTTCTGCATACATTGCATTCATTACTTTTGTTAAATAAGCTGTTGGTATTTCTCTTTTATAAATTGTTGAATGTCCAATAAGATTAGATGTAGCTTCAATTTCTTGCGCATCTCTGAAATACAACATAAACATTTTATTATGCACAAGGGTATTCATATTTTGAGATGATCTAGTTCTGAATTCCCCAAATTGATTTTTGTCTTCACTGATGTTGTCACCTTTCCAGAATCCACCTGCTAAAAGTGCTTCGCCTCCAAGTCCAAGAATTCTAGCACCTTGGTTATGTAAGTTACTAGCGCCTGGTAATCCGCCTGTTTGAGATGTTTTAGGGGCGCTACTTACTAGATATTCTCCTTCTTTAAACTCTGATTTATCTGGCTTGTCATAAGTACCATCTGTTGGTTTAAAGATTTTTTCAATATTTGATTTTGCGTCGTTTGGTTTAGGGCTTGATACATTGGTTTTTACATTTACAGCAGGGTATAAATATATATTGCCTTTTGTTTCTATTTCACTTGGAGTAGCATCTAAATTTACAAAATATATAAAACCTCTCCCAGGGATTCCTTTTTTAAATTTTTCAAGTGATTCGGAGTTAATCTTAAGTTTTTCTGGGAAGGCTCTGTTGCCTTTTAATTTAGTTATAGCTGCGACCGGGCAAAATTTATAATAGTAATTATCTAGAGATCCTTCTTTTAGTAAGCTTAAAATGCCTTTTTCTACTGATTGTTTTTCTAAGCATCTATTTATGATTTTTTCAAGACTAGGGTCAGTGTAATCGAGTGCATAATTGTCTTGTTTTTCGCATATTGCAGCAGGCAAAGTATTAGTTATTTTTATAATTAATTTATTAAGATCGGCTTCCTTAGTTTCGTTATTAAGTAGTCCCTCAAGTTTTTTGATATCTTCAAGCAGTTCGCCAACTAAAGATCTATCAGTTGTTGTTTCATAACCTAGTTTTTCTAACCAATCTTGGATAATTTCTTTAAGCATGCGTTACACCTCCTCCGCTGCTTACTTTTTATTGTAGCTTATGTATAATTATAGCTCATACAGAGTTAGGTGACAACATATTGACCAGGTGTTTACTGTAAGATACTGATTTATCTAAAATTGACTGATCTCGAAGGCCATTACTTTATTCTTGGCTTATCTGCGATTCCAATAAACTATACCAGCAGTTAATCCTGCTGCAACTGCACGGCCTTTGCTAAAAAATCCCAGTCCATTATTTTGATTATTTGTTACTAAAGGTGTAGCTTCAATCTGTGGTTCATAGTCAAGATCATCTAGTGGTGGTAAATCAAGTTCATCATCAAGGTCATCTTCAGGTGAAGCCATGCTTTCCGAAATTATTTTATTTGATGCAGTAGCAGCTTCTAATAATTTTAATGTCTCAACAAGCATTGCTTGAGATTCTTTAAGTGCAGCTTCAGTGTTCTTCAGCTCGGAAGTTAGATCATTATTTTTTTTATTTAAATCTTTTAATTGAGCTTTTTGAGTATGTATAGTTCTCTGCGCTTTTTGCTGTTCAATTTCAGCTTCTTTCAATTCGTCTTTGAACATATGAATATCTAGATCTAGATTAGCAATTTCCCCGGTTAGATCATCAATTTCTTCTTGCATATCAGCTCTGGCATCAAGCTCACTTTGTAAAGAATATAAAGATGAGTCTAGTGAATCTATTGATGAGTTAGATCCAGACTCAATAAGATCAGAGCTTGTTGATTGCGGGCTTTCTGGCTGGCTAGAAGGCTGCTCTTCACTTGAATTGCCAAGTAGTGATGCTAAAGACTCATCTACTGGCAAGCTGAGGTCTGCATGTTTTTCTTCTTTTGGGTTTTCTTCTAAGCTAGCTTGATTTTGATTCTGAGCTTCTTTAAATAATATTGAGTCTGTAGAGTCATTTTCCCACTCGTTTTCTTCTTGATATGCGTCTAATAGGGACTGTAAAGAGTGTCTGCGCTGCATAATTTACCCCGTTTCGGTCTATTGAAATAATGTATAAATTATACACAGCAAACCTTAACGAAGTATTAAATTTAACCAATAAGTTAAAAAAAAGGTAATTTAACCACCAAACTCTTTAACCCTGCTCTCAATCCAATTTTTAGCCTCACCCATCACAACATCAGGCTTTTTACCTTCAGTTTCAATAAGTTGGCCAATTTCAATTTTTATAACACCTGGCTTTAATAAAAAATTACCTTTTGGCCAGTGTCTTCCAGCATTATGCGCAACCGGTATTACAGGTGCATGCGTGGCGCTTGCAAGACGGGCGCCACCGAGGCGGTATTTGCCTGTTTTGCCAGCAGGGATTCTTGTGCCTTCTGGGAAAACTAAGATCCAGCGACCCATATTTAAAGCTTCTTTACCCATTTTAGTTACCTGTTCCATGGCGCTTGCTCTATCGCTTCTGTTGATGGCGATAGGGTCTATTATAGAAAGTCCCCAGCCGAAAAATGGTACCCATAATAATTCACGCTTTAAAATTATAGTGGTTTGTGGGAATAAGGTTGGAAGGAAGAAAGTTTCCCAAGTTGACTGGTGTTTACTGAAAATAATTCCTGCTCTGTCTTTAGGGATGTTTTCAGCGCCAGATAATTCCCAGCTGATGCCACAAATAAACTTGAGTCCGTAAATGATAGCTTTGAGCCAAATCATAATTATCGCATAGCGAAATTTAAATGGAGTTGTCCATTTGATTAAAATACAAAACAAACTATAAATCATAGTTGCTGTGATTAAATAGATTGTAAATATTAGTGAGCGTATAAAATAACTTATATTTTTTAAAAAATTCATATAAAACCTCGGTATTGCTATGTTGTTACTGACTCAGCACCTAATCCAGTATAAAATCCACAGCCTCAGCCAAATTATCAAAATTCGGCAGTGCTGCAAGTTCAGGGTTATCGTTTAATGTTTTTTGTCCCCTGCCGGTTAAAACTAATATAGGCTTGCATGGTAAATCAAAAGCCACTTTAATATCAGTTATCGAATCTCCTATAAAATAAACATCCTTTAAATCGTTATCAAAATCTTCTTGGATCTTTTTAAACATGCCTAGCGCTGGCTTTCTGCATTCACAATTTTCACTTGGGTGGTGAGGACAAAAATAAATCGCCGCAATGTCACCATCAATTGTCGCTAAGTCTTCTTTTAGTTTAGCGTGCATAGCGTTTAAGGTTTCGATAGAATAAAGCCCTCTACCAATCCCTGATTGATTTGTCGCAATCACAACTTTATAGCCGGCAGCATTTAATCTCGCAATAGCCTCAAAGCTGCCTTCAATTGGTATAAATTCCTCCACCGATTTTATATAAGCAGTAGACTCTTTATTTATTACACCATCTCTATCAAGAATTATTAATTTATTTGTCATTTTAGCAACGCTATATCTGCAACATTTAAAAATAGTTCACGCAAATTTTTCAACAACAATAATCTATTGTCTCTAATTTTTTTATCTTCAGCCATTACTAAGACATTATCAAAATAAGTGTCAACAGGTTTTCTTAGCTCTGCAAGATTAGTTAACACTTCTTGATATTGCCTGTTCTTTGATAATGCTACAATTTCTTTACGTTTAGCAAGCAATTCATGAGCAAGAGTTTTTTCTATGTCTTGCTCAAACAGCGACTCATTTATTTCAGTAATGTTAAGGTCTTCTTTGTGCTTTGATAAGATATTGCTGACTCTTTTGTTGGCAGCACTCAAAGCTTCGGCTTCATCTAGTTGCAAGAAAACTTTAACAGCTTGCATACGTTTATCAAGATCAAGCAAGTTGGTAATATTAAGTGTGCTAACAGAATTAAAAACCTCAACACTTAAGTTTTGGTCATGGTACCAATTTTTTAACCTATCAAAGATAAAGTTTAAAACATCTTTAGCAGTGTTTTTATTTTTAATTTTGTCACCATAAAGACTAACGCTGTGATTAATTAAACTTTCTAAATCAAGATCAAGTTTGTTTTCAATAAAAATTCGAATTAAACCAAGTGCAGCACGTCTTAAGGCAAACGGATCTTTGTCGCCTGTTGGTGCTTTGTTAATTCCAAAGATTCCAACTAAAGTGTCTATTCTGTCAGAAACAGCAAGCACAGATCCTGTTACAGATGATGGAAGTGCATCACCAGAAAATTTTGGTAAATATTGTTCTTTTAGTGCGGTTGCAATTTCATCAGAGTATTTTTCACTTAAAGCATAGTAGTATCCGGCGACTCCTTGTAACTCTGGAAATTCACCGACTAATTCTGTAGTGAGGTCAGCTTTGGTAATGCTTGCAGCCTTGGTGATAGCCTCAATATCTTGATTTAATTCTTTAGCAATGCTTGTTGCTAGGTGTGACACTCTCTCGGCTTTGTCAAAAACTGTGCCTAGATCTTTTTGGAAAATCACATTTTTTAAAAGAAGGCTGCGTTTTGCTAGTGAAACTTTTTTATCAGAGCTATAAAAGAAAGCCGCGTCAGATAATCTTGCTCGTAATACTCTTTCATTGCCTTTAATAACTTGTTCTGGCTGCTTGCTTTGGATGTTGCTTATAGTAATAAAGAATGGCAATAAGTTTTGTTTATCATCAACTACAGGAAAGTATTTTTGATGATCTTGCATTGCAGATATAACAAATTCCTTTGGAACATCTAAAAATTCTTTATCAAAATTGCCGCACAGTGCTACTGGCCATTCGACTAGTCCTGTTACTTCATCAAGTAGTTCAGGGTTAATTACAGCTTTTGCATTATTGCCGACTTTTTCTTTAACTATAGCAGCTATTTGTTCTTTGATAAGCTCTTGGCGTTCACTAAAGCTTGCAATAACAAATTGGTTTTTTAATAAAGTTAAATATGCTGATGGACTTGTTATTGGTGTAATTCCTGAGCTTAAAAATCTATGCCCTTGGGTATTTCTATTCGCTTTAAAACCTAAAATTTCACTAGAAATTACTTTGTCGCCATATAGCATTACAATATTATGCACAGGTCTTACAAATTCTGTTATGCCGCTACCCCAGCGCATGCGTTTTGCAATGGGAAGTTTTTTTAAGGCAGCCTGAATGATTTCTGGCATAAGTTCTTTTGTGTTTTTGCCGTGCTTTATAACTTTAAAGCCTACCCATTCACCTTGTTTGGCCTTAATTGTGTAAAGCTTATCAGGGGTGGTGTTGCATGATTTGGCAAAACCTGTGCAAGCTGGTGTTGGTTTGCCACTTTCATCAAAAGCTTGGGCTAAAGCAGGGCCTTTGCGTTCAATTTCATTATCTTGTTGTTTTTCATTTAAGTTTTCGATAATGATAGCAAGGCGTCTAGGTGTTGCGTAATAGTTTGAAGTTTTAAATTCTAAACCTTCTTTATTTAAACTAAAGTTAACTTCATTTAATAAACTAACCGCTAATTTTTTTAAATTTTTCGGTGGTAATTCTTCTGTTAGGATTTCAAATAAAAAATCACTCATTATTTAGTTGCTCCTGCAAGTGGAAACCCTAATTTTTCACGGCTTTCAAAATATCTTTCAGCAACTTTTTTTGATAGGTTTCTTATTTTTAAAATATATTGTTGGCGCTCTGTGACAGAGATTGCATGACGTGCATCAAGCATGTTAAATGTATGTGATGCTTTCATTGCAAGTTCGTAAGCTGGCAGGGGTAATCCTGCTTCGATTAAGCGCAAGCTTTCTTTTTCATAATTATTAAATTGTTCGAACAAGATCTCGATGTTAGCTTCTTCAAAATTGTATTTAGACATCTCAACTTCATTTTGATGAAAGACATCACCATAGGTGACGACTTTGCCATCTTCTGTTTCTGTCCAAACTAGGTCATAAATGTTATCTTTATTTTGTAATGGCATAGCAAGCCGTTCTAGACCATAGGTGATTTCACCTGTGACAGGAGAGCAAGATAAACCGCCTACTTGTTGAAAATATGTAAATTGAGTTATTTCCATGCCATTTAGCCATACTTCCCAGCCAAGTCCCCAGGCGCCTAGGGTTGGAGCTTCCCAGTTGTCTTCTACAAAGCGGATATCGTCCGTTTTGGAGTCAATGCCGAGGGTTTTGAGTGATTCTAGGTATATGTCTTGTATATCAGCAGGTGAAGGCTTTAGCATGACTTGAAATTGATAATAATGCTGGACTCTGTTTGGATTGTCGCCATATCGGCCGTCGCCTGGTCTGCGACTTGGTTGTACATAGGCTGAGCTCCATGGTTCAGGGCCAATAGCGCGTAAAAAAGTAGCAGGGTGGAACGTGCCGGCTCCAACCTCAAGATCGTATGGTTGTACAATAACGCAACCTCTATCTGCCCAAAAATCTTGCAGAGTTGCAATCATCCCTTGTAAAGTTTTTATGTTATATGTATTTTTTTTCATAATCTGCCACATATATTAATAGTCGGGAGATTATAGCTTAAAAAATAGAGCAAGTCTTGCCTATGAAAGATAAACAAATCAGCATTTATATCGTTATTTATGTGGTCTTCGGCTATACAAAAAGGCATAATTTCAATAAGTTACAAAAGAGGTTACCTTGATGAGCAATGCTTTTCCAAAATTTAGTAAAATAAACCCTGAAACTATAGAAAATGAAATTAAAACCATTATTAGTGAAAACCTCACTAAGCTGGATGATCTTTTAAAAAATAACTCAAATTACACTTGGGCAAACTTAATGGCGCCAATTGATGATATGAGTGATAAATTAAGCCACGTTTGGGCACCGTTTTCACATATTCATTCAGTAATGTCCTCTGATAAAGTGCGTGAAGCTTATAACAAATGCATTGAGATTTTAACTGAATATCATACTGAGTTTATGCAAAACGAAGAGCTATATAAAGCTATAAAGTTTATTGCAGATAGTAAAGATTTCGAAAGTTTAACTGACGCACAAAAGAAAATTATCGAAAATGATTTGCGAGACTTTCATTTGTCAGGTGTAGATCTAAATAAAAAAGATAAAGAAACATTTGCAAGTTTGCAGCAAGAGCTAAGTAAGCTTACAACAAAATTTAGTGAAAATATTTTAGATGCAACTAAAGCATGGCATTTACATATAGAAGATGAAAACCTACTCGATGGTTTGCCAGAACAATCTATAGAGTTAGCAAAAGAAATCGCAAAACAAAAAAACTTAAAAGGATTTATTTTTACTTTGCATCATTCATCATTTGCAGATGTAATGAAGTACTTAAAAAATAGAGAGCTACGCAAAGACATGTACGAAGCATTCGTGACTCGTGCTTCAAATGATGGTCCCAACAAAGGTAAATGGGATAACACTAAAATTATGGAAGATATTTTAAAACTGCGCCATCAAACTGCAGAGCTTTTAGGCTTTAAAAATTATGCAGAATATTCATTAAAAACTAAAATGGCTAAAACTCCAGATAAAGTGATGGATTTTTTAAATGAATTAGCAGACAAATCTAAAGAGTATGGCAAAGCTGAAATTAAAGAGTTAGCAGAATTTGCAAAAAAAACTGATGGCATAGACGATTTAAATGCCTGGGATTTAGGCTACTATTCTGAAAAATTGCGCCAGGCTAAATATGATATAGACCAAGAAAAACTTCGCGAATACTTTCCATGTAAAAAAGTTTTACGCGGAATGTTTGAGGTGCTAAATAAAATTTATGGCATAAACATCAAAGAAAAAACTGACGTTGACGTCTGGCATCCACAAGTACAGTTTTATGAAATCTTTGATAAAGACAATAGTCTTAGAGGTTATTTATACATGGATCTTTTCGCAAGAGACGATAAGCGAGAAGGTGCATGGATGGATGAATGTCAAGTTAGAAGAACTTTAGATGATGGCAGTGTGCAACTTCCAGTAGCATTTCTAACTTGTAATTTTGCAAGACCAGTTGCGGGTAAGGATGCACTTTTAACTCATGATGACGTTGTGACTTTGTTTCACGAGTCAGGACATTGTTTACATCATATATTAACTAAAGTTGACTATATGTCAGTGTCTGGCATTAATGGCGTGCCTTGGGATGCAGTAGAATTCCCTAGCCAATTTTTAGAGTTTTGGTGTTATGAGAAGGAAGCTTTAAATATATTGTCATCTCATATTTCAGATGATAAGCCATTGCCACAAGACCTATTAGAAAAAATTAGAAATGCAAAAAACTTTCAGTCAGGATATCAAATGCTAAGACAGATTGAATTTGCACTTTTTGATTTTAAAATGCATTTAGAATATGATCCTAGCAAAGAATATCAAGTGCAGAGTAAACTTGATGAAGTCCGTGATAAAGTTTCACCATTTAAGCCACCAGCATTTAACAAATTCCAGCATAGCTTTTCACATATTTTTGCTGGGGGTTATGCGGCAGGTTACTATAGTTATAAATGGGCAGAAGTTTTATCTAGCGATGCTTTTTCTAAGTTTGAAGAAAAAGGCGTTTTTGATTTTGCAACAGGCCAAGAATTTTTGCATAATATTTTAGAAAAAGGCGGTGTATATTCACCAATGGAATTATATGTTGCCTTTCGTGGAAGAGAACCTAAGATAGATGCATTATTAAAACATAGTGGAATAAATTAATCTTATGCAAAAAATTGCAAGGAAGCATCCAAAAGCGTTGCCATATTTATTTTTAACAGAAATGTGGGAACGCTTTGGTTTTTATGTGGTTCAAGGCTTGTTAGTTTTATTTTTAACGCAAGGTTATGGGTTTAGTGACGATAAAAGCTTTACTATACTAGGATCTTTTAGTGCACTTGCTTATATTGCGCCAATGATTGGCGGTATGGTTGCTGATAAAGTTTTAGGTTTCAAAAAATCTATTTTCATCGGCGGTTTAATTTTAAGCTCTGGTTATGCCTTGCTTGCATTATCAAACCAACAAAATTTCTATTATGCACTTGCGGTTATTGTGGTAGGGAATGGCCTTTTTAAACCAAATATCTCAAGCTTATTAGGTGTTTTATATGACGATTATGAGCAAAGCCGTGATGCAGGTTTCACGTTTTTTTATGTTGGTATAAATATCGGTGCATTGCTTGCAGGTTTTAGTTCAGGCTTTATAAAAAACCATTTTGGTTGGCATGCTGGTTTTGCTCTTGCAAGTGCTGGCTTAATTCTTGGTGTTTTCACATTTGCAGCTGGAGTTAAATGGGGGGGTATTAAATATAAATTTACCTTTAAAGATACGCCAAACTTTTGGTTAAGAAAACCTTTACTGGTTATATATTGTTTTTTTTCTTTTGGCTTAATTGGAGTTTTATTAGAAAACGAATTTGTTGGTGAGTGGTTCTTGCCAGCAGTTGGAGTTATTATTTTAATTTATATTTTTTTATTAGCTTACAAATACCCGCCAATTGAAAGAAATAAATTATTAGCTTTAAATGTTTTAATTATTTCATCGATCATATTTTGGATGATCTGGATGCAAATATTTTTCTCTGCAAATTTATTTATAGATAGAATTGTTAATAGAGATGTTTTTGGCATACATATTCCTACAACAGTATTTTATACTCTAGAAAGTATTTTTGTTATTACCTTAGGACCAATTTTTGCATGGTACTGGCAGCGTTCTGGCAGTTTAAATAATAGCTCTTCTCATTTTACGAAATTTGTTTTTGCGATAGTTTTTCTAGGCTTTGGATTTATAGTATTGTCCTTAAGTACTTTTTATCCAAATGATGATGGCTTAGTTAGCCCCCTTTGGATAGTAGCATCATATTTCTTAATTACTTTTGGTGAAATGTTATTGTCGCCAATAGGTTTGTCAGCAGTAACCATGCTCTCACCTCCAAAGCTAACAGGTATGATGATGGGCATTTGGTTCGTAGCCCTTGGTTTTGGTGGGGCATTTGCAGGCTGGCTTGCTAAATTTTCCTCAGTACCAGAACATGTTAATTCTATTGCAGATCAGCTACCTATCTACAGGTTGGCTTTTTTAGATTATGCCTTGATAGCCTTTGGTGTTTCTATTTTATTGTTTATTTTGCAGTTATGGCTTAAAAAGAAATTAAAGTTAAATCAATAAGATAAGATATCTTTGCTGTGATGGTGTTGTCAATATTCAGATATTTGATCTAATTGCAGCTATAATATAGATATATACTGTGAGATGTCACGGAGGTTTCTGTGTCTTCTTTAAGTCAAACTGATAAATATTATGTAATAAAGTTTTTTACTACATACACTCAAAAGAATAATCAGTTTCTTGATCATTTTAGAG
>Ga0180437_10010665_pt1 | contig 11164 bp, 6 predicted proteins | sample SS_ome_4_FD_132410 | JGI IMG/M metagenome (GOLD analysis project Ga0180437, IMG submission 132410) | Hypersaline lake sediment archaeal communities from the Salton Sea, California, USA - SS_3_D_1 metaG | ecosystem: Environmental > Aquatic > Non-marine Saline and Alkaline > Hypersaline > Sediment... | reverse complement strand
TGAAATCTCTTATCGAGCGTATACGGAAAAAGGGAATATTCTGTTTTGATACAGAGACTACCAGTATAAACCATCTTGAGGCAGAACTGATAGGCATATCGTTCTGTATTGAACCAGGAATTGCCTACTATTTACCTGTAGGCCATGCGTATAGAGGTGTGGGTCAACAATTACGTGTAAATGAGGCACTCGATCTCCTAAAAGATACCTTCTGCGATGAAAAAATAAAAAAGATAGGACAAAATATAAAATATGATGCCGAGGTCCTGGCTCGATACGATGTCTATGTGAGGGGATTATTTTTTGATACCATGATAGCCTCATATGTTATTGACCCAACACTACGTCAGCATAATCTGGACTACCTGGCTCAACATTATTTGAGCTACAAAATGGTAAGCTACGATGAGGTAACCGGCCATGATAAGCACAAAAGTTTTGCCTATGTGGATATTATCAAGGCCAAGGAGTATTCCTGTGAGGATGCAGAGATCACTGTACGATTAAAATCCATTTTGGAAGAAAAACTTAAATCTGATGATAACTATACACTTTTTCAAGATCTAGAGATGAATCTGGTACCGGTGTTAATGGATATGGAAACGGCTGGAATAAAGATAGATGTGCCTTTTTTTAGAGAGATGTCAGAAAAATATGCCGATGAGCTTATATCCATTCAACAGAGGATCTTTCGTCTCACTGGAGAAGAGTTCAATATAAACTCACCTCAACAGATAGGCTATATTCTCTTTGAAAAGTTGAACCTACCAGGCAAAAAGAAGACAAAGAAAAAGACTGGATACTCTACAGATGTTGAAGTGCTTACAGAGCTCGCACGCCAACATGAAATACCTTCTCTTCTTTTACGCTTTCGGACCATTAGTAAGCTCAAATCTACCTATCTGGATGCCTTGGTGAGCCTGGTAAATCCCAGCACACAAAGGGTGCACACCTCATACAACCAGACAGTGACTGCAACCGGAAGGTTAAGCAGCAGCAATCCGAATCTTCAAAACATACCCATCAGAACTGAAGAAGGAAGGCAGATACGAAAGGGATTTATTGCAGAAGATGGTCATTGTCTGCTATCTGCTGATTACTCACAGATTGAGTTACGGGTATTCGCCCATTATTCCGATGACCCAGTTCTTCTTCACGCCTTTGAGAAGGGAGAAGATATACATTCCAGAACAGCTGCAGAGGTATTTGGTCTGGACCCAAGAATGATTACAGAAGACATGCGCCGAATGGCAAAAACCATTAATTTTGGAATCATCTATGGTATGGGTCCTATCAAATTAGCCAAGGAACTCGGCATAAGCAAGAAGGTGGCGCAGGCCTATCTTGATAATTATTATGAGCGGTATAAAGGGGTGAAAAACTTTAAAGAAAAGATACTATCGCAGGCTCGGGTAAATCAATACGTGAGTACACTTTTCAAAAGAAGACGATATCTCACTCATATAAACAGTGATAACGGACATCTTAAAAGTGAGGCAGAAAGAGCAGCAATTAACACACCTATTCAGGGAACCGCTGCCGACCTTATCAAGATGGCTATGATAAAAATTTCTGAACGATTTCATAAAGAACATTTACGAACAAAAATGCTTCTACAGGTTCATGACGAGTTGGTTTTTGAGGTGCCTCAAAAGGAGCTTGATATTGCAACTAATTTAGTAAAATATGAGATGGAGGGTGTTTATCCCTTGAAAATCCCCCTTCGAGTAGATATAAACTGGGGTAAGAATTGGGACGAGGCTCACTGAGTATACTCCTGGATACTGGTTGCTTGATACTGGATATATGAATGTTAATTACGATATGTTGAAATCTACTAACGTGAGGTACTTTAACCCTGGCCCAGTCCTGGCCTAAAGACTTACTTGGCTTATTTGAGAGCATGTACTTGCTTATTAACTTAGTAGGCTGATTAGAGAACATAGCGCCAGGGCAGGTTTGAGGCACTTAAAATGGAAAGCTATTATATTGGTATTGATGCTGGCTCTGTAAGTGTAAATGCTGTTGTTATCAGCAACAAGGGGGATATACTATACGAATATCCTTATAAAAGACATTTTGGCGGAGTGGAGGCAAGTGTATTTCAGGTCGTCAGCGAACTCTACGATCGCCTCGACATTGCCAACATAAAGGCAATTGCCTTTACGGGAAATCATGGGAGAATCATAAGCGAGAAGCTTGGCGGATTTTATGAGTTTGAATCCATTGCCCAAATCCTTGGCTCCGTAAATTTGCAGCCTGATGTACGATCCATCATAAGCATGGGTGGACAGGATACAGCCTTGTATATCCTTAACCATCATGGGAGTGCATGGCAGCTCGATGACTTCAATGCGAATACCCCCTGCGCTTCTGGCACAGGGTCCTTTATCGATCAACAGGCAGAAAGACTGGCATCATCTATCTATGGAAAAGATATCGATACCTCGGAAGAGCACCTCACCAAAATAATGGAGGATTTCATCTCCCTCGGTCTCAAGAGCAAAAATCCCGTAAGGGTGGCCTGTCGATGTACCGTATTTACCAAGTCCGATATGATACACCTACAAAACAAGGGTGAAAGACTTGAAGATATCATCGCTGGTTTACACATTGGAAATGCCTCTAATTACCTCAGTACTATTGTCTCAAACCGGGTGCTGTCAGAGCCTATACTGTTTATTGGCGGACTCACCTTGAACGAACTGCAAGTGAGGGCATTCAGGCAGCACTTCGCCAACCTGATTGTCCCTAAAAACGCTACCTCTGTTGGTGCCTTAGGAGTGGCACTTCAGGCAAAAGAACAGGATATCGCTCACAAGCCAACATTAGAGAAACTCAAATCCATTACTAAAAAGGATACATTCTCATTCTTGTCTGCTCCCAAACTGGAGCTTATTAAAACGGATTTCCCCGAGGATAATAAGGTAAAACGAGTGGGCAAGAAAAATAAAAAGATTCCGGTATTCTTAGGGATTGATATAGGCTCCACTACCACGAAATATGCTCTCATCAATGAGAAAAGAGAAATTATTGACAAGGAATACCGCCAAACAATGGGAAAGCCAATAGAGGTAACACAAGCGCTTTTGAGGATACTGAAAGACAGACGTGGAGATACGATTGAAATAAAGGGAGTGGCGACTACTGGCTCAGGCAGAATGGTGGTTGGTGATTTCCTCAATGCGGACTTGATTATTGATGAAATTACCGCTCATGCACGTGGTGCAGTTGAAATCGACCCCTTGATAGACACCGTTTTCGAGATAGGCGGGCAGGACAGCAAGTACATTTCTATTTCCAATACCTACCCGCTTGACTTCGACATGAACAAGGTATGTGCAGCTGGAACAGGGAGTTTTCTCCATGAACTTGCAAACAAAAATGGCATCAACATCGTAAAGGAATTTCAGCAGATAGCCCTTTCCTCGGAAAAACCGATCAAGCTGACCGAACGGTGTACCGTGTTTATGGAATCTGATCTTGTATCGTATGCGCAGAAAGGTGGACAAAAAAATGACCTTATCGCTGGCCTTTGCTATGCAATTGTCTACAACTACTTACACAGGGTGGTTGAAAATAAGAAGATAGGCGAGAGGATCATGTTTTTAGGGGGGCCATCCCTTAATAAGGCAATAGTGGCGGCCTTTGAGGCAGTGCTTGGCAAGGGTATTGTGATACCTAAGCACCGTGAAGTGCTGGGAGGATTCGGCGCCGGCATCAGGGTGCAGGAAAAGATGGCAAAGGAAAAAAAGAAAGAATCCTCATTCAGAGGTATAGATGAGGCAATTAATGACACGCTCGAGTTTAAGGAAGCTGTATGCCATGCAGACCCCAACTGCCACAATGAGTGTAAGTTAAAGATCTACAATTTCAGCGGAAGAAAAAGTGTGTGGGGAGGAGAATGCGGCAGGTATGAGATACGAGGCCACTATGGCGAGAAGAAAGAGGATTACTTTAAGCTGAGGGATACAATCTGGGAAAGCCACCTTATGGGCCTTTATCATGATCTGGGAGATATAAAAACAGATGGTAAGGACAGCAGGGCCATCTTTGAGATTGATGGAAGGCCGACTGTGGGGATGCAGAGGGCCTTATACAGTCATCAGATCGCCATTTTCTGGGCAGGTTTCTTCGACGCACTCGGATATAGGGTGGTATTAACACCAAAAACCAACGACCGTATTACAAAATTGGGGATTGAGTCGATGACAACCGAGACATGCTTTCCGGTCAAGGTCTCACATGGCCATGTCATAGATCTTCTCGGCAAGACCCAATACCTTTTCCTGCCCTCTATCATTGATACTCCCTCTGGGATTAAAAATAATAACAATTTCTATTGCCCTATGGTTCAGGGAAATCAGTACATGCTCAAGGCAGCACTGAGTCTGAAGGATAATGATATCTTAAGCCCCACAGTTCACCTCACATATAGCCCTGATCTGTTGAGCACAGAGCTGCACGCCCAACTCGGAAAGACATTGGGAAAAAACCTGCGCCAAATCAGGGAAGCAATTGATATTGGTTTCAGCAGACAGCAGGGTTTCGAAAATGAGCTCCGCAAGCACGGTGCCAGAATTACATCTTCTTTAGGAGAAAAGGAGCCCTTGGTGATCGTCACTGGCAGGCATTATAACCTTTTTGATGAAAAGCTGAACCTTAGGCTCGGACAAAACCTGGCAAAAATAGGCTTAACAGCTGTTCCAATGGACTTTATTACCATTAAGGATATTGATCTTTCTGACTTTCCGAATATGTACTGGGGCTATGGCGCACAGATACTAAAAACCGCCAAATTAATAAAGCTCACACCAAAATTCTTTGGCCTTCACCTTACTAACTTCAGTTGCGGTCCGGACTCCTTTAATGAGCACTTCTACAAATACATTATGGGAGACAAACCCTACCTTATTCTGGAATTGGATGAACACAGTGCAGTGGCAGGCGCAATGACGCGGCTCGAGGCATTTAAAAATGTAATACAATCTGTACAAAAAATGGAATCTATAGAATCTCAAACCACCAAAGTTATTGCCATAGGAACCTAAGAAATGGAAAAAGTTACTCAATTAGACACCTTCAGAGTCATATCAGAGCGAGTAGGACGATTTAACGCCAAGGGAAAGAGATTTTTGATTCCGGAGATGAATCCCTTTAGTAGCCATCTCTTGGCGGGCATCTTCCACAGCTTTGGAGTCAATGCATCAGTCATGGATACCTATGAAGGTCTCGATCTGGGAAAGAAATTCACATCGGGCAAGGAATGTTACCCCTGTATAGTAACCTTGGGTGATATTCTTTATTTTATGGAAAAAGAACAGGAGAGGCTTGGAGATAAATTTTACCCCGAGAATTATATGTATTTCATGCCCGAGGCGAGCGGTCCGTGCAGGTTTGGTATGTATAACAAGTTACACAGGATAATCCTTGATTCCATTCCTGGCTTAGACAAGGTAAAAATTACCACACTGAGCTCAGATGATGCATACAATCTCAAGGGAGTGATACCGAAGGAAAAAATACAAGCCTTTAGGAAGGCAGGATATCTCTCCATTGTGGTGGGGGATATCCTTGACAGGTTGCTGTGGAGGGTACGGCCATATGAGAAAGCAGAAGGAATGGCAGATACCTTTATTCTCGATGCGAGAAATAGGATGAGTGAATTATTTTCTATACACGCATCTAATGGAAACTTTTCTGCCATTCTCAACGATCTAGAGAAGATCGCCAAAGAGGCAAGGAATATCATTGACCTCACTATACCACGGAAGCCACTCATTGGTGTGGTGGGAGAAATCTATGTAAGGACGCATGTAAAATCCAACCAGGATACCATTAGAACATTAGAGAAATATGGGGCTGAGGTCGTAAACGCCTCCATAGGGGAGTGGATAAACTACACTACCTATGATCAGGTAAGATTAGCCAAAATTGCCCTCGGATTAAACCTTAAAAAATTCCAGCTTAAAGAGGTAACAAAATATCTCCTCCAGTATCTCAAGTATAGCCTCCCCCTCTTCTACCAGTACATGCAACAGAGGAAGATGTACCAGATAGTACGGAAATATATCGATATTGAGGAAGACCACAAGATAGGCCACTTAGAAAAGGTATTAAAAAAAACCAATACCTTTTCCTTTGCGATAGGCACTGAGGCATGCCTTAGCATCTCCTCAGCCTTAGGACTTGCCAGAAGAGGATATAACGGAGTTGTAAACATATTTCCCTTTACCTGCATGCCGAGTAATCTGACTGCCGCTATTACTAAGCCCTTAATGGGCAAGCTTAATGTCCCCTATATTGATGTTTCCTATGACGGCTCATTTCAACCAGGAAGGGAGGCGGACTTACGAACATTTATGTATCAAGCCACTCAACACTTTAAAACACACGGTAGACCTTAAATGTATAAAATGCTTATAAATGCTGTAGATCCAGAAGAGTACCGGATTGCCATACTCAAGGATGGTGAACTGGACGAGTTCTACATTGCCACCTCTACAAGAGAAGAAATCAAAGGAAATATCTATAAAGGTACGGTTGCCAGGATTGAACCATCGCTTCAGGCCGCCTTTATAAATTATGGAGCCGACAAAAATGGTTTCTTGCCAATAGGAGAAATCCATCCTGAGTATTATGAATCACAGGAATTCGTTCCGAACGCTAAGCCAGTGCCTCAGATAGAAAAAGTACTCAAGAAAGGAAATGAGATTCTGGTCCAGGTCACGAAAGAGAGAGAAGGGAAAAAAGGAGCATATCTCACTACCTATATATCTTTGGCAGGCCGCTATCTTGTCTTAACCCCAGGGAGACCGAGCAGAGGTATCTCTCAAAAAATAGAGGATGAAGAGGAACGCCAAAGGCTAAAATCCTTGATGAATCAATTCAAACTGCCGGAAGAGATAGGATATATCGTAAGAACCGCTGCCTCGGGTCAAAAAAAACGCACAATAGATAGAGATTTGAAAAATCTCTTGAGAATGTGGCAGGATATCAAAAAAAGGGCTGAAGCAGAACCAACTCAATCCATTCTCTTTAAAGAAGAAGATGTTGGTTTAAGAACCCTAAGGGATTACTTTAATGCCGAAGTCGATGAAGTCATTGTTGACGACAAGGAAACCTGGTTGGAGATAAAGGATTTCATGAAGATTATATCTCCCAGACATCAAAAAAGAGTCAGACTTTACAAGGAAAAGACCCCTATATTCTCTGAATATGGAATTGAAAAACAGATCGAACAGATTTATAGTAATAGGGTTCCTTTAAAAAGCGGTGGATCGATCGTGATCGACTCCACTGAGGCCCTGATTTCAATCGACGTGAATAGCGGCAGATCCACGAGGTCCAGAGGGGTAGAGACCACAGCATATAAAACCAATCTGGAGGCAGCCAAAGAAATCGCCAGGCACTTGAGACTAAGAGATATAGGTGGTTTGGTAGTCATAGACTTTATTGATATGAAAGACCCCAAGCACGTACGGGACCTGATAAAACAGGTAAAAGAAGAAACCAGAAGGGACAGGGCAAAGATGAGTTTCTCCAATGTCTCTAAATTTGGAATAATGGAACTCTCCAGACAGAGATTGCGGCCATCAATAGAATCAAAGAGTTACCAGATCTGTGAATGCTGTCAGGGTAGAGGAATCGTGAGATCTGTCGAAGCTACCGCAGTGTCTTTCTTGCGACAGATATGGCTTGGTGTATCAAAAGGTGATATTGAGGCAGTAACGTGTATGCTACCAAGTAATGTAACCACCTATCTATTGAATAAAAAACGGGCAGAGTTGGCTGAGCTTGAAAAACGCTATGGTGTTCACATTGAAATTCAAGCAAACCCTAACCTCTCCCCATGGGAAGGTGATATAAAGATCACAGAGAAAAAAAAGTCACAAGAGGCATAGCACTTAGCTCCGCTTCGCTCCACTATTGGAAAATTGGAATAATGGATCAATGGAGTATTGGGTTTAAGGAAATTTAGGATAGTTAAAATTTGTTTTCCTGTTTTTATCCTATTATCACCCTGTTCCAAATAGACGGTATATAGAGTACTAAACTTAAAATTATATAAATTTCCCGCCTTGGCGGGATAAAAATCCTAATACATTACATTTTTGCGCCTGTAGCTCAGTTGGATAGAGCAGCGGACTTCTAATCCGCAGGCCGGGGGTCCGAATCCCTCCAGGCGCACCATTTTTTTCTAAAACTTCACAGCCTGCAGTTACAAATTCCCGAGTCGCAAAGTGAGCTTGCCCTGAGCGTGCCGAAGGGAATCCCTCCAGGCGCACCATATACACCAAGGATTTAGCCACTTTGGTTAAATCCTTTTTTTATGTTGAATTATACTTTACCCCTCTTTTGCCCCTCACAATTAGATATAAAAAAATAAAAAATATGAACCTTTTTCCTCTTTAGTAGAGTTCTATCTTAAATAAACTTTAATACTTAAGCCTCATTTCTCTTATTGAGAAGTGGGGCTTTATTATTTGAAGAGCAATAACTTCTCATATTAAAGGAAATTTTCAATTATAACATGTAACTTCTGTAAGTTTTTAATTGAAAATACAATTACTTACATCATATTTATTGCCTTTAAATAGTGGGTATACTCTATACCTATTTCATACCCACTAAAATTTCCCTTGATTTTTTTTCTCCTTGTGGCATCCTTACTAATAAGAATCCCCAAATTGTTAATAGGTATCTTTCATAATTAAACCTTTAGGAGGAAATCATGAGAAGAGGTCCTCTGAAGGTGCCGATACACAGCCTCCAAGGGGGTATTGTGTCCCTTTGGAGGCGCTCGTATTCTCTGAGTATCCCTGGATTAGACGCCCTTGTCTGATTCTATGGGAGGGTTGAGCTTCTTCCACTTCAACAGCAGGATAAACTTAAAAAAAAGGAGGAGGAAATCATGGGAAAGTATCTATTGCTTTGGGAAGTAGACAGAGCAAGAATACCAACTGATCCTAAAGAGCGAGGAGCTGGATGGGGTCTATTGATGGCTATGGTAAGGCAAGATATAGAAAAAGGTGTATCGAAGGATTGGGGAGCATTTGTTGGTGAAACCAACGGATATGCAGTCGCTGAAGGAACTGAATTAGAAGTCTTGAAAATGACAGCCCAGTATGGTCCATATGTCTCCTTCAAGGTACATCCTATCGCTTCAGAGAGCCAAGTGAATGAAATGATAAAGGCCTTATCTGGGTAATCAACTGAGATATGCGTGGTGGATTGAGAGCGATATTCTTAATGTCAGAATAAGGGGGCGGGTGAATTTTGTGGTCGCTTCGCTCCCTTGATCTTCGGGCCTAACAGCTAATACACTTCCTATTTTGCCGTGTTTATAGAGATATGAACTCAGGACCGAAGATTTAATACTTTTATGATTACTGTAACGATACTGAAATGAAATCGGACTGATAGCAGGTTTCAATTATGGCACGTAGTAATAACTCTTCTACTTCAGGCCTTAACCGGAGGAGACTGTGGATGAACAAAGAAGGAGCGAGTCATGAAGATTATTTGCCCAAGGTGTAACACCAGTTACAACATTCCAAGCAATAAAATCCCTCAAGAAAAAAGAGCTACAATCACATGCAAAAATTGTGGTGGCAAAATTATAATTGAACCAAGCGCAGGGAAACAGCCAGATAATGGCGCTCACGCTGAACCCATATCGACGCCCACAATATCACCTACCGGTAAAGCTCCACCACAGATAACAGAAACTGATTTCATTAACTTCATCGGAAAAAACTCCCATAAATACGTTCCAAAATTCACGTGGTTTAATATTAAAGGCGTTGATAAGTTCTCAATAACATGGCATTGGCCTGCGTTTTTTGTGGGAGCCTGGTGGATGCTTTATAGAAAACGCTACCTTTGGGCTCTAGTCGCATTTCTTCTAAACTTCATCCCCTTTATTAATCTTCTCGCTAGGATAGCCTGGGGAATGACTGGAAATTACATCTATTATAAGCATTCGAAGAGAAAGATCCTTAAGGTAAAGGCCAGTCAACCACCCTCGATATCAATCTCCCTACGTGAAATTGGAGGCGTGAATGGGTGGGTTCCGATTGTAGCGCCAATTCTTGTTGTAGGTATGCTACTAGCAGTACCCATTTACCAGGTTCATCACTACCGAATGAGATCATATAATTTTGCAGCTCGCTCAGAGTTAAAAAATTCTTCTATAGCTCAGGACGCCTACTTTTTTGACAATATGACCTATGCTGACTCCATTAAAAAACTTATCGGAAGAAAGTATGGCCTCTACCCTTCTAAGTGGGTTACGGTTTATGTGATAGATGCTGATGAAAACCACTACATGATGGAGAGTTTTCATAACAAAGGTAACAAAAAATATATAGTAATGGGGCCGGAAAGAGAAATTAGAGAAATATCCCGAGATCGTGCTTGGGCAAAGAAAGCTGACTATGACCAGGCCACTGCTGATTTCACCAAGGCCCTTGAGATAAATCCTCGCGACGCCAGCGGCTATTATAGCCGAGGTCTTGCCTGGGGAAAGAGGGCCAAATGGGACCAAGCCATCGCTGACTACACCAAGGCCCTTGAGATAAAGCCTCGCCACGCTAACGCCTACTTCAACCGAGGTAGGGCCTGGGACAAGAAAGGCGGCTATGACCAAGCCATTGCTGATTACACCAAGGCCATAGAGATATACCCGGGGAATTATAGGATCTATGTCAATCGGGGTAACGCTTATATTAAGAAAGACCATTATGACCAAGCCATCGCTGATTACACCAAGGCCATAGAGCTAAACCCAAGGGATGCTAAGACTACCTTTAATCGGGCAATTGCCTATTATTTCAGGAGAGAATATAAAAAGGCATGGGATGATGTTCATAAAGCCCAAAATTTAGGATATAAATTTCCCCCAATATTTCTCAAAAAACTTCGTAAGGCCTCAGGAAGACAAAGATGATCTGTAATGACTCCGATCTGACCGAAAATCAACCTTTTCACTTCTATCCTTATATATTGTAGTAGCCACATTTAGCCTGTAGCTTTCAACTACTGCTGAGACTGTCGAAAAAGTTCAGATCACAAAACTCATTCCTCATGAATTCCCCCGTCCCCGATTTTTCAAGCACTTCTAAGAAATCTCATATTTGAACAGCCACAAAACGTCATAATA
>Ga0180437_10010664_pt1 | contig 11167 bp, 9 predicted proteins | sample SS_ome_4_FD_132410 | JGI IMG/M metagenome (GOLD analysis project Ga0180437, IMG submission 132410) | Hypersaline lake sediment archaeal communities from the Salton Sea, California, USA - SS_3_D_1 metaG | ecosystem: Environmental > Aquatic > Non-marine Saline and Alkaline > Hypersaline > Sediment... | reverse complement strand
GGTAGTCACATGGGTGTTGATCGCAGCCCATCCCTTGGGCTTTGCCTTGTTCAGCAACGACGCAATGGTTCTTCTGCCCGTGTTTTGGCCGCTGCAGCAATTCCTGCAGTGGGCGGGGCGATCGGCGCTGTACCTCTTTGCCCTGGGTACTGTGAGCGCCCTCGCGCGGAGGAGTCTGAAGCGCGAATGGCGATACTTGCACAAACTGAACTATGTGGCATTCCTTCTGGTCTTCATCCATGCCTGGCTCATCGGTACGGACCTGAATAGCCCACTGCTGAAGGCTTTGTGGCTGGTGATGGCTGTTGTCGTTCTGGCAGTGGCCTTACATAAGGGACTCGGAGCTCGCTGATGGACTGCAAGCGGGGTGCGGCTGGCATCTACTGGCGCGCAGCGCAGGGCACTGCGCTCACAACGGGGAGGCACTTTCGACGCAAGGAAAAGGAATAGGAGACCGAGGCTGCCTGGGCCACATTGGAGTCCAGGCTGGCTGAACTCGAAGTTATGGGTGCGGTCCGGGACCCCGATGGGTGGGCGATGGCAGGGGCGCGCGGGATCTCGTTGCACAGTGACTGTTGCCAAGGAAATGGTGGGTTTCATGCATGTGATCCGTCGATGGAAGTCAGGCTGGGTCCCTGAGCTAGCAGCGACTGCTGTGGTCATCTCAGTGCTCGCACTCATTTGGACGCAACCTACACCTGCTGGCGCTCAGGCAGGTGTCGACTGGCCTAGACTGGTGCTTACGCCGTTCGTGACCGGACTCGAGAATCCGGTACACCTGACTCATGCTGGCGATGGCAGTGGTAAGGTCTTTGTGGTGGAGCAACGGGGCCGAATCAGAATCGTGCGTGACGGCGTGCTGGAGGCTGAGCCATTCCTTGACATTGAGGACCGCGTGAGCTGCTGTGGTGAGCGTGGGCTGTTAAGCGTTGCTTTCCCGCCAGACTATGCGAGCAAAGGGCACTTCTATGTCAACTATACCGATGTGTCCGGAGCGACTGTCGTGGCCAGGTTCTCGATCACACAGGAACCTGATGTTGCGGATGCGGCAAGCGAGCAAGTCGTGATCACCATACCTCAGCCATACGCCAATCACAATGGTGGACAGCTGGCGTTTGGACCGGAGGATGGCTACTTGTATGTGGGTATGGGAGACGGAGGCTCGGCTGGAGATCCGCAGAACAACGCTCAGAATCCCCGCAGCTTGCTGGGCAAGATGCTACGGATTGATGTCGAGTCGGATGACCGGCCGTACGCAATCCCGCCGAGCAACCCATTTGCACAGGGTTCCGAGTACCTGCCTGAGATATGGGCGCTTGGGCTGCGCAATCCATGGCGATTCAGCTTCGATAGTGCAACAGGTGACCTTTACATAGGCGACGTGGGCCAGGGTCAGCATGAGGAGATCGACTTTCAGATTGCGTCCAGCGGTGGGGGTGAGAACTATGGATGGCGGATCATGGAGGGGGCGCACTGCTATGACAGTCCCACCTGCGACACAGCTGGTCTCGTGCTGCCGGCGGTGGAGTACGAGCACTCACAGGGCTGTTCAGTGACTGGCGGTTTTGTGTACCGTGGTGCCAGCCACCTTCGGATGCAGGGCGTATACTTCTATGGCGACTATTGTTCGGGCAGAATATGGGGTCTGAAGCGCGCAGGGCAAGAGTGGTATGGTGCTGAGCTGGCCAACACAGGCTACCGCATTGTGAGCTTCGGTGAAGACGAGAATAGTAATGCCTACATGTTGGATTATGAGGGTGGCATCTATCTACTGGGAGATGCGGTGCACGCGACACCTACACCCACGCAGACTGCGGCGCCGACGGCCACGCAGACTGCGGCGCCGACGGCCACGCTGACTGCGACGCCGATGGCCACGCTGACCGCGACGAGCACACAAACCGCGACGCCGAGCAGATCGCCGACTCGCCCCACAGAGCAAGCGCTTTTTCTGCCGATCATACTGAAGCCGTGGAGCGATTCCCAGTAGGATGCGCGGTTCCCAGTGTAGCAGGCATAGTCGAACTGCGGAGTCAAGTCACGGGAGAGGAGCATGTGATGCTTTTCCAGCGTTTCGAATCGAAGGGCCTGGCCCACTATTCCTACCTGATTGGCGCGGGCGGCCGCGCGGTGGTAATCGATCCAAGGCGCGACTGTGACGTGTACATCGATGCAGCAACGGCGGCTGGGTATGCTATCACGCACGTCCTGGAGACGCACCGCAACGAGGATTATGTGATTGGCTCGGTGGAGTTGGCAGCTCGCACGGGGGCCGAGGTTCTGCATTCGGCACACGACGAGTTGGACTATGGCTATGGTGCACGAATTGCGGGGAGAGAATCGCTGCGCGTTGGCCAGTTGTACCTCGAGGCAATCCACACGCCTGGACACACGCTCGGGCACATGAGTTACCTGCTGCGCGACACTACAGGGGCTCCGTGGACGGTGTTCACGGGCGATGCGCTCTTTGCAGGTGATGTCGGGCGAACCGATTTCTACGGTGAGGACAGGTTGGAAGAGATGACTGGCCTGCTCCATGACAGCCTCTTCGAGAAGCTGCTGCTGTTGGGAGATGGTGTTATTGTGGCCCCGGCGCACGGTTCCGGTTCGGCTTGCGGCACGGCCATCGCCGAGCGACCGTGGACAACCATCGGACTGGAACGGCAACTTAACCCGCGCCTGCAACATAGAAGCAAGCGCGACTTTGTGCGCAAAGTGGGGCGCATGCTGGAGTATCCGCCGTACTTTCGGATGATGGAGAAGCTGAATCTGGAAGGTGCGCCGCGCGTATGCGAGTTGGCTTTGCCGGAGCCGCTGCCGGCACTCGAGTTCTCTCAACGGGCTAAGACAGGTATTGTCTTGGATACCCGAATGGAGCTGGCCTTCACCAGTGCGCATATCCCAGGGGCCCTGTCCATCTGGCAGGAGGGACTGCCGGGCTGGGCGGGTTGGTTCCTACCCTACGACAAGCCGATCCTTCTTGTGGCGGACACAGCAGACGTTTCGTCTCAAGTGCGGGACCTGAGGCGCATTGGGTATGATCGCGTGGAGGGTTACCTGGCCCACGGCATGGTGGCATGGCATTCGGCCGGCCTGCAGAGCGAATCTGTTTCCACGGTGACGGTCCAGGAGTTGTGCCACCGTCTGGACGATCACCAGGATGTCTGGATCTTGGATGTGCGCAGCGATGCCGAGGTGGAGAACAATCCGATACCGAACGCTCACCACATCCACCTCAGCCAAATCGCTGAGCGCATGGATGATGTGCCAGACGACCGATCCATCTACATATTCTGCGGAACGGGCTTGCGATCGACTGTTGCCGCCAGCATGCTAATGCAGTCGGGTTGGGACGACCTTACGGTTGTGCTGGGTGGCCTTTCTGGCTGGTCGTCGATTACATGTCCGCTTCCGTAGACAGACGATTGGACTGTGCCTTCAAGCTGGCACGGGTTACAAGCTTGCGGCGATTCGGCACGCGATGTTGGTAGGTAGGAGCGGACGAGGAGCTGTGCGGTTGTCGGACGTCGCAGAGAAGGAGGAGACACAATGGAAAAGGTCAAGGATCTAGTGTGTGAAATGTGGATCGATCCGAAGGAGGCTGCAGCAACCTCGGAGTACAAGGGCAAGACGTACTATTTCTGCGCCCGTGGCTGCAAGGTCGCGTTTGACAAAGATCCGGAGAAGTACGTCAAGACAGAAGAGCCTGAGAAGTAGAACGTCTGGCCACGCAGACGAGGGCCGATCGACCAGCCTGCCCTCGTCTGCGCCAAGACCCCTGGTGATCCGAAAGAGGGCTGCTAGATGGACTGGGCTGAGGATTCGGATTGCCGCGCACGTTCTTGATCCGCCCGCTGCCGCAGTTGTTCCCGCAAGGCAGCAATATCCGCTGGCGCGAGGCGTGCCACTCCGATGAGGAACAGACCACATAGCAGCCAAGCTGAGACGCAGATCCAGAGGATGGCATCTCCCAGGGAGTAGCGCACCGCTATCAGCCCAGCCAGCCAGGGCGCCAGTGCTGCGCCCGCGGACTCGATGAAGTATTGAATGGCCACGGCCGTGCTCCGTACCTCCGGCAGGGTGATGTCATAGACTGTCGAGAGCACATTGGCGGAAGCAAAGGGGATGAAGAGCGCGTCGAAGGCCAGCAGTATCATGAACAGGGTGCGATTCTCAGCTGGCACGCCGAGGGTCAGCACCAACAGTATAGCCCCCGCGAACACGCCCGACACAGCCACCAGAACGCGCCCCCGCGGCGTGCGCCTGAAGAACAAGTCGCCCAGCGCGCCGCCAAGGAAATACCCAGCCGAGAGCACGAGCACTGCCACGGTCATGGTCGTAAACACAGCTTCGCTTTCGTATCCGCGCTCGGTCTCTAGGTAGCGGAAGAACCAATAGGTAATGACATTCCAGGGAAAGACGCCGAAAAAGCCCTGAATGAACAGCAGAATGAGGCTGCGCTTTCTGAAAAGCTGCAGCGCGGCCTGAAAATTGAAGCGATAGACTTCGATCTGTTCGAGATCACGTAGCTCCGGTTCAGATTGCCCACGCGGGGCATCATGGACTCCGATGTAGATTATGAGCGACAGCACGATCCCCATCGCGCCGGTCAACAGGTAGATACCTCGCCAGCCAAGCAGCCCGCTGAACAGCAGTCCCAGAAGCATGCCCAGCATGTAGCCAACGGGTTGAGCCAACTGCAAAATGCCGTATACTCTGCCGCGCACCTCTGGCCCGAAGTAGTCGGAAATGAGACTGTAGAGCCCGGGATAGCTGGAATCATCGATGCCAGTGCTGGCGCGGGTGGCTAGAAAAGCACCGTAGCTCGGGGCGATGGCGCTAAGCCAAGTGGTAGCACCCCAGATGAAGGATGCGAGGGCAAGGAGCCTGTTGCGGGCGTACCTGTCATACAGGTAACCCCACACAGGGTATAGTACCGCGTCTACAAGCAGGGCTGCGGTGACAGTGGCTCCCATCTGCGCTTCGTTGATGCGAAAGCTCTCCATGATGGGCGTGGTCAAGGGGCCGATGAGCAGCTTATCGGCCTGATGCAGGAGCATGAAGGCGAAGAAGATAGCCATCACAAACCAGCGATGCCTCGATGTCGCGTTCATAGCTACCTCTTTCAGTATCTGAACCGGCCTCGACGGGGCGAGGTTGTGGTTGGGTTGACGCTTGCGCAGCGATGCTGCCGTGCCTGGAGGCGATGTCGATCCGTACTCTGGTCTCTACATCCACCCACGACGCCGCAGCAGGCAGTACATGGCGACCGGACACAGTGCCATCAGGATCAAGGCTACTACCAGCATCGAGGGGCTGGTCCAAGCAGAGGCTGCTGCGTCAGATGGCGAGAAGAAGTTCATGCCAAAGAAGCCGGCCAAGAACGAGATGGGCATGAACAGAGTGGTGATGATGGTCAGTGTTTTCATGACGTCGCTCAGGCGGTTGTTCACCACCGACAGGTGAGTGTCCACGGCGCTGCTGGCGACGTCGCGCAAGCCTTCGGCGCTGTCGTGCAGACGGACAAGGTGATCGTAAATGTCCCTGAAATAGACCCTTTTGTCGGCGGAAATGACGGCATAGTTGTCGCGCGCGAGCCGGTTGAGGGCTTCGCGCTGCGGCACGATGATGCGGCGCAGGTAGACAACCGCCTGTTTTAGGGCAAAGAGCCTCTCAAGAGTGTCAGGCTTGGGCGTATCGAATAGCTGAGTCTCAATCTCATCGATCGCTCGGTCCAAGGCGTCTATCACGGGCATGTAGCGCGCGACGAGCTGATCAGCGAGTTCGTACAGTAGATGGTCCGATCCGTTCTTCATGAGACGCTCATCGCGCTGGCAACGCTGCCAGACGGACTCGACAGCCTGAATGGGTACATCGTGATGGGTCACCATATAGTTGGGCCCGAGGAATATGTCCAGCTCGAGCGAGTCGATTGCTCCACTCTCCGTCTGTTCGAAAAGCACAGCGTGGAGGACGAGATACAGGTACTGTTCCCAGTCATCAACGCGCGGCACGTGTGATTCCTGCAAAGCGTCATCAATAGCCAAAGGATGAAAGTGGAAGGTGTCGCGCAATATGGGCTCGGAGGTTTCGTTCGGTTCGCCTTGAAAGTCCACCCAGAGCAATCCATCTCTAGTATCCAAGAAGCCGCGGAACTGTTCGGGTGCTGCCTGCAGGGGTAGACCGCTAGAGGGCGCACGGTATAGAGCACGAATCACGTCTCGGGCACCTCCTCATGGAACACAATCACAATGCCGGCAGTCTGGTTGTCGCGGTCCAGTATGGGGGCACTGTCCAGGACGATTCGATGCTCTGTTCTCTCTTTGTCCACGAGCAAGGCATGTTTGCTGTGCCTTACGGTCGGTGGAACGAGAGTCGCTTCGTCTGCTGGACTCGGGCGTCGCTCGCCAGTCTTCTCATCCAGCAGGTGCAGGACCTCGTGCACGGGTTCTCCTAGAGCTTGTTCGCGTCGCCAGGCAGTGAGTTCTGCCGCTGATTGGTTCAGAAACATGATCCTGCCATCAGCGTTGGTAACGATTACTGCCTGCTTGAGCATGCCGATCAGGGCACCAAGACGGTTGCCCTCGACGCTCAGCAGCACTTTGAGTCTTCTGCATTCACTGATCTGACGCCCCAGCAGCTCCGTGGTTTCACGGCTGGTGGCCAGACTCTGTCTGGTGCGCCGGGCCACCTTTGTGAGCGACTCGGCGATATCCTCAATCTCATCCTTGGTTGTAACGGTGACACTCCAGTCGAGATCTCCTTCGGCAACGAGCCGTGCTGCATTGCGCACCGAGCTGAGGGCGCTGCCGATTCGTGAGGCCGTGTACATGGCGAGGAGCGCGCTGATCATAGCTGCGACGAGCATAAGACCCAACAAGATGGACTGTGCCATCCAGCGCTGATGCTCCATCCCTAGCAGAGTATCGTCTGCGGATACGCGGATGGCTTGTGCCAGTGCATCCAGTCGGCTGAAGACCTCCTGCGATGCCACGTGGGCTGCACCGTTGTTCTGCAGGAGGCTTTCGCGTCGTGCTTGGTCGGCTGCCAACACCTGTTCAACCAGTATGCTGGCATACGTGTTCCATGCAGCGCGGAAATCGGCGGCTTTCTGGAGTTCGGCCGGTGTGCGCCAGACCTCCTCGAGGCGCTCGAGCAGCGCCTCGGTTTCCCCAATGGTCTGCCGCATCTCAGACGCGTGCTGTGCCGTCGCTTCCTGGCCCGCAGCGCTGACGTAGGCAAGCGCGCCCTGATGAACGGTCTGGGTCTGAGAGAGCAGTTCGCTCACCAGGGCGGCTACCTCAGAGGCCTCGCCACGGGCGCGTGTGGCGCGCCGGTCAATTGTGCTCAGTACATAGGCGCTCAGCAGACCGTGGCCGATCATTAGCAACGCAACCAGCATCAGGCTGACGACAATCTTGCTACGTACGCTCAGTCGCATGGGCTTTGCTCCATTGCTCTATTGCCAAGGCACGGGTCCTGGCGCGACTGACTCGCTGACGTTGTTGCGGGGCAACACACAGTGCTCAGCAGCCTGCTGGCAGAAGTTGTTCCTCGCACGTCCGGAAGTCAGAGCGCAGGCAGCACGGTGAGCCAGCGCCCTCGGTTTGGGAGGCTGCCGGCAGGTGATCATGCGCTGGCTCTGAGATTGCGTCAAACCGTGACTGCCCAAGCAACGCCAGTCTTTGACCTGACCGCGCGCCGTCTGCGCCTCATGCCGCCTGACTGGCCCCTATGATACAGCACGAGGGGCCAAAGGGCCTAACTCAGGATGCAAATCAAGAGACGGTGGCAGCTGGGCTGCTATCTGCACGCGTTGATGCCGCTCAGTGCCCTCTGTGATGGTACGCAAGAAGCGACCACAGAAGAAGCTGACGCTATCTGGCTCCAGGACGAGGAAACTGCATCGCGACCAGCAGAGTCACGAGCTGAAGCGCTCCTGCTTCCAGGGGTCACCGCGATTGTGATATCCGTACGATTCCCAGAAGCCAGGGCGATCCTCGGCAGTGAATTCGACGGCCTGCACCCATTTGGCGCTCTTCCAGAAGTAGAGCCTGGGAACGACAAGCCGTACGGGGTAGCCATGCGCGGGCGAGAGGGGTTCGCCATCGTGCTTGAGGGCGAGCAGTACATCATCCTGCCAGAAGTCATCGAGATGTAGGTTCGTGCTGAACCCACCAGCACCGTAAACCATGACGAATTGTGCCTCGGGGTCGATGCGGACAAGCGAGCGCAGCACCTTGGTGCTGACGCCCTCCCACAGATTGTCCAGCCTGGACCAGCGGGTCACGCAGTGGATGTCGGAAAGCACACGAACGCGCGGCAGCGCCTGGAACTCTTCGAAGCTGAGGATTCGCTCTGCGTCAACCAGACCCGTGATGGTCAGTGTCCACGTGTCGGTGCTAAGGGTTTGTACTGACCCATGCTGTAGGACGGGCCACTTGCTCGTAAGCCTCTGTCCAGGGGGCAGGCGGTCGACTCTCAGAGTGTCCGGACTGCGAACCAGATCTTCATCCATGGAATGCATGTACCTCCCTAGGAGTTGGGAACAAAGATTCGGATAGCGGCCTCCCCATTTACTGGGCACTTGAACTCGCATATGCCACAGCCGATACACCGATCACGTATCACAACTGGGCGTTGCAGCGTGGTAGCCCGGCCGCTGTCGTTCCGAATTTCGAGCTCATCGAGCCTAATGGCCTTCTCAGGGACGGGACACATCTCCTCACACACGCCACATGGCTGCTGGTCGGCCCACGGCAGACAGCGGTCAGTGTCGATATAGGCTTTGCCGATGACTTGTGCCCGCTTTTCCCCCAGTGTGAGTCTTGGGATGGCCTGAACGGGGCAGACCTGGCCACACGCGTTGCACGAGTAGTCGCAGTAGCCGATGCGCGGCACGAGCACTGGTGTCCACAGACCCTGCAATCCCGACTCCAGGATGGCTGGCTGGATTGCGCTGGTCGGGCATGCCCTGCTGCACTCGGCGCAGCGGATGCACTTGGAGAGCAGGTTGTTCTCTCGCGCCCCCGGTGGGCGGATGAGGGTGGAATGCTCACGTGCCGCGGACGCGTCACTGCGAAACAAGCTGATGCCAGCGACGGCCGTGCCGAGGGCAATCAGAGCCTGGCGCCGGCTGGGGTTGTATTCCCTCCATATCATGGGATTGGGGCCGCTCCCAAAGTCAATGGCCTCGTAGGGACAGGCACGCAGGCAGTCCAGGCACATCGTGCACTCGCTGGGATCACTGGCATAGTCCTCTGCGGCCAGGATCGTGCCCGTAGGGCAGATCTTGGCACAGGCATCGCACTCTGTACAGCGACTGTTGACCTTTCGTCGCACAATCGCGCCCTTGCTCAGCAGACCGAGAAGTGCTCCCAGCGGGCAAACATAGCGGCACCAGAATCGCTTCGACCATAGGTTGAGCAGTATGATGGCTGCCAGAAAGCCGCCATACAGCCAGGTGTGACGGTAGTACGCTGGGTCAGGCGGCAAGATCTTTGGGCGGAGTAGGCCTTCCACAGCAGACAGGAGGGGACGCAGAGAGCGCACCCGGTACAGAGACACCTGTCCGCTCGTGATCAGCTGGTCGACCGCCGGCCACACGCTTGCAGACAATGTGCGGAACAAGATTGTGAGTGGGTCAAGTACCAGCAGGGTCAGGTTGGCCAGGAGCGCCGCAATGAGGATAGTCAGGAGCAGAACGTACTTGATGCGGCGCAGGGAGGCTGGTGGCTCTGTTTGCTCGCGACGACGCCTTTTGAGTGATAGCAGATCCAGAATCGTGCCCAACGGGCAGAGCCACCCGCACCAAGCGCGGCCAGCGACAATGGTCAGCAGGACGGTTAGCAGGGCGAGCGCAGAACTAGCCAGCAGGGTACGGCTGGCTAGCAGATGCGCAAGCATCGTCAGCGGATCCAGGCGCATGGGGAAATTGACAATGCCAGGTGGCCAACCGCCGCGCCGTGACCAGACAAAGAGGGCGACAAAGACGAAGAGGGATGCATACTGCACGGACTTGCGCAACCTGATCCAATGCTGCGGTGTCCAAGTTGCGGTCCCTTGTCGGCTATGTGCCAACTGTGATCTCCTCGATCTTCAGATTGCCGAGATCGCTGCGACCGAGGCCCATCGAAACACCCGCTCTCACATAGTCGAGGTCGTCTGGGAGAAGACCAAACAGGGTCGCTGCATAGGAATCGGCGGCTATGATGTCAGGGCTAGCGATGACTGTGTCTGTTTTCCGGACATCGTCCAGGCTGCCACCGGTGGGGCCGTGGTCCATCAGCGTGCGCACGGCATCGACCACCGTCAGGTGCGGCCGGATCCGACTGGTCAGGTCAGCCAGGCGCTGTCCCAGATTGGCGTGCATCTCCGGGCGATTGGTGATGAGGCCCATGAGGTTCTTCATGGCAAGCGTGAGTCGCGCTAGGCTATGGTGTTTGGCGATGGGCACATCGATGAGCACGTCCGCGCTGAGTGCGTCGTCGTATATGTCCTTTGTTCGCAGATCGAGCCCGTCTGGAATCGGCGTGGCCACGAACTTGAAGCGAGCCATGATCTCCATCTGCCCACCCGCGGCCAAGACTTGCTCCTGGATGCCGCTGCGAACGTATGCTTCCTCGGCACCTCCGCCAAAGGGTGAATCCATCACGCGCACACGCCGCGCGCCAGCATCTAGGCACATGCGCACCAGCTCGGCTACCACCCAGGGATTGGTTGTCGCCGCATACTCAAAAGTGTGGTAGGCAACGCAGATATTGGGCTTGATGATGACATCGTCACCCTGGCGCACGAACCGCTCCATGCCGCCCAGGGCGGCCATGGCGGCGCGGACCAGTTCCTCGGGCTCGCCACCGCGTGCCACGGCCAGACGCGGATATGCCATCGTTGGCATTGCCGTGGGCGCCGCTGTGGGTGTAGCAGGCAATGGCGTCGCTGAAATGGTCGGTGATACCTTTGATGGCGTGGCTTGTGGCACAGCTGCCTGAACCGTGGGGGGTGCCGTTGGCTGCGCACTCTGCGGTGTCTCGCGAGAGCCGCAACTGCCCAGAGTCCATCCGCTGGCCAGGGCTCCTAGACCAAGACCTGCCAGGCGTCGCAGTAACTCCCTTCGTGTCAACCTAGGCCTCATATTGCCCTTGTTCTCCAGTGCATGCTCAGTATG
>Ga0180437_10010663_pt1 | contig 11167 bp, 19 predicted proteins | sample SS_ome_4_FD_132410 | JGI IMG/M metagenome (GOLD analysis project Ga0180437, IMG submission 132410) | Hypersaline lake sediment archaeal communities from the Salton Sea, California, USA - SS_3_D_1 metaG | ecosystem: Environmental > Aquatic > Non-marine Saline and Alkaline > Hypersaline >... | reverse complement strand
TTTTGTTTATTTGCTTTGTTTTTTATCTCATCTAAAAAACAATTGTTACAAATATACCCATTATTGCACACACAATATTTTTCTTTCATCTGTTAACCCCCTTCACTTTTTCAAGTCCGTGTTCCCTTCCCGCTTCCCCTTCATGTAAATAGCCCAGTAGACGGCGAATTCAGCAGATGACATTTCGACCGGATCGGCCAGAAATATGTTTAGCCATTCGTGGAACTGTTTTTTTTCGTTCACCTGACGACCTCCATAAATGAAATAGCGGCCTGACAGGCGTTCGGCCAGCCGCGAAAAATTACCAATAAACTTGGGAAAAAATTACTGTGCCCTTTTCCATCGATCGGATTGACATGTCGAACCCGGCCGCCGACAAGAAACCGGATCTCGTTTGCATGGCGCAACGCGTATTTAAACCACTTCGATCCGGTGTCCGACGGCAACAACATCACGGTCGATTTCCACATGTGGTTTTGCTCGTTGGCCTTTTGGATCCATGCCAGTTTCCCGCCTCCGTGCCGGGAATACGGAGGATTACAGAAATTGCTCCAACCCCAATAACGGCGCTCGAGCGCGCTGGTTTTCTGCGTCATGAAATATTCACACAGTGCGTTGCTCCGGTCGGCTGCCACGTCGCAATCGAATTTGAATTCGTAGTCCAGGCGGTCGAATAGGCTCCGTGGCGTCTGCCAACAGTCGCGGACGTATCGCGGCGTTTTAGTATTGTGTATTGGGTTCATAACGGTAGAACTCCCTGTGCCAGTCGTTTCACGGCTATCTCACAGTATTTCTCCTCTATTTCTATTCCGATGGCTTTTCGGCCAAGGTTTTTCGCTGCGACAAGTGTTGTTCCGGATCCCATGAAAGGATCTAGGATTGTTTCGCCTTTATTGCACTCGATCAATCTCTGGAACAGTTTCACTGGCTTTTCAGTTGGATGTAGGTTATTACCTGTTCTTGCTTCGGTTATGACATCTGGTATTCTTTCGTTGAATTCATGGATTGGACCATTGTAGAAGCAGATCGCTTCCCACTGCCTCCCATGCTCATGTTTCAAGTCACCCATTGACCAGTTGTTCTTCACCCATGACAAAACATACTTTGGTTTCAATGGCATTTCATGGAGATTATCCCACCTGCAGAAGAAATAGGATGCAAATAACGCCTTTTTGATACATTTCTCAATAATCTCAACTGGTAGTTTTTCATCACCGTGTATTTTTTTATGCTTCTCTGCTCTATGATTCGACTGAAATTGCATCCCATAAGGCGGATCAGTAAGAACCAAATCAACAGGTTCCAACTGCGGCAGAATATCCCTGCAATCCCCGTGGTATATTGTAATTCCATCTTCACCGTAATACGGTTCAATACCCATTTTCCACCTCGCTTGACTCCTCTCCGAAATCCAGAATGCCACGGAGTATCACACAATTCCGTGTTCTCCCGGCCATTTGGATTATTTTGTTTTTCTCAACACATCCAGGGTGGCGCTGTAACTGCAACTCGTATCCCCTGGAGTGTCCCGATATTTTCTGGATCTCATGGTGCCCGGACGCGATCGCTAGGTCTCCGTTTTTCAGGGTGGCGAAACCGAGTCCGCCGGCCATACTCTGTAAATACAGTTTGTCATTCGCGTTCAACTCTCCGCCGAATGGATCGTTTTCAGGCGCTTCGGTTTTCCCTGTGTGTATTGCGATCAATATCTCACGGATCGTCATATACCTTCGTGGCTCCGGACGCTCTATCAAAATACGTTCATCAAGCAACCGATCAACGATCTCCCCTGTCTCATCGCGTGGGCCGGCGATCCGAACCATTTCGAAATGCAATCGAACCGCGTTCAAAACCTGCTCGTCTGTCATGGATGTCATATCGTGCCAACACATCCAGTATGCTGTCAGCAACATCGCCTCCGACAAACAGAACCGGTGCCCCTGGCCTGTTTCGTCCTGGATGATATGGGATATATGCTCGGCCTGGCGAATCACGTCCTTTAACATTCTCCACGTTCGAGCTCGAAACGCCCGACAATTTTTCTCTGTGATCAGATCCATCAAATCTGACCGGATCCCGGGCCATAATGACGCATCCGGCCGCACGGTGTTCGCCCGAAACAATCTGGATTCGTCCGCCGCAAATTCGATTTCTGGGGAGATTGCCAGGAATAGAAACATGGATCGCATCTGGAATGCCAGCGCTGTTTGATTTTTCGTTCCTTTCGCGATAATCGGCGCGTCGTTGCTCGTCGATTGACGCATCAGTGACAGCAAAGCCTGCTTGTTACGCTTTTTCATCGGTGTGTCATCGTCGGTTTCGTCCAGGGTTACAGCTGCCGCGTCGTTGGCGATCAACTGCCTTACACCGGCCTCTGTGGTTCCGCCTCCGGACATCGACAAAGGCGCGGCCAGTGGCTGGATCACGTATTCCAGGATCGCGGATTTACCGGTTTGGTGGTCTCCCGTTACCAATCCGGCCGGCCTCCAGGGCAGGGCCCCGGCGAAGGGTGCCAGGGCAGTCCATCCGAGTACACGTACCGCATCCGCCGGCGTTTCGAATGACATTCGGTTGACTACGGACGATATTTTTTGACACGTCTCCGGATCCAGTGGCCGGTCTTCAAGGCCGATATCTTTCCGCTGCTTTCGCAGATACAGTTTCCGAGGATCTGGATCTCCGAGGGTTTTCTGTCCGTCGTGATAGCAGATCCGGCCATCACGTTCCACCCATGCGCCACGGCCTCGAATCGTCGATGTGTCGAAATCAACGATATTCGTCACGCGGATGATTTGGTTAATCGCGGTCTCCCAATCGATCCGGCCGCGGTCTCCAAACCGGGTTTCCCAATACGAGATATCCGCGATGTTCAGCAGGTGGGTTTTTGTCAAGCTTGTCATCGAGATCGGCAATAGACGGTCCTCGGCTGTGATTATGTGCCCGTGCCCGGTGTCCGACAAACCCAGGACTGTGAACGGGGCTTTGTCCAGCTCTTCCACTGTCAACGGCTTTTTCTTTGGTAAAACCATACCCTCTGACGACATGATGTATTCCCGGATCTCGTCCGGTGTCATGATCTCGAGTACTTCTACTAGGTCGGCTCCGCTGGCTTTGATTTTCCTGGCGGCTTCTACCGGCGGTATGATTTTCGCGTCGGGTAGTTTCGACTGAACGTAGAACATCGTGGCGATCCCGACTTGCTTGTGATCTGGCAGATACTCGCCGTCCCGTTTTTTGCGATCGTCGTCGGGCCATAGGTAAACCTCACGGTTTTTCAATGGGTCCCAATCAAGTTTGCTTGCCTTTTTTCCGCCTCCGTTCCATGTGACTCCCAGGAATCCAGGTATTTTACTGGCCGCGTCCGCCGCCTTCGCTCCCTCCGCTACGATGATCGCCCCGTCGTGTGTTTTGAGTTTGTCCCGATTGTACATTAGTACCGGGTAGTTTTTCGACTTGAGTCGTTTCCCATCGTAGTAAATTGAGATCACTGATTTTTTGTCGGCCTCGAACCTGGCCTCTATCAACTCGATTTCTGATTTTTCGTTCCTATATGCCCAGAAATCCGTGAATTTCCCAGCTTTTAGAAAGTCTCCGAATTTCTGAATTTCTGATCTGGTGTAGACTTCGCTTGCTTGCTCCCTGGACAAAGGTAGCGGTTTCGCGGCCGCTGCTTTCTTGCGCGTTTTTTTCGGTTGCGTTGGTTGCGTTGGCATTCCGAGGGTTTCCAGGACAAACGCTTTTTTGCTCGGAAAATCGGTCTTTCCCGTGACAAAGCCAGCAATGTCGAAAATATCCCAAGTATTCCCGCATCCGTGGCAAGCAACCCGATTACCGTCGTACATGGTAGCCGATTTGTGCTCGTCTCCGTGAGATGGATCCGGGCACCGTAGCAACGGCCTGGATTTACTCGGGTCGAATTCGATTCCAACGCGTTCCAGGAATTCCGGCAAACGATGTTTTAGGGCCGTAATGTCGTCTGACATTTAGAGGCTCCGATCGGGTGTTAGAAAATCCTGTCGCTATCGCCCTGGGTTTCTTCCTGTTCCGGCTCCTCAAATTCCGGTTGATCGTCGTTGTCCATTATTGCCTTCAGATCGTCCGAGTCGGCTCCTTTGGCGTTTTCGATCGTGGCCGGCCCGGCGTCGATGGCTTCTTGTTCGTCGTCTGCCTTGATTGTGGCCGTTGTATCGTCGTCTATTTCCAGGTTTCGAAACAGAGTCTTGATCACTGTCTTTTTCCCCATGCCTTCGAACGATTTCTGCCACGGGCCCTTTGCAGAACTGTAAAACGCGGAGTAATTCTTTCCGTGTTCTTTGACTTGCTCGGTTGTCATGTAACAGAGATGGGTTGATCCTGCTTTTAGCTTGACACCAGCATAGAATCCGATGATCTTCCCGCGATCTGTTTTTGCCGGAACGTGTGTGAAGGTATCACCGGAAAACGATTTGCTTTGTGAGTACTGATCGTTCTCCCTGACTGTATCCACTGTGATGAAATCCACTTTCCCCGATTGCATCGCCACCTTCACAAGACCGTTTTTCATAACCTGGTAGGAGACACGGCCCCCGAACGCCACGAGGGCTGCGTGTCCTAGTTGGGGATTGAGTGACAGGCCGCTATGCGCGGCCAGGATACAGGCGTGATACATTGAATTTTGCCCCTCGGGTGTGTTGAGGCATTTTTGAAGGTCTGCTGACTCTGACACTGCAATCGCGATTGAGTTAAGGAATTCACTTTGGTTGTAATCCCTAACGGCGTATTTCGCGAGATTGGCTTTTCTGTCGTGTATGAATTGTTGTATTGATGTTTGTTTTTTTGGCATTGTTATTGCTCCCAGTTGAAAAGTGCTTCCAGTTTGCCCTTTTCTGTCACGATGAAAACCCTTTGACCTTCTCCGAGAAACGAAGGTGGATTGATTTCTTTCATGTAACCTTCTTTGACAAGTTCTAAAATATCATCCATGTCGTGATGTCCGTCGCCGGCTACGAAATGATTTCTGAAACATGTTGGATTTCCGAGCGTGTTACGAAGTAGCGTTACTTTTTTTCTGTTGATTGGCATTGTCGTTTTCCTATCCGTGTGTTTTGGCCAGCACTGCACATCGTTCCTGCGCTTTATCCAGTTGATCGAAAATATTCAGGCCGTCAACTTCATCGAGTCCAAAATCGGTTTCGACGTTGTATAATACGCTAGCGGATCCGCTTTTGTGGAATGTCACTTTTACGGAGTCTATAACTGCGGTTTTTACAACTCGTTTTTCCTCAATGTCATCCCAAACGGTTGCCCAGACTGAATCGCCAATATCTCTCGTGGAACCCATTACTTTTCCATTTGCTTCTATTATCATCCCTGTCTCCTTTACCTGAACGTCTTCCCGTTATACGAATGCAACCGCCGGCCTTTCCGATCGCGTAAAATCCAGCGTTCAACGCTTTCGTCGTCGATCGGCACGTCGGCCCTGGTACGCATGAATTCCAGGATATTCGTTTTCAATTCGGCTTTGCGTTTGTTGGCCAACGCGATCTCCTCGCCGATGTCCTTGTATTCGGAGCTCCACCTCTCAAGCTGTTTCGTTGCTACGATCGTTCCCTGCGGGGCTTTTACCAGGCGCCTGATGTCTCTGTATGTCCTGGCCCTCGGGGGCTTCCCCGTGAGAACGTGACGCTCCCAGAATTTCCGGTATTTCTCGAGCATCTTGTTTTGCAGTTCAGGATCGGCTTGGATGTGGTATTGGTGGAAATATCCCATTTCGTCTAGGATCGCCGCCCATTTCAACGGATCTGCCGGAATTTCCTCGATCGTGTCCTGTCTGAACGGGAATACAAGCACCGATAGGATGCATTCATCGATCCCGGTACAGAGCATCTGGTGTTGAACCTGAACGGCGTATTCCTGTGGAATTCTATCCGTTCCGGGTTCTCCGAAATTGTCTCGATAGTAGAATATTGATGTTGTTTTGCCCTCGTGGAGTGTTCCGTGAGTTTCACAGTTTATATATTCTCCGTCTTGGTGGCATGTGACATATTCCAAAACTGTATGTTGTGAAAATTTTTCGCGCTTCCATATTTCAGCGCCATATTCAACCTTTTTAGCTGCCAGCGTGCAAACCGCATCTTCAAACGCCAACCCCATTTCGAGAACCATGTTCGTTTCGTGCTCTGGCTTTTCATACCCGTTCGCCTCGCAAAACCCTGGCTCCCGTTCTTCCATGATTTTCAGCCAGACTTCCACCGGCGTACTCCATTTTGACAGGCCGAGGATCGCCGCCCCACGGCTCGCGCTGATGCCGCTGGGTTTACTCCCCATCGTATTCCTCGATCGGCCTCACGGCCAGTTTTCCACTGGTGTCGGCGCATACAAGGTGTGAAATCGGCCCGCAACAGATTGCTCTCATGCGATCCATGTAATGCACGCCGGCGCGTTCACAATCTCTTTTGATCCTCATCTCTGAATCAAATGCGGTTTGCGCTTGTGCCAGCGCGTCATCTTTCGTGTTGTGAAAGCACAAACCAATCCTTTCGCTGTAACTGAAATATGTCATTTGACTTTATTCCCTCCGCACGGTATGATCCGCTTGTTAGAGGCTCCTTTCCTTTCTTTCCGTTTCCTCTCCCACCGGCTCCCCGTCCTGGGGGGCCATTTTTTATTTATCGCCGATCGGCTCCACCGGGATGCGGCCAAGGATTGTGTAGTTTTCATTATCTTCGAATCCGCCAGGACCGTCCCATTTTCCAAATTGTTTCAAATGTGTCCGTGAGCACTTGGACCCACAATACCATATCAGATACAGCCCATCCGGTAACTTTTTTTCTGGTGGTTGTGGCTCATCTTCGAGCGTACAAACGAATTCATACCTGCTTCCTTTAAACAAGGTGTATTCAGCTTTTTTACAATTTCTACCGTTGTATCCGTCGGAATCCCAACACTCATACCAGCCAGGCCCCTTCCAATCTTTGTGTGACATCTTACCCCCCATTATTTCAACAACTCACAAATCTTCGTTGCGTGATGCTCTGAGATCTTCCGCGTTCCGTTGCGCCACTTTTCAACTAGTGTCAAACTGACACTAAGCTTTTTTGATAGCGCGATATTCGTCAGTCGGCCGATCCTTTGTATTTTCATCAGTTCCTCTGGTTTCATTTGGTTTTCCTCCGTTTCTCCTTTATCTTCTTGGAAATCTTGAATGCTGCATAAACAAGACAGGCAAGCGACGGGCTAAAAACTAGCCACCATGACCATGAGATCACATCTGTCAATTTCGGGATCACCAGTGAAAACGACATTGCATCAGTAATCGGACCCATTCCTATTTTCATTTCCTTTTCCTCCGTTTCAGCCGGTAGCTATGAATTTTCTCTGCTATCCTGACAAGTATTTTTAGCAATAGCCAGCGCATCTCCACTCTCCATAAGTGCACAAATCCCGGCCCGTGTAAGCTGGCAAAAACGTGTCATAGCAGAATGATTATAGTCGGCCAAACCTTTTTCCACAAGCGTTTGTGCGGTTTTTTTATCGACAGTATAGAAACATCGTTTTTCGGAAACCTGGAGGTATCCATATTCACTATGATAGATCCGCCTCATTTGCTCCAGTTCTGTTTCGGTTAGGCTCATTTATTTCCTCCAGAATTTCCACCATGGGACGAAAAAACCGCACGAACCAGGATTGAAATATTCAGCAGCCATCCACCATGGTCTGTTACACTTACCGCTCCTATGTCCATGCCTGCATTTTTTACATCTAGGCTTCATCACGCCTCCCCATACCCTGGTATTTTTTTCAAAATCTTGTACAGACACCCGTTTGTTTTACGAATCTTTCTGATCTGCTCGGTTTGGGCCTCGTACTTGGCACGCCACGCCTGTGAATCGCATACCAGTTCTGCGTTTTGCTCCCGGAGCTGGCGAACCTGTTCCTCCAGCTCTTGGATACGCAACAGGCGATTGTTTGCCCTGGATCTCCATTTTTCCATTAATGCGTCGGCGATCATCGGACGAACTCCGCGCAAATCGAATTGATCTTCTCGTAGAGTTCTAAGTTAGGGACACGGCCGATTTTGAGCGTGCCAGTGATCTCGTCAATCTCGTTTTCCTCTTTATGCGGGTCGAACGTCAGTCCGTTGAAATCTCCGTTTAGAATCCGAACCGCTGACCCGTAAAACGTCACGTGGAGCCATACGTTTACCAGCGCGTCCAGGCCAGGGGCCATCTGTAGGAAATCCAGGCTGTATTTATTACCGTTGTATCGGAATGTTTTTGTTTTTGTTAACGGTTCACTCATGTCGATCTCCTGTCCTCCGTGCCATTCGACGATCTCGTCGGTACATTCCTGTAATGTTTCACGGCTGAAATTCATGACTCTTTCCTTATTTTATTTGCTGGAGACCGAACTGTTGAACCTTGTGGTAGAACTCGACTCCCTGACGAAAATCCTTGAACGCTCCAATATATCCCATGGCATTCCAATTTCGATCCGCTGTTTTCTTTTTGAATGATCCGCATGCAGCCGCACATGTTTTGTTTGAGCATTTCCGGATCCAAAGAATTTTTCCGTAAAATGACTCTTTGAGAATATATGGTACGCTTCCACAATTCGGGCATTTTTTTACTGACATTGGCTTTTCCTTTCCTTCATTTCAAAAACTGTGCCGTCCCGTTTTGGTTTGTTTTCACTTTTCAAAAAAATTCCATGCCTAATCGCTTAGGTGGAGGGAATATGTTTTATCGCACGTCTCTCCTGTGTTATTTGCCTGACACCTTGCCAGGTCTTTTTTTAAACGGGACGGCTTGAGCCCGCCCGGGGAATCGAACCCCGGGCACTCCGACGGGCTAGGGTGCGATTCTGAACGCTGCGAATCTGGATTCAAGCGTTCCCGCCTGTTTCAGTTTTTCAACAGCATTGTCGCCGTGTGCATTCGCGAGCTGTCGATTGGCGGTGTCCTCGTCAATCTCTTTCCACTCTTCCAATACCGGAACCTCTGGTTTGTGCTTTTGTCCAAACCATGCTCTTTGAATTTTCATCTTTCTTTCTCCTTTGTTGTTTCCCGTTGCGTCCATATTATAATATAACCGTACTTTCCCGATCCGTCAACCCCTATTTCAATCTTTTTTTCCGTTTTTCCACGGGTGCATATCCATTCCTAGTTTTTTCATGCCGTCTTTCAGCTTCCTGGAGAGTTGTTCCGTTCCGTAGTCTCCACTGATGCCATGATCCTCGCATCTGGCCATACTGCTCTCACGGACTCCAGCAATGGCGTCCTCGCGGTATTCGTCCGGCCCCATGATACAATCTCGACATAGCCAGCCATACCGAGAAAGGATCGTCCAGTTTTCGCATCCGTGCGATTTACAAATTTTCCGCCTTGCGTAACACTCCAGGCATGTTTTTCCGAGTCCGTCGATCTCGCGGATATCATCCGACGATCCGCAGTTGTCGCATGGATCCAGGAATCCGTGGGTATATTCTGGGCCATCTGATAGGTAGTGTTGCACGATAGGCGTTCCGAGTGTCTCGAATTTCTCCCGGATCTGATCTGAGATGACCTTCTTAAGAGGCATCGCCCACACCGTGGCAGTGGCCACAACAGCCGGTATCGGTATCGGTATCGGTATCGGTATCGGTATCGGTATCGGTATCGGTATCGGTATCGGTATCGGTATCGGTATCGGTATCGGTATCGGCCTGCTCGGAAATCCGTTTGGCTTCCCATTTCTCCTGGAGCTCTATTAGGCGGGCCCGCGTCTGTTTGAGCTCGAAATTTTTTTCGTAGAACAGATCGGCCAGTGTGCTCACGGCATTTTTTAGTTTTTCGCAGTCCTCGCATTCTTGGGTTTGTTCGCGGCGGAAGAAATCGGCAGATCCGTTTACAAACCATCTGTTTCCTAACCCTTGCGCCATTTCTTCTTTGTTCTTACCTACCACTATCCTATTGGAGCTCAAACAGATAAATTTGTATTCCAGATCTCCGCTAACATCCGATTTGAACACATCGCCTTTCCGGAGATCATCTGGTTCCACTTTTTTCCATTCAGTTTCCATCCTTAGTTCCTTTGCTGATCAGTATTGCCACCGATACGATCACTGCTATCCATACAGCGAAATCGATTAGCCAGATCATGGTTTATAATGCAGACACGCCGGATCAGAACACTGGATATCCAGGCCGCGCCATGCCGGGGCCCCGCAATCGCATTTGTGCGGGTATTTCTCGGTGTCGATGTGCCCCTGGGCGGTCATTGTGATTTCTTTGAGGTCTGGCGAAACTGCGTCTTCCTGGAAGATCGCCATAGGCTTTTTGTGTGTGCCAGTGAAATCCGGAGCGATGTTGTTTTCGACGAAATCGTCTATCTCGTCTCGTATTGTGATTTTGACGTCATATTTTCTCATTCGTTCCGCAATCACGCCTGGCTCGATCTCCCTCGGAGTCGTATCAACTCCGTCCAGGGATGAAATCTGTGTTGGGCCGATTGGAGCTTCAGTGAATGAAAGATTGTCACATGGATCTAGTTCGATTTCCATACGGCTGTTGATTTTCCCGCTTGCAACATCGAACGGTTTGACGTAGAGTTCCTTTATATTTGCTTCATCTTGGATCCACGTCGGATATGTCGGCCCTGGACACAATGGTTTCATGATTTTGAGTTCTTTTTCGCACTCCTCTCGTGTTTTCAGTCCGTGAGATAGGTAATCATTGATGAGATCCATTTCTAGAACTTCTTTGGGTATGCTCAGTCTTTCTAACATTTGATCGTTGAATTGCTCAATCCAGCTCGAGAAAAAATCGACCGTTTTGGGTTTTTGTTTTTCCAATCCTTGGAAATAACTATCATAAAAAACTCGTTTATGGTGTGCGTACTCGGATATGGGGTGACTTTTTTTCAGTTCCGCTATTGCTTCATCTCGTGTCTTCAGCCCTTGAGCCAATGGATATTCCCAGATATCCCTCAAACCCGACTCGAGCCGATCCGCGGACTGTTTCAGATCGTCAAGCGTTATTGCTGACGTTTCCCATGCAAAACCGGTTGATAAATTCTCGCTGGGCATTTCGGCGTATTCGTCCTCAAAATAGCTCTTGGCTTCCTCGATGGTGTCTGCTGATGGTCCTTGTACCAGACATTCCGAACAGGAAACCCAGTATCTGATTTCTTCTGTGTCGTCCGTCAGACTC
>Ga0180437_10010661_pt1 | contig 11168 bp, 20 predicted proteins | sample SS_ome_4_FD_132410 | JGI IMG/M metagenome (GOLD analysis project Ga0180437, IMG submission 132410) | Hypersaline lake sediment archaeal communities from the Salton Sea, California, USA - SS_3_D_1 metaG | ecosystem: Environmental > Aquatic > Non-marine Saline and Alkaline > Hypersaline >... | reverse complement strand
GGTGAGTTGGGGTATAGTGGGGTGTATAAACGGAGCGGATTCTGGTGCAGGTAGGTGCTCGCCCCCGCTTCGCCCCGTCGGGTTCTTCTGGTGTTCCCTGGCGGGGGGTCATTTGACCGTGGACTTCGAGCCACGGGAAGCACTACCTCTCGGAGCGGGTCATCTCCCAATGGGGGATGATTCGACATTTCGTGGGGTACATTTCCCGGGGGCCGGCGTATTATGGGGCATGACCAAGACCGGTGAATTTTTCTGGCAAAGTACTCCATAACCAAGGGCGTCCTCCGTATCGTGGGGGAACTGGACGAGGATAGGGGGTTGATAACCGTCAGTGCCAAGGGGGAAAAGCGGGCAGGGTACTGGAAACCCGCCGTCGGGTTGTCCGTGTTCTATCTGGGCACGGAATGTTTCAGAACTCGGGAAGAGGCCGTCAAGAAAGCCGAGGCGCTACGTGATCGGAAGATCGCGTCCCTCGTTCGGCAGATCGACAAGCTGAAGAAGAAGACGTTCTAGGGTTACCAGGGTGGAACCGGGTGCAGGTAGATGCTCGCCCCCACCCTGTCCGGTGATGGGTCATGTGGTGTTCCCCAGCCGGAATGGTTAGACCGTGAACCCCGAGTCACGGGAAGCACTACCTCTCGGGGCGGATCCTCTCCTCCGGAAAGTCTTGCGGCCGGGGGAGGGGATTTCGACATTTCTGGGGTTACATTTCTCGAGAGCCAGCGTATTAGGGGACATGGCGAACGACACGATCAGGATCAAGACCAGCTGCTGCGGCGTGACAATCTACACGGACGCCGAGACCGGGTGTCAGTGGGAGGTTCTCCCCACCGGGCCGAACATGCCGATCCCCCTGGAAGATCGGTGCTTCCGGGGGAATGGAAACCTCGGGGCCGGCGCCCCTCACACCGGGGCCATCTTGGGCGAGCGGGTCTACCGCCGCCACGAGGTGGTCGAGTTCCTGCGCGCTTCCCTGGGGAAGGCCCAGAGTTGGGACCGAGAGGACTACGAGAAGGCCCTCGAGGCCCTCGGGGAATCGTGACCGAGTCCCGGATCCATCGGGCGGCCAATCTTCTCGGGTTCATGTCCGAGGAGGAGGCCGCCCGACTCCTCGTCGAGACCGGGCTTAGCCCCGAGGACGCTTTCCTGGCGGTCAGAGCCGCCGTCGTGTACGTGAAGGAGACCTGACGTGTATTTCACCTACGAAAAAGGTCGAGCGAGCGGGGGGCGGGAGTCCTGGGCCAAGACGGTCGGCTCCGTCGACCGGAGCCAGAGGGGCGCCAAGGCTCTCGTCGGCTTCTACCTCACCGACGGCTGCCAGATGTGTCTCTTCGAGGGGCAGGTCATGGTCGAGGTCGTTCCCCATGGATCCGTGAAGAACGGCCGACAGGAAGCGACCGTCTGGCAGGTCGTTGGGGACAAGCTCGTCGAGCGGGATTCCTTCGACTGGAGGCGGGAGTTTCTCCAGGGCCTGGACGCGGTCGAGAAGGCTCTTTCGGGCGGGTACGGCCCTTCCCCCGGGGAGTCCGGTGAAACGGCGTCTGAGGGCGTCCCAAGGGCCCTCCTGGAGGGTTTGCAGGCCCTCGTGGACGAGTACGGCGAGGACATGGTCGAGCGGGCCGCTGCCGCCCTGAAGGGGGAGCCGGTATGAAGGTCACGGATACAGTGGAGCTGACCCCCGTGTGTGTCGAGGGTGTGTGGCACGTCGAGTGGACCAAGGCGGGGACTGTCGAGGACGACAAGTTCATGGAGGCGTGGAACCGGTACTCCAAGAAGCGGTGCCTCGGGGGGCGGGGACGGAAGAAGCGCTACTCCTCCGAGGAGCATGCGACCGAGGTCATTCTCAGCTTCAAGGACTGGTGGAGCGACCACTACGAGCCCCCGAAGCCGAACCCTTTCCGGTATTTTCCGTTCCACGGAGAACTCGTGGCAATCGTCATCCGGCCCGAAGGGGACATGTTCAGGGCGGATGTCATTCGGACTAGCATCACCGCTCTGGGGGCGACGGAGACGGAGGCGGAGTTCCGGGCCAAGGATCTTTTCTGGAAGCGGTTCTTGTAGTTTTGAGGCGATGCCGAACCCGAACCCGAAAGAGATCGAAGAGTGGGTTTCCGGGAGGAAGTCGCTTGCGGGGGAGAACCTCCGAGGGGCCGATCTTTCCGTGTCCGATCTGGGAGAGGCTGATCTTTCCGGGGCCAAGCTCCAATGGGCCAACCTTTGGGGGGCCTACCTGAGACAGATCAGCCTCCAGGGGGCCGATCTCCAGGAAGCTGATCTTCAGGGAGCCAACCTATTTCGCGCCGACTTGGCCGGGGCCAATCTCATTGGGGCCAATTTCCGGGAAGCCGATCTTCGGGGGGCCAGGCTCGAGCGTTCCAGGACCGATGGGGCCTTCTTCCGAAGGACCAACCTCTCCGTCTTCTCCTCGGCCCCCTCCTGGCCGACGGTATGGGAGCGGCTCCTCGAGGACTGATGCCGATTTACAGGGGACATTTCCCGAGAGCCAGCGTATTAGGGGGCATGACCACGTTCGACCCGACCCACATGATCACCCTGGACGGGAAGCGGATCCCCGTCCAGCTGTCTCCGTCCACCCCCCGCGGGGTCCTCAGCAGCGGGATCCTCTACCTCTACACGGAGGAAGAGGCCGCCCAAGACGACGTCTTCCCGGCCTACACGTACTCCGAGAGGGCGGGGCTCCTCGTGGGCTCCGAACCCCCGAAGACCGGCGACTGGGAGTTGAGTTGCTGGTACGTCGCCACGGCCGAAGAGCCCGACGACCGGTACAATGCGGGGTACGACCTGAACTTATTCGCCACGGAGGAGGCGGCCGAGGAGGCGGCCCGGTCCCTGGCCGAGACGGTCGGCGGAGATTGGGTCGCCTACGAGGAAATCCTTCCCCATCCCGAGGCTTCTGGTGTATGATGGTCTTCGTTGGGTAGATGAAGCCCCGGGAGGTTTTCCTGATCCCTTCCGAGGCGTCACGTTGCTTGGTCTGTTCAAGGGCCCCCCGGGTTTCCTCTTTCCCGGGGGGCCCGCTCCTTTTTCGGGGTAGGATACGGGTATGAAATTCGCTGAAGCCATGAGCCACGTCCGGAAGCATCCGGAGGTCCGATTCACTCACCGCTATGGGATGGAGATGTCCCGAGCCGTCCCCAGTGAGCCAGACATCCAGATCAGGGTGTCGACCCCTTCGAGCATGATGCCGGACGACGGCTGGGAAATGGTCCTCCCCCATCTCCCCGGGGGCCTGCATTGGACGAGGGACATGGGCGACTACCGACTCGCCGTCTGGGGTGAGAACGAGAACGAAGGATGCCCGGTCGTAGGGGTAGACTTCGTAGGGCACATCCATTCGGCCGACTGCCCCAGGAAAGTCATGAGAGTCTTCCTGAAGGCCCTGGAGACCCTGGAATGACCGTCCCCGGAAGGCCCCGGGGTATGCCTGAGGCCATGGGTCCCTTCGGAGCCCGTCTTCTTTCTGCCCTCCCGAAGGTCCGTCTGGTGTACTATGGGTCCATGTCAGCAACATTGAACGAAGCCGTGTACCGCCTCCGGGACTACCTAGAAGATCGGTACGAACATCCCTCCGGCCTGTCACTGTCCTACGACGGCAAGAAGGGGATCCGGGTCGACGGGGATTTCGACGGGGTTCTCCCCTTGTACGAATGGTCGATGAAGCCGGGACTCCCCGAACTCCCCGACGGGTACCGCTGGGTACACGACTCCGACTCCATCGGGATCGTCGACGATGGCAAACGCGTCGCCTCCTACGACGGCGAGAGCATCCATGCCCGCGGCTGCCCCACCAACATCCTGGAGACGTTCCTCACCCAGGTGAACCTCCGGAGCGAGTGAGAATGTCCCTGACTCTGACTCTGTTGAAAGCCATCGAGCTGGTTCAGAAGAAGCGGATCAGCTTCCACCACGGACGGACGGATCTCACTCTCCGCCCGGGTAACGGAGGACCTCAGGCCATCTCCATCGGGGTCTTCCTCGACATCCCCGAGAGCGGATGGGATCTGGAACTCCCGAAACTCCCCGTGGACTTCTGGTGGGCGACGCGTGGGGCCAGTCTCTTGGTCGTAGCCTCCGCCCGCGACGTGGCCGTATACGAAGACGGAGCGGTCCTCGCGGATAAATGCCCCCCGGATGTCCTGGGAACCTTCCTCCAGGGCGTGGCCATATGGGAAAAATACCGGGAGGGGATGGAAGAGTCGTGTCTACCATGAACCCCTCTACCCGGAAGCTCATCTTCTTCCTGAAAGGAGCCTGGGCCTGTGGTGAATCCACTCGATGGGTGGAGCGGCACGCGGACCGGAGCCCGACCTGGCTCTGGAACCACTGCCCCGATGCGGCCTGGCTCATCTGGATCTGGGGGAGAACCCGAAGCCGTGAATGGCATCATCAAGTCTGGTGGGCCTTCATCGACTCGTTCCTCGAGGCCGCCGACTTCCCGGTCGAAACCCACAACCGGATCGCCGACGTAGTCAACGAGCTGATCCCTCTTCTGAAGCGGTACTACGCCCTCCCCGAGGACGCGACTTCGGCCAGAAGTCGGCACGTCCTCGACAGGACGCAGGTCTTGTACGACACCCTGATCCACGAAGTGCGGAAAACCTCGTTCTACGACACCATTGCCCTCAGTTACGTCCTCGACCCCTTCGAGAGGTTCGGAATATCCTCGTGGCACACCAAACGCTACGGGATCACCGCGGACCGGATCCGGGCCCGCCTTCGGGCCCCCACCATGGAAGAGCTTCTCTGAATGGCTGCCCAACATCGGTGTCCGTCATGCAGAGGGTGGACCCAGGACGACCTTCCCTGCGTCTGGTGCCAAGCGGATCCCCAGAAGGACCCCGGGCCCCCATGGGTGGAATTGAAGACCCTGCCCCCAGGGACCCCCTTCACCGACCGGGATGGTAACATCGGACTCTCCGGCTCGGAGAACGAGCACTCCGAAGACTGGCTCGACGTCGTCTGGATAGACTGCGAGGGCGAGTTCAGCATGGATGGGGTGCTCCCGATGACCACACCCGTTCGGGCCCTTCGCATCGTCGACCCCTACACCCCGAAGCCCCAGGACAACTCGTGGGTGGAGCTGAAGACCCTGAAGCCGGGGACGGTCTTCACCACCCCGGCGGCATTCTCCGGAGAAGACTGGGCAGTCGTCGTCGGCCCCGACATCGACCAGGAGGGTGTCCTCGTCGCGGACGCGAACGACGATCCTGCCAACAACTGCGGATCGACGTACCGCATGGACCCCGGGGAGCCGGTTCGTGCCCTTCGCATCGTCGACCCCCTCTACCCAGAGGAACCCTCCCCAGCACTCCTGGACCTACTCGTCCGGATCGCCAAGGAGACCCACTCGGAGGACGGGTACCGAGACCTCTTCCGAATGGCACTGACGTAAACTTCACCAGGAACCACCGCTAGGGGCCAACTCCACCCTCGTGCTCCCGCCCGCCCTAGTCCCTCATTAGTACGCTCTACACGTATGAAATGTACCCTACAATCGACCGTTACCAGATCGATGACGTACGACCCCTCCATCCACCCCGCCCACCGGCGCTTCGCGCCAACCGGGCACGGTGGTCCGAGGATGATGACGGGATCGACCATGAGGATGGAGCATCCTCGTCCAAGGGACGGATGGTCATGGGACACCAAGGGTCGAGAGGGTCAGCCCCCGTACCCACTGGCCAGTATGGCGCGAAGCGCCATGGCGGCCCCCGGGTGGTGGGGCGCTTGCTCGGAGTCGGCCAAGGGCGCGAGGGGCTGGCCTACCCGGGCCGAAGGGATCGTACCCCACCATGCCGATAGCAGGGAACATCCCGGTCCAGCCAACGTATTCCTGAGGGATCAGGGTGGGCGGGGCAGCACTCCTGGGTACAGTCACAGTGTACCCCCACCCTGTCCACCGTCCCCGGCGCTCCGCGCCAGCCGGACACCGGACGGGGTGGGCTCTCTTGGATCATCATGGCGACCGACCCCCGTCGGGTATGCCCCGGGGCCCCATGGCAGATGGGGGAGGGTCGAGGGGTCAGCCCCTCTACCCACTGGCCAGTATGGCGCGAAGCGCCATGACGGCCCCCGGGTGGTGGGGCGCTTGGGTGATCATCCCGGGCCGGAGAGTCAGAGGGCCGGAGAGTCAGAGGGCCGACCCCGGTCCCCGGGACGCACTGGCCGGAGGCCGGGGCGTGGTGGGGGGAGGGGGTTTTGGGTACCCAGTTGCGAGAACCGCTCCGTTACTTTTTTCGACTTGACTTTGGCCCGTAAATGGCTTGTCAATGCTGCGAGCGGAAATGGAGGGGTGAGACCCCCAAATCCCCCAAACACACCGCCCCCTTCGGGGGCAACGTGTACCGGGGGCGGGGGACTATCCCCATAGAGTCCCTGGGGGATAGTCCCTGGGGAACTCCCCCAGAGAGTCCTCGGGGGACGGGGGTATGCCTGGCGGCGGGGGGTTTTCCGAGTCTTCCCGGTTCGGCCTGAGGTTCTCCCCACCTGTCCGGTGTCCAGCTGGCGCGGAGCGCCAGTGGACGGTGGACCCTGGGGGTGTCTTTCCTCTCCTGCCCTTTCTCCGGGCCTCTCTGCCTCTCTGGCGCGCTTTCGGGTCCTGGGGTGTCCCTGTGGGCCTATCCTGGTGAAAGGGCTTCTCAGGGGCGCTGAGAGCATGTTACGGTCGTCGTCATGGGTACGGTCGACATGAACGAGGTTTCACGGGAGTTGGCTGACGTTCGGGCGGAGGTAGCCAAGCTTCGGGTGGAGGCAGCCCAGATCCGGGTGGAGATAGCCAAGCTTCGGTCCGAGACGAATCGGTTACGGGAGGCGGGGGAGTATCTCGACCGGCTGAGGGCTCTTCGGTAGTGAGGGGTGTCACTCGCGGGGGAGGGGGGGTCTTCTGCCGGGGGTCTATCCGTGTTCTCTGTTTGAGGGTGTGGATCCCGAAATTTGGCCCGGTGGATATTTTTGGCTGGAACCGGGTAAACCTGGCGTGGGGAAGGATTTGGCGGTGAGGAAACGGAAGTCGAGAAAGAGGCGGAAAGTCTACCTGGTGAATCACACGGGGGATGATCTATTCGAGGTAGCCGGGGGTGATCTTTCCGGGTACCAGGAGGCGTTGTTGAAGGGGGAGAAGAGTTGGTTCAGCGAGCCGTCGATCGAGGTACGTTGGATTCAGAGGCTGCGGGGGTCTCACCGGGAGGTAGTTCTTCGTACGACGTTGCGGAGGGATTTGGCGGTCCGTCTGAGGGAGTCGGGGTATTACCTACGCGGGGATCGTGACGGGGTGGTGCATGTGACCAAGGCGCTCGTATGGTATGAGCGCCTTCTCTGAGGCGTTTTCGGGGGTCATTCCTCTTCGTTGGTCACGATGTCGAGGAAGACTTCTTCCAACGGTCTGGGTGGGGGCGGTGTGACCAGCTCTCGGATGGCCATGGCGAGTTTGGCTCTACCCTCTTTGGTCGCGAGGGCTTCTCGGATGAGGTTGTCAATCTCTTCCCGGGTCAGGGCGAGACGGTCACGTCTCGTCATCGGAATCCTCCATGGGCTCTACCTCGAAGCAGGTACGACCGAGGTAACTCGCCACCGACTCGGAATGACCACAGTCCTTGCACCGAACGGTTCCAGACCACGGACCACCAGCAGGAATGATGGATCGTTCCATGTTCTTGCTTCCACAAGAGCCGCAAACCGAACCCTCAGGTGGGTCGACCCATCTTGGGAGAAGCGGGGACAGCAAGGATTTAGCCAGTTCAGTCGTCACAGGTCGTCATCCAAGAAGATGGAGAAGGGGTCGGGTTCTTCTTCGGAGGATTCGTTTTGGTCACCGACAGGCAAGCAATGCGGAGACAGCCACAGCCGCTCACGTTTTTGCTGGTGTCCCTTTTCCCCGGTGTTGCCCATGCCGCCGGCCAGGAACCCCTTCCCGAACCACTCGACTACGCGCCACCCGTGCTGCTCTAGCTCGGTATGTTCCGTGTCGAAACCAGCCAGCACGATCCGCTTTTGGGGGTGCTCGCCCTCTTTTAGACACCATTCCCTGACGGCTTTGGCGATTGTGTGGTCATCGCTCGAATACGTGTCCTTGTACCGCACATCCCCCGAGTATGGCGGGTCAACGAATATCCCAGCCATCCCTTTCCCCTGCCTGACTGATAGTGTCAGCGACGCCCCATCAGTCACTGCGCGTTTCCAATCGCCTTGCAGGATGCGGACGTGTCTTAGTCTGGTTGACAGGTACTGAAACCACCGCGTAAGCTCAGGCATCGTCATCGGGTGGAAATCTGGTCCACCTACCCCAAGCTCGCGTAGCTGTGGACGGTTGACGCCCCGGCCGTCGCTGGTAAGGAAGGGAAGCACGCTTTTGACTCCCGGTTCGCGCTTTCCCCTCCCTTGTTTGACCACCCCACCATTTGGCCCGATACACCACGGACCGGTACCGTTACACCACCCAGAACCTATCCAACTCGATTGGCCCCAGAGCCACCATCCTGCAAACTTCGGGTCGTGGTGCTCCGGTGACGCCCTCATGTGTGAGAGCAGCTCCTCGCGACCGTTGACCAGCGCGAGATGACGCGCCATCAGATCGACCTCACTCACCGGCCACGATGTGTGCTCTGCCGTGAGTTCAGGTGAGTATGTAATGGCCCGCCAAGCGTTCACGAGCAGGCCATCAAGATCGTTGACCGTTTCGGAGAAATAGGTGCGATTCGCTTCATGAGGTCGCAGAAGGAGCACCGCGAGAGAGCCGGCAAACGGCTCGACGTAGTGAGCCACGTCCCCCAGCGCTTGCCAGACCACTGGAGCCGCCTGTGATTTTCCTCCGAACCACGGAAACGGTGTCTTCTGATAATTGACCATCATGATGTCCAGTCTTCACAGGTCGTCATCCAGGAAGAGGGAGAAGGGGTCGGGTTCTTCTTCGGGGGATTCGTCCGAGGGTTCCGGGGGTCCTTGGGCGCCGATGCGTTCTCTGGCGATCTTGACGTAGGGTTCCTCGCGTTCGATCCCATGGAAGTCGAATCCTTGGAGGACGCAGGCGACCCCGGTCGAGCCGCTACCGGTAAACGGGTCTAGGACGAGTCCACCGGGTGGCGTGACCAATCGCACGAGCCATTGCATGAGTGCTAGGGGTTTGACGGTAGGATGGTCGTTCCTGCTGGTTTCGAGGCCCTCGTTCCGTTCCTTTCGGGAAGCCTTCTTGGTGTAGCAGAAGCGGGGGAAGTATCGGTACGGGCTTTCTTCGTCCGTCGTATCCTCTTCCGGGGACAACAGGACGTTCGGGGGCCAACGTCCTTTGGATGTATCCTGTTCCCGGGATTTTAGACCGAACATGGAGTCATTTTCGTAGTCCCGGTTGAGGTGTCCGTATCCGAGCCCACGTTTGTTGGGATCGGTTTCCCAATCCGTCTCCACCCGGCAAGCGTCTATGTTGATGGCCCCCGTTTCATGTTCGAGGACGGTCTCTACCACGGTACCGGACGGGGGTTTTCTGGCCAGGACAACGGGTTCGTAGGCAGGCTTCAGCGCAGTCCCCCAACCTTGCCAGCGCTTCGCGTCGTCGGTTGCCGTCTTGTCCGCTCTTGGCGGTGACTGACAATTGGTCGACGTTTCCCCTTTGGTGTAATTGTATGGACGCTTAGCTGGATTCTCACAGACGAACTCGCACAGATGTTCCGCCCCTAACTTCTTGTCAATTGTCTTACTTACGTCGAGGTTTTTCGGGAACCCGGATCCGTAGAGCCACATGAGGCAATCGCGGATCTCGAAGCCCGCGTCTTCGATCGCGCAAGCGACCCTATGATGCGTTCTGGCTCCCCCGAACACGATCATGTGGGCCCCCGGCTTCAGAACCCGGAGCAATTCCGACCACAACTCGACTCGGATCTGGACCCCGTCTTCCGAATCCCACGTCTTGGACATGAAATTCAGACCGTAGGGTGGATCCGTGACGCAGGAATAGACGGAATCGTCCGGGAGGGTTCTCAGGACTTCCAGGCAGTCCCCATGGTCGACTTTCCAGCTCATTTACGGTTTTCCTCGGGCCCACCTTACCACGGGTTCCCTCGGGGAGTCCATTCCGAGGGCGGTTCCGGATCCTTTTTTGACCCGGAGGGGTTATGCCCGTTTCCCCCTTCCGTGTTCTATCCCGCTACGTCCTAGCGTCGTCATTGGATTTCCCTCCGGCCATGCGGGATTCCATCATGCAGTGGATCGAGTCCGTTTTGGCGGCGAACAAGGCGGGGAGGGCCCGGGAGAGGGCCGATCAGGCTCGGGAGTCTCAGGCGGAGCGGTTACCGAAGCTCGACGACCTTCTCAATTCGGCCCGGGAGTTCGCCCAAAATCCAACCTGGAAGATTTACAAGGATCTCCATGAGAAGCTCTGGGCGTTGGGGAGCGTCCCTCCCAAGCGCGAGTCGATCAAGTTCTTCCAGAAGCTGGATGACGCCAAGCGCCGGGCTCTTCGGGAGTTTGCGGACCGAACTTTGGAGATGGTCGAGGAGGGTGTCGAGAAGCAGCGGCGGTTCTACCGGGAGAATTTCGAGGAAGCGAAGGCCGAGGCGGATTCTCTCGAGCGGGCGGCGGGATCCCAGAAGCCGGTCGAAGGCTCGGTATCGAAGGATTTCCCAGTCGATCTGAAAGGTCTCCGTTACGACACCCCCTGGGCGCGGAAGAAGATACAGGAGCAGCTCGAGAGGACGAAGGTCGAGAACCGTGACCTGTATGAGAGAATGAAGGCCAGGATGAAGGACAAGGGGGCGATGAATGCGGGTCTTCTCGCCGTCTTCGAGGATCTGGCCAAGAGCGGGAAGCGGTACGACTCGATCACGGTCGAGTTGACGATGACCCAGAGCGACGTCCACAACGCCACCTGGAAGCCTGCGTTGAAGGCCATCGAGATCGTTCTTCCCACCTGGGACGATCCCGGGTCTTCGGAGAAGCTCCGGGGGACTTTGGAGCACGAGCTGCGGCATTTCGTCCAGTCGTACTACGACGAGGCCATGCTCGGGAAGGACATCGTCCACCGGGTCTTCGGGCTACCTTCGAAGAAGGTTCAGACCCCGAAGTACAAGCAGTACTTCGATCCGGCTTCTGGGATCGTCCCTGGTTCTTCGTTCGACGACGAGCGGCAGAAGGTCTGGCAGGAGTTGAAGCAGCGGGGG
>Ga0180437_10010660_pt1 | contig 11168 bp, 6 predicted proteins | sample SS_ome_4_FD_132410 | JGI IMG/M metagenome (GOLD analysis project Ga0180437, IMG submission 132410) | Hypersaline lake sediment archaeal communities from the Salton Sea, California, USA - SS_3_D_1 metaG | ecosystem: Environmental > Aquatic > Non-marine Saline and Alkaline > Hypersaline > Sediment... | reverse complement strand
GGCCGGCGGGTCTTCCCGTACAGGCTGTAGACGGGCAGTCCGGACCCCGGATCCCGCCCGTCGGCGATGTGGCTGACGTCGAGCTTGCCTTGCAGCCCATGCTCCGGGCTGAAAAGAGCAACCAATTCGACGTTTTCCGCTTCGTGCAGCAGCCGAGGCGTGCTGATTCCGTAGCGATTGACTCCCGTCTGGTTGGTGATCAACCCGACGCGCCGACCGGCCAGGCGGCGGAATCGCTCCTGCCCGAGCACGTCGATCCCGGTGAACACGGGCGGCCGATCCCGATCCACCACCGCGTCGGCGGCGATGGTGCCGATCTGGCCGGCCAGGCGGTTCACCGAGCCCTTGCCGTCCGGGTGCAGCCGACTGCTGAGGAAGATCACGAACAGGTCGAGCCCCGGATCAATCCACGTCGCCGTTCCGGTGAATCCCCCGTGGCCGAACGCCGCGGGTGAAAACGACCGTCCACGATTCGACGAATATCCGGTCTTGATGTCCCAACCGAGTCCCCGCAAACCGCTGGAAACTGCAACGGGCCGAGTCATCTTGGCGACGGCGCGGCCGCTGAGGATTCGGACGCCTTCATATTGGCCGCCGCCGAGCATCATCTGGGCATAAACGGCCAGATCTTCCGCCGTGGAGAACACGCCGGCATGTCCGGCGACGCCGCCCAGCAGCAGCGCCCGGGGATCGTGCACTTCGCCGCGAATCCATTCGCCCTCTCGCTGTTCGGTGGGCGCGGCCCGGCGTCGGAGCGGCTCGGCGGGCAGATAGCCGGTGGCGGTCATTCCCAGCGGCCCGAAAATGTGATCTCGGGAGAATTCGTGCACGTTCTTTCCGGAAACTCGTCGCACGAGTTCCCCCAGGACGATGTAGCCCATGTCCGTGTAGACGAATTTCGAGCCGGGCTCGATAAACGGCTTCAGCGCGAAGATCCGTTGCCAGGCCTTCTCCGGGCCGTCGGCGTAATCGGCCAGCGAGTTGTCCGGGATGAGACCGCCCTGGTGCGTGAGCAACTGAAAAACGGTGATCTTCTCCTTGCCGTTTCGGCCGAACTCGGGAACGTGTCGGGCGACCGGATCTTCGAGCCGTATCTTTCCCCGGTCGACCAGGATCATCACGCTGGTGGCCGTGGCCACCGGCTTGGTCAAAGAGGCCAGGTCGAACACCGTATCGGTGGTCATCTCGATTCGCGTGGGCCGGACCTGCCTGTCGCCGTAGGCCTTCAGAAAGGCGATCTTTCCGTGGCGCCCGATCGTCACGACGCAACCGGGCAACCGCTTGGTTCTCAAGCCCTCGGCAACGACCTGGTCAATCTGGGCCAGTAGTCGGGAGTCCATGCCGACCGCTTCCGGTCTGGCCGGCGGCAGCTTCGGCACAGCGGCCCGAGAAGGCGACACCAGCAACGACAACACAAAGCTAGCTAGCAGAACGTATTTGTGCATGGATCCCTCTAACTTTCCGTCTTCTGCTCAATGCGGCCAAGGGAGAACGATGCAGTGGCGGCGAGGCCCGCGACAAACGTGACGGACGATCCTACGATGGCGAACCAGGGCCAAGCCAAAGCGGTTGTGAACTTCAGATTCAGCAGCGCGGCGAGTCCGATCAGTAAACCGGCCAGTGCGCCGCGTTGCGTGGTACTATTGGTCAGTACACCGAGGAAGAAGATGCCCAGAATCGGTCCCGTGGTGAAGCCGGCAATGGCCAGCACGTCGTTGACGACGCTTTCGGAGACGAACTGGCCGGCCATAGCGACCGCAATCTGGATCAGTCCGAACAGAACGGTCAGTGCCCGGCTCATCCGCAGGAAATGGCCCGCGGACGGCTTCTCCTTCAACAGCGGCAGATAAAGGTCATTGATCGCAGCCGTGGCCGAGGAATTCAAGGAGCTGGAGAGTGTCGACATGGCCGCGGAGAACACGGCCGCCAGCGTGATCCCGACCACGCCGACGGGAAGATACTCGACGATGAACGCGGCGAAAACTTCGTCGTTCTTGGCAAAGGGAGTCGCCGGCGGGTGCAGCTCGTAGAAGCAGGCCAACCCCACGCCGATCAACAGAAACAGCGCGAATTGCCCGCAGACGATCAGCCCGCTCAGCGCCAGGGCGCGGCCGGCCTCTTTCCGGCTGCGCGCGGCCAGATAGCGTTGGACCATCAACTGGTCGGTGCCGTGCGTGGCCAGGGCCAGGAACAACCCGCCGATCAGGCCCGACCAGAATGTGTACTTCCGGCTGAAGTCCAGCGAAAAATCGAACAACTGGAACTTGCCGTGTTGCACTCCGTAAGCGGTGAACTGGGACCAACCGCCGGGCAGCCAGTCGAGGATCACCGCAGCGGCCAGCACGGCGCCGATCATGTAGACGGCGAACTGAACGCAATCGTTCCAGACCACCGACTTCATGCCGCCGGTGGCCGTGTAGAAGATCGTGGCCACCCCGATCACCACGATACAGACGGACAGATCCAGCCCCACGACGTGCTGCAACACGATGGCGGTCAGGTAGAGCCGCAGTCCGTCGGCCAGATTGCGCGCGACGAGGAACAGTAACGAGGCCGTCTGTTTGGTCGCACCCCCGAAGCGGCGGTGGAGGACTTCGTACGACGTAAACAGGCTGCCGCGGAAGTACTGCGGCAGGAAGAGAAACACCACCACGAAGCGGCCGAGGATGTAACCGATCGTCAATTGCAGGAAGAGCAGATTGCCGCCGTCTCGGCTGAAGGCAAGTCCCGGGATGCTCAGAAAAGTGACCGTGCTCGTCTCGGTTGCGACGATCGACAACAGCACGGCCCACCAGGGCAGATTCCGGCCGCCCAGCAAGTAGCCGGCCATATCCCGCTGCCCGCGGCCCATCCAGATGCCGAACAACACGACGCCCGCCAGGTAGGCGATCAGAACGGCCGCGTCAATTCCGTCGATGGCAAGATTCACCACTAGGACTCCGTCGAATTTCGAGCTAAAATGATTGTCGTCGAATCACCCTCTCCAGGCAACCGCCATGCTGACGAACCTCACCACCGAAGGGCGGAATCCGGCATCGGAGGCGCTCGACGGCCTCTCGGCACTTCAGATCGTCCGGTTGATGAACTCCGAGGACGCCAAGGTCGCCGAGGCCGTCCGGCGCGAAGCGGAATCGATCGCCCGGGCGATCGACGTGGTGGCCGAGCGCCTCAAGGGCGGTGGGCGGTTGATCTACCTCGGCGCGGGCACTTCCGGCCGGCTAGGTGTGCTGGACGCGGCCGAATGTCCTCCCACGTTCAGCACGCCGCCCGAGCAGGTCGTGGGGCTCATCGCTGGCGGACACGAGGCCATGTTCCGTGCGGTGGAAGGGGCGGAGGACGTTCCCCAATCGGCCGCGGACGATCTTAAGGCCGTCCGGCTGAGCGCCCGGGACGTGCTGGTCGGCATCGCCACCAGCGGCCGCACGCCGTACGTGCTGGGGGGAATGCAGTATGCCCGTCGGCTCGGCGCCTACGCGATCGGGCTGAGCTGCAACCGGGACGCCGCCTTGGCCGAGTGCGCCGATCTGACCATCACGCCGGTCGTGGGGCCGGAAGTCATCAGCGGCTCGACGCGCATGAAGGCCGGCACCGCCACCAAGATGGTGCTGAACATGTTGACCACCGGGGCTATGGTTCTGCTCGGAAAGACCTACGGCAATTTGATGGTCGATCTGCGGGCAACGAACGCCAAGCTGGTCGATCGATCGCGGCGGATCGTCACCGCGTTGACCGAACTCTCGGACGCCGAGGCCGAAGCCCTGTTGGCCCGATGCGACGGCGAGGTGAAAACGGCGGTGGTGGCCCACCTCGGTTCGATGGCCCCCGACGTGGCCCGGCAACGACTCGAGCAAGCCGGCGGACATCTGCGACGAGCACTTCAGGAACATGCAAAGTAACCAGTTCGTGCTGGGAATCGACGGCGGCGGTACCAAGACGCTCGCATGGCTGGCTTCACGATCCGGCACCGGCCGGGCGTCGGTCGTGGGACGCGGCGAGGCCGGACCCGCCAATCCCCAAGCGGTCGGCTTTCCCAAGGCGATCGAGCATCTCAACCGCGCCGTCGATGCGGCGCTGGACGACGCGGAGGTGCAGCCGGGACCGCTCGCGGCCGCCGTGCTCGCGCTGGCGGGATCCGATCGAGATGAGAATCGCCGGGTGCTCCAGCGCTGGGCCGACGAACGGCAACTGGCCGCGCGTTTTCTCGTCGTCCACGACGCCCTCCCCGTCCTGGCCACCGGAACGCCCGATGGCTGGGGCGTTGCTTTGATTTCCGGCACCGGCTCCTTGGCATTCGGGCAAAGCCCTGATGGCCGATCGGCGCGGGCCGGAGGGTGGGGATACCTGTTTGGCGACGAAGGCAGCGGGTATGCCATCGCCATGGCGGGGCTACGGGCGGTCGCGATGCAGGCCGACGGCCGCGGCGAAGTCACCGGCCTGACCGAGGCGCTATTGGCGCGGTTGTCGCTGGCCGAGCCACAGCAGTTGATTCCCGCAATCTACGAAATCGCCGCGGATCGCGCCGCAATCGCCTTGCTGGCCAGAGTCGTCTCTGACGCGGGCGAGCAAGGAGACGCGGTGGCCCAAGTGATTCTGGACGAGGCGGCACGCGAGTTGGCGGTCATGGTGGCGGCGGCGGCCGATAAACTGGGCCTCTCCCGCGATGCCTTCCCGCTCGCCTTGGCCGGCGGCGTGCTGCTGGGCAGCGAGCAGATACGGACCCGTCTACGTGACAAGTTGCGCACGTTCGGCCTGCACGCCAACCCGATCGCAATTGTCGCGGAACCCGTGCTGGGGGCCGTTCAACTGGCGCAGGCCCAAGCGCGGTCGTGACAGAAACGCACGTCCCACTCAACCGGTAAGCGGAGTGTTGTGGATCATTCACGTCATACGAATGTGACGAACTCGTCCAGCGTTTTCCGCCGAATTTCGGGTACGATGGCGTCTTCCGCCGGATGGCCGACCACCAGAATCATCATCGGCCGCTCGTTCTCTGGGCGGTCGAGAATCTCGTTGAGGAATGCCATCCGGCTGGGCGTGTACGTCAGCGACACCAGGCCGGCGTGGTGCAACGCGGTGATCAGGATGCCGGTGGCGATGCCGACCGACTCCTTGGGGTAATAGTGCTTCGTCTTCTCGCCCTCGGCCGTCCGGCCGGAGTACTGGATGAAGACGGCGACCAGGTACGGAGCCCGTTCCAGAAACGGCTTGTCCGGCGTGGTGCCCAGTGGAACCAACGCGTCGAGCCAAGGTTGCGAGGCGCGTTGACCGTAGAACTGGCGTTCTTCGCGCTCGGACGCCTGGCGGATTTCTCGCTTGACGGCCGAATCCTCCACCACGACAAAATGCCAGGGCTGCATGTTCGCCCCGCTGGGGGCCGTCCCGGCCGCGCGGAGGCAGGCTTCGATCACCTCGCGCGGTATCGGCCGGTCGGAAAACTCGCGCACCGAACGCCTCCGCTGAACGTCGACCAGAAACGATGTTGCCCGGACGCGCATCTCCTCTTCCGACCACCGCTGGTAGCCGGACAGCCGAATGTACTTCGCCTCGCTCATCGGCTTGGGATCTCGCAGTCGTCGTGGGGCACGTTCTTAACGTGCCCGGCACGATGTAGCGGAGCACGCTTACAGCGTGCCCGGCACGATATAATCAAGCCCCACGTCTTGGCTCGCGATTCTCACTCGATCCCGGTCGTCGGATAGACCGGAATGGGTTGCTCGGATAGCCGGGAGGCCAGGTGTTCGACGGCGGCCGGATCGTCCTCTTCGACCGGCGGCAGGCGACAGACCTGCGCGTCGAGTTGTGCGGTGTGGGCGTCGCCCTGCCGGGCACCCGGTTGTACCACGGGCACCAGCGGCCGCTCGGACGGCGAGCGGCTCAACTCGTCGATCTGCCCGGCCAACGCGGCATATTGGGCCGCGGATGGCACCTCCTCCTGTGGCGGCGTGGCGTCGGCATACGGCCCGGGCAAATCGGCGAACGACGCGTATCTATCGTCGTCGGGGGCTAGTGGCGCCGGTTGCTCCCGCCAATCATCGGCCGGCATGGCGACGGGGATCGGCGACTGGGGCGTGGCTGCCGGCGCATCTACCTCGGGTTGTGGGGCCGGCGCCGGCTCGGTCGTTGTCACCGGCTGAGACGATTGTTCCGTCTGCGAAATCTCCGCCGGCGGCCCGACCATCTCCCAAACTCTCGGGTACCTGATCATATTGAACGCGATCGAGAAGACGATCAGCGCAAAGACCCCCACAGAAGCCGCAATCCTGGGCATGACTCTTCTCCTCCCTTTCGGCGACGTGGCCAAACAGCAGCGTCGAAAACATACACCACGCAGGGCGGGACGCAAGGCCGGAAAGAGAAAAGAGCAAGGAAGGAATGACGAATGACGAATGACGAAGTCGATTGGGTAAAGTTTGGCGAAGCAGGAGGGGTCGGGGGCTGGGAGTCAGGGGCTAGGGGGCAGTGGTTAGAGGGTAGTGGATAGTGGTTAGTGGATAGCAGTTAGTGGCTAGCGGGAGGGCTGGGGTGACTTGTGTCCTTCACGTTTGGTGAACGCATGTGGTTTGCGGACGGGAGAAGAAATCACGATCATCACCGGTAGGTCCAACCAGGCAAACCTTGACAACCAGGCAACGTCTACTTAATTTGCAGTTTACAATCTGTAATTCTCAATTTGCCATTCCCCCCTTGCTCAAACCGGCACATCAACCTCCGGCGTCCCCCGGTCGGCCAGGGCCTGATCGATCTGGGCCAGTTGCTCGTCGGTCAATCGCCATCCGGCCCCGCCAGCCGTTTCTCGGATCTGCTCGGGACGCTTGGCCCCGCACAGGGCCGCGGTGACGCCGGGCTGCCGGATCGTCCAGTTGATCACCAGTTCGGCGACCGTGTGGCCGGCCGAGGCGGCAATCTCGCGGAGCCGGTCGAGCAGGTCGTGGTTCTTCTGCCACTGGTCGCCGTGGAACATGCGGTACTTTCGCCGGCTATCGGTTTCGGCGAAGACGTGATCGCGGGCGAGTTTTCCGGCCAACAGCCCCTTCAGCAGCGGCCAATAGACCAATACGGCCACGCCCCGCTGGCGACACCAGGGCAACGTATCGGCCTCGATCTGGCGCTGCAGCATGTTATAGGGCGGCTGATAGGCCGCAATGGGACACTCGGCGGCAAACTGGTCGAACTGGGCCAGCTTGAAGTTCGACACGCCCACGCTGCGGGTCTTGCCCTCGTCGAGCAGTTGCCGCAGCGCCCCGGCCGATTCGGCCAATGGCACGTTTTCGTCGGGGGCGTGCAGATAGAGCAACTCCACGCGATCGGTCCCCAGCCGCTTAAGGCTCTCTTCACATTGGCGGCGGAGCATGGCCGGCGAGGCGTCGTGGACCATCTTGCCATGGGCGTCCCACTGCAGCCCGCACTTGGTAGCGATCACCATCTCGTCGCGGCGGTCGCCCAAGGCCCGGCGGATCAGCTTCTCGCTCTCGCCGTCGCGGCCGTAGTTGTGGGCCGTGTCCAGGTGATTGATCCCCAAGTCGAAGCACGCCCGGATCGTGGCGATGCTGTCCTCGTCGTTGGCGCCCGGGCTGGTCATGCCGGCGATCGGCCAGCAACCCAGGGCGATTTCAGAGACCTCGATTCCGGTGTTGCCTAAGGGGCAAAGTTCCATGGCACGGCTCGCGTGGAGTGTCCTCTGTGGTGAACGACGAAGCCGTGTAGTGTACCAGGAAATCGTCCCCAAGGCGATCCCGGCGGAGGCAACGAATCGTGCTTGTTGCCCGGGACTCGCTGGTGGCTTGCAGGGATCGTGCAAGACGCTATAATCGCCAAGAAAATGGAGCGTGGCGCCGACTTGGGTCAATTCACGAGGGCAAGGAGGCAAACCGTGTCAGTTGCTGAGATTCTTGCGAGTTCTTTCTCGTCCAGGACGCGGAGTCGGGGGTGGGCATATTTCAACTCGGAGCAAGTACGGAACGTCGCGGCAGACGACTGGCACGTGACGGCGGAGGTCTCGGGGTCGAGACGCACTCCCTACTCCGTCGAAATCGACTGGTCGAACATGGTCGACGGTGAGATTTTCGCGACGTGCACCTGCCCCCACTACGAAGACGGCTACCTCTGCAAGCACATCTGGGCCACGTTGCTGGAGATCGACCAACGAGGACTTGCCGAGGATGCATCGCTGGACTGGGCGAATGTGCTCCACGAAGACGAGGATTTTGGAGACGACGATTGGCACGGCGAGGAGCACGACACCACGGCCGCCTTTCGAGCACTCGACGCCTTTTCCGGCGGGCGCGACGTCAAGGCGCCTTCCACGCGACGTCTCCCGCGCAGATCTCCGACCTCGATCTGGCAGGGACAGTTGAGCCGGATTTCCGATTACGCGACGGGGCGGGCCACGTCGGAGCCCGTTGCGCCGCGGGGCGCGCGGAAAGAGCGCGAAGCCTGGTTCGTGTTCAACGTCGCCGAGAGCTTAAGCAGCGGCCACGTGATCGTCGATCTCCGCCAGCGCGAGACCAGAAAAGACGGCCAGTTCGGCAAGATCAAGAAGCTGAGCGTGCGCCGCGACGAGATCCCGGAGTTTGCCGACGAAGAGGATCGGCGGCTCGTCGAACTTCTGATCGGGAACCGGGCGTCCGAAGAGTCGACCTACGCCGGCTACTATTACGATGGGTACCGTTCGTTTTCCCGGGTTGCCTTGGTCCCGGCCATGCACGACGTCCTGCTGCCGAGATTGTGCAAGACCGGGCGGTTTGTCTGGCAGTTGGATTCTTCCGTTTCGACCGAGGAGGGCAGCACGATCGCCTGGGACGACGGCGGTCCGTGGCGATTTCGCCTCCAGGTCGAGGAAGACGATCAGCAGCAACTCTGGCAATTCTCCGGCCAGCTCTTCCGCGGCGCCGATCGCGTGCCGCTCGGCGAGGTGGTGCTGCTGATGAGGACCGGGATTGTCTTGTTTCCTGACCGGCTCGCGAGATTCGACGTGTCCGGAGCCGACTTTGGTTGGATCGTCAGCTTGCGGGAGCGGTCGGCGATCGAGGTCCCCTACGCGGACCGCGACCGATTGCTGGAGACGCTGTACTCTCTGCCGCAGTTTCCGGATATCGAGTTGCCGGCCGGCTTGCGGGTCGAGCGGCTTCAGGGGGCCCCACAGGGAAGACTGGAGATCAAGCCCCCCAAGGCTTTTGCGCGCTACTCGCGCAAAGAGCTCTACGCCAACGTCGAATTCCTTTACGGCGATCACAAGTTTGGCCTGGAGACCGAAGCGGCCGGAGAGTTCGTCGGCGCGCAGAATCGCGCAGTGATGCGCGACCGCCAACGGGAAGCCGAATTGCTCGGGCGACTGGCGGACCTCGGACTGCGATCGACCGGCGACAGCGCCTACAGCGGCCGCGAATTCGACTTCCGCTTCCACGAAAAGCGTTTGCCCGAGGTTGTCTACGAACTCACCAAGGAAGGCTGGATCGTCGAGTCGGAAGGGGTGCGCATCCGGCGACCCGGCTCGTTCAACCTCAGCGTCACCTCCGGCGTCGATTGGTTCGAATTGGACGCCGAAGTCGATTTCGACGGCGTCACCGCGTCCCTGCCCGATCTGCTCAGGGCGCTGCGCAACCGGGAGAAGTACGTCCGCCTGGACGACGGATCGCAGGGGATATTGCCGGAAGAGTGGCTCAAGAAGTACGGGCACCTGGCGGACATGGCCGAGGGGGATGGTAACGCGTTGCGGTTTGCACCGTCGCAGGCGCTGCTGCTGGACGCGCTGTTGGCCGAGCAGGAGAACGTCCGCGTCGACAGACAGTTCGCCGCGTTTCGCAAGAAGCTACGGGATTTCGACGGCGTCAAGCCGTCCCCGGAGCCGCGCGGCTTCCAAGGCAAACTGCGCAAGTACCAGAAGGAGGGGCTCGGCTGGCTGCGCTTCCTGCGCGAGTTCCAGTTTGGCGGGTGTCTGGCCGACGACATGGGGCTGGGAAAGACGGTCCAAGTGCTCGCGCTGCTGCAATCGCGCCGCTTGCAGCGGCCGAAGCGGGGCCAGCAGCGCAAACCATCGATCGTGGTGGTCCCCAAGAGCCTGGTCTTCAATTGGATCGACGAGGCCGCCCGGTTTACGCCCAACCTGCGCCTCTTAGACTACACCGGCACGGATCGCAAGACCCGGCTGGAGGAATCCGGCGGGTTCGATCTGCTGGTGACCACCTACGGCACGCTCCGCCGCGACGTCGTCAAGCTGAAGGACATGCGGTTCGACTATGCCATCCTGGACGAGTCGCAGGCGATCAAGAATCCCGGCGCCCAGGCCGCCAAGGCGTCCCGGCTGCTCGATGCCGACCACCGGTTGGCGATGACCGGCACGCCCGTCGAAAACCACCTGGGCGAATTGTGGTCGTTGTTCGAGTTTCTCAACCCGGGCATGCTGGGCCGTTCGACGAAATTCAACGCCCTCTCGAAAAACGGCAAGGACGACGACGGGACGATCCCGCTCTTGGCCCGCGCGCTGCGACCTTTCCTGTTGCGCCGCACCAAACAGCAGATGTTGACCGAGCTGCCGGAAAAGACCGAGCAGACGCTCTACTGCGATATGCTGCCGAAGCAGCGCAAGGCCTACAACCGGCTGCGCGATTACTATCGCGTCGAGTTGTCCGGCCGCGTGAAAGAGTTGGGGCTTCAGAAAGCAAAAATCCACGTGCTGGAGGCGCTGCTGCGGCTGCGCCAGGCGGCCTGCCACCCCGGCTTGCTCGACGAGAGGCAAAAGAACGTTCGCGGCGCGAAACTCGAAGCGCTGCTGGAACAACTGAAGGAAGTGCTGGCGGAGGGACACAAGGCGCTGGTCTTCTCGCAGTTCACCAGCCTGCTGGCCATCGTCCGAAAGCACCTGGACAAGGAGAAGGTCGTCTACGAATTCCTGGACGGCCGCACCCGCAAGCGCGGCCAGAAGGTCAAGCGGTTCCAGACCGACGAGGCCTGCCCGCTGTTCCTGATCAGCCTGAAGGCGGGCGGCCATGGCTTGAACCTGACGGCAGCGGATTACGTGTTCATTCTCGATCCGTGGTGGAATCCGGCCGTGGAATCCCAGGCGATCGACCGCGCCCACCGCATCGGCCAGACCCAACGGGTGTTTGCCTACCGCATCATTTGTCGTGACACGATCGAAGACAAGATTCTCGAACTGCAGAAGAGCAAGC
>Ga0180437_10010659_pt1 | contig 11170 bp, 13 predicted proteins | sample SS_ome_4_FD_132410 | JGI IMG/M metagenome (GOLD analysis project Ga0180437, IMG submission 132410) | Hypersaline lake sediment archaeal communities from the Salton Sea, California, USA - SS_3_D_1 metaG | ecosystem: Environmental > Aquatic > Non-marine Saline and Alkaline > Hypersaline >... | reverse complement strand
TAATTTTTTAACTAAGCATTTGAATGTTTGGGTTAATCAACGTGAGGCCGGTTATATGCCGCTCATAAAGTGGAACGCCTGCCGGGGTGAGGTGCCTGCAGTGCTAACCGGTTTCCCGTGTTTTGTCGGCTTGGATCTCTCGGCTCGAAATGATCTCACCTCGGCGGGGCTGGTGTTTCCCTATGAGGGTAAATACGTGGTGATCGGTAAATCTTTTATGCCGGAAACCCGTTTCCATGAAAAGATGAAAGGTGATTTAGTGCCCTACGATCTTTGGGAAAAGCAAGGGTTTTTAGAGCTCACCCAAGGTGCAGTAGTGGATTATAAAGCCGTCGTCGCGTGGGCCCGGGAAACCGTCGCCCGGTTTAAAACCGTGGTGCAAGAGTGGTGCGTAGATCCGTGGGGCTCGGTGCAAATCGCAAATGACTTGATCGAAGAGGGGGAAACCGTCGTTAATATTGTCCAAGGGATTAAAACGCTATCCGAGCCGACGAAAGATTTTAGGAACCAAGTAGATAATAAGAATATTATACACGACGGCAACCCGGTAATAGCTTGGGCTATTGGGAACGCTATTGTTGACATTGTAGATCGAAATATGAATATTCTCTTAAACAAAGCGAAAAGCTCGGAAAGGATCGATCCTATCGCCTCGATTATTAACGCTTATGTACGTGCTATGGTTGCCGATACTATCGGGGGTTATAATAACCGCCCTATGAGGAGTTTAGTAGCATGAAATTTTTTCAACGTTTACGCGCCGTATTTTCTAATTCATATTTTGAGGAATACGTAAAGCAATGGGTAACCGGCGGCGATATGCCGCCCGATACTTACGGGCAAATAGGGCAGGATCTAGCCCTAAAATACAGCGCGTTTTTTGCTTGTAACCGGGTACTCGCCGAGACTTTCGCGAGCGTTTCGATCCACGAGTATAAGCGCGATATTCGCACCGGTGATCGCGAGGCCACCGACGATACCGGTTTATTTCCGATCTTGCACACGGCCCCAAACGATGAAACGAGCGCCTATAATTTCCAAGAGTGCCAAATGTACCAAACGAATTTAGGCGGTAATTTCGTAGCCGAGCGCCTTATGGACGGGCGGCGGCTTGCGGGGCTTAGTCAGTTAGAATGGCAAGACGTTACAATTTTCCGCGATAAAATGGATCGCCGGGTTAAATACCGCGTTAGCGGTGACGCCGGCCAAGTGATTTTCGAGCGCGGCGACGTTTTGCACGTGCCGGGGCCCTCGGTTAACGGGATCGTCGGTATGTCTCTTTTAGAGTATGCCGCCCGCTCTATACTGCTCGGTTACAGTTACGAAAAATTCGGCCAGGAGTTTTTCAAAAATGGCGCGGTGCCCTCGGTAGTTTTCGAGATCCCGGGTTTTCTAAAAGACGAGGCTTACGATCGGCTTAAAAAGGAAATCAAAACAAACTATACCGGCCTTAAAAATTCCGGTACGCCGATGCTATTAGAGGACGGTTTAAAGGCCTCACCCCTCACGATCAAACCCATAGACGCCGAGCTATTGAGCTCTAAGAAATTCCAGATCGAAGATATATGTCGTTTTTTCCGAGTGCAGCCCCACTTAGTGCAGCACCTTGAAAAAGCGACTAACAATAACATAGAGCAGCAAAGCCTAGAGTTTGTTATGTACACTATGTTACCGCATTTCCGGCGGGCCGAGCAAAACATTAATAGCCAGTTACTTACGCCCCGGCAGCGGGCGCAAGGCTATTATATGGAGTACAATATTAGCACCTTGCTACGCGGCGATCAAAAAACCATGTCGGAAAGTTTCGCCAAGGGCTTACAGTGGGGGTGGCTATCGGTTAACGAGGTGCGGCGTATGCTTAATCTAAACCGCGTCGAGGGCGGCGACACTCACTTACAGCCGCTTAATATGGTGCCTCTCGGCACCGAGCCGAGCGACGACGCCGGCACGACAATAGATAACCGGGTACGGCAAATAGTAGCCGATATAATGGAACAGGCAAACCAAGAGGGTACATTATGAAATGGTTAAGGGCTTTAATTAATAACAAGATCGGCGAGCTCTATATCTACGGCGATATAGAAGATTGGAAATGGATCGACGAGGACGTAACACCGGCGAGCGTGGCCGAAGAATTAAAGAAACTTGAAGACGCGAGTGAGATCAATATTTATGTAAACTCCCCGGGCGGTAGTGTGTTTGCCGGTGTGGCGATTTATAATGAAATCAAGCGGCTGAATAAACCTACGACGGCATACGTTGACGGCTTGGCCGCGTCTATCGCGTCGCTCATTGTCCTGGCGGCTGATAAAGTGGTCATGCCGTTCAACGCTATGCTTATGATCCATAACCCGTGGACTTGCGCGTGTGGCGATGCTAACGCGCTGCGCGATCTCGCCGATAAAATCGATCGTATTAAAGATGGTGTTTTAGTCTCTACATACGAGAATAAAACCGGGCTAGCTAAAGAAAAACTTTCTGAAATGATGGACGCGGAAACGTGGCTTACGGGTCCCGAGGCCTTAGCGCTCGGTTTTTGTGATCAATGCGAAGAAGAACAAAAGATCGCCGCGAGTATTTCCGGCGATAAGGCTTTTTTCGATAAAGTAGAGGTTTCGTTATCCCGCTTTCGCTCTTTTCCGAAAGCGAAATTCAACGAACACAAACCAAAGGACAAAACCAAACCAATGTCACTAGCAACCCGCCACCGGCATAAAATAAATATGCTCTCGGCATCAACTAAAATCGGAGGTTAAGTATATGGATTATACTTTACTAATGAAAGAACAGCTCGACAAAATGGAATCGCTGTTCAAGGCTGCGCAGGCCGAGAGCAGAGATCTAACCGAGGACGAGCAAAAGCAGTATAACGCTGCAGAAAAAGAGTACAAGCGGCTTGAGGCTGCCAAGGCCAAGGCCGACGATCTCGCCGCCAAGGCTGCCAAGGTAAAGGCCGACGCCGACGCCAAGGCTAAGGCCGACGCCGACGCTAAAGCGCACGTGCCCGCCTCAAACGCGAGCGCCAAGGCCCACGGCGACGACGTTAAAGCCGGCGACGATCTCAAGGCGAAAAAGCCCTATGCTAACCTCGGCGAAATGCTCGCCGATGTAGCCAGGACTAAAACGTCAAACGCTGCCGAGGCTATGGAAAGGCTCGTCAAGGCGCAGCTTAACACCGAAACCGGGGCTGACGGCGGTTTTCTCGTGCCCGAGGAATTTTTCGGTAACATGATGGAACAGGCCGTAGAACAGAGTAATCTGTTTTCACGGGCTACCGAGCTTACGCTCAGCGTCGGCAACACGGCCAACATACCGGGCGTGGATGAGAGCAGCCGGGCCGACGGCAGCCGTTACGGCGGCATTTCCGTTAACTGGGTGAAAGAAGGCGGCAGCGGCACGTACTCAAAGCCGGCTTTCCGTAACCTTGACATAAAGCTCTCTAAGCTCGTGGGCCTCGTCAAGATCACCGACGAAATGCTCGAAGACTCCGCGCTCTTGAGCTCGTGGGTGCAGCAGGCCTACCCCGCTGAGATGGCTTTTGCTCTCGATCAGGCAGTTTTCGACGGCGACGGCAACGGGAAGCCCCTCGGCGTTATGAACAGTAACGCGCTCGTTACGGTAGCCAAAGAAGGATCGCAGGCCGCCGACACGATCGTTTACGAGAACGTGATCAAAATGTGGGCTCGTATGCCCGCACGCCGCGCAGCTAACGCCGCGTGGTTTATCACGCAGCAGGCGCTCGAACAGCTTCCGCTTATGAATCTGTCAGTAGGCACCGGCGGGGCCCCCGTCTATCTGCCTGCCGGCGGTGCGAGCGCTACGCCTTATTCTACGCTGCTCGGTATGCCGGTTATCCCGATCGAGCAGGCTGCAGCCCTCGGCGATCTCGGCGATATTCTGCTTGCCGATATGTCGGATTACATCGCGATCGTGAAAGGCGGGATCAAAACCGCGAGCTCGATCCATGTCGATTTCGACAAGGCGATCACGGCTTTCCGTTTTATCAAACGTGTTAACGGGGCACCCTACACCCGCACCTCGCTTGCGAGCCGGGCAAATAGCTCTTTTCTCACCTCACCGTATATCACCTTAGCCGAGCGTGCCGCTTAATAAACGCGGGCACTCTATAGGAGTACAACAATATGCGTATTCTTTCAGTAATACCCGAGCAGTTAAAAACTGCGGGCCGCGTCCTGTTTAACGGACAGGTAACCGGCACGGGCGACGCCAAAGGCGTAAAGCCCACCAAGGGATCGAATAGCCTTACGATCCTTTGCGCGATCACAATGGCAAACGCCGCCGATCTCGTGCTCTCCATCGTGAGCGCCGACGACGCCGACGGCACAACCCCGGTAGCCGTCGCCGAGAATATCCCGATATTCAAGGACGACGTAAGGCAGACGGACGCGAAAACCTTTACCGTGGACGACGACGACGCCGTCGTAACGGTGGTTTTTAACGTGCCGTCGATCCTTATCCCCGCCGGAAAATACATGTGCCTGAGCTTTGCCGATTCAAACGACGCGAACATACTCAGCGCCATAGCGATCGACGACGCTTACCACGAAAGCGGCGTCGGCGCATAGCCGCCGGTAACCGGTAACCGCCCCGCCTCTGGACGCCTCGCGACTAGGGGCGGGGCCCACTTTAAAAGAGGATCAAAAATGGCAACCAAGAAAAAAGACGAAAGCAAACCCGCCGGCCAAGGCACCGCCCCGGCAGCAGCCGACGGCGCACCCCAAACGGTGAAAAAGCCTGCAGAAATGACGGTTAAGATCGGTGATACCGAGTATAAGGGTGTTTGCACTTGCCGCCGCACCGTAGGCAAAAATAAACAGGTTTTTCTAAAACTTAACGGCCTCGTTTCACGGTGGTTCAATGAAACGGATGTAGTAAAATGAGGCTCTCCCGAGTGAAAACGGCGGCAGCGAGCGATCCGGTAACCGTTGCCGAGGTAAAACTAAACGCTCGCGTCGCCCACTCGGTAGAGGATACCTTGATCGCTCAATGGATCAAGGCCGCCGCCAAGATGGCCGGCGAATATCAGCACCGCAGCTATGTACAAGAGGTTTACCGGTTAATATTCGATAACTACCCGCCCTCGTGTTTTGATCTCCCAATGTCGCCGCTTATAAGCGTGGACTCGGTTAAGTATTACGATACCGACGACACCGAGGCTACTTTCGATTCTTCTAATTATTTTGTGGATACTATTTCTGAAATAGGCCGCTTTTCGCTAAACGATAACGTCGTTTGGCCCAATACCGAATTAAGGCCGATTAATTCCGTTATAGTCGAGTTTATCTCGGGCTATGGAGCCGACGCTACGACGGTGCCCGATAGTGTTAAAAACGCGATTTATCTTTATTGTACCTATATGTACGAAAACCGCGACGCCGAGGCCGGCACGATCCCCCGGGCGTTTTTCGATATTCTCAAACCCGATCGTATGGTGAGTATGTAAGTATGCCGGTTTTTCGTACCGATACCAAAAGCAAAAGCAAGACTCTCGCGAGCCGGTGCCGGCATTATGTAGATTTCCAAAATAAAACAGAAACGAGCGACGGCGAGGGCGGCTTTACCGAGGTTTGGGCGAACATTTCCGGCGCTACCGAGATACCTACCGAGATCATACCGATCAAGGCCGAGCGCCGCGCAGAAATGCGCTCGTGGAATATCATAGCCACCCACTACTTACGGGTGCGCTCTAATATCCCCGTAGCCGAGGTAGGCCGCGCCGTTTTCGTTACGCCTGCCGGTACTCGCTATTTTTATATAAAAACGCTTGAGGATATTCAAACCCGGGACATAGAGCAGTTTATGATCGCGGAGGAACGCCGCCCGTGAAAACTTTTAAGTCTAAATTTTCAAAACTCACGCTTAACACTGAGGAAATTTTAAAGGATTTGGATCAAGGTGAGTTTGAGAACCGGCGCGAGGCGGCCCGGTACGCGGCTAAGGTTATGCGTAAAAACATAGGCGAGAAAGGGGTTTCCCGGCCCGGCGGCTTTCCTACGCGGCGCACTGGTGCGCTCCGGCGTAGTATTGCTTTTCAGTTAATAAAACGCGATCGCTCGGCTAAAGTAGGCAGCAAGCTATTTACCGCGCATCTATTGGAATTTGGACACGGCGACGGAAAAGAGCGCAATAAGCGCCCGTTTATTTTCCCGTCGTTAAGGCAGGCCGAGCCCGAGATAATCAAGCTATTATCGGCCCCGTATTGGTAGTAGGGTATGTTTGAAGGATCTTTTATATCGCTCCTGGCTGCCGACGCGCCCCTCGTGGCGTTGCTATCTACCTTTGAGAGCGCTCCGGCGATTTTTTCCAGTGCGGCACCGCAAAAAGCGAATCGGCCTTATATCGTTTTTGACATAGATAAAAGCGCCGTTGAAAACCTTGCCGCCTCGGGTTTTGATATAGTCTGCGATATTTTTCACCGCCAGGAAAGCGGCAAGGAAATAAGGCAGATCGCCGAGCGTATAGAGTTTGTTTGCGATCACGTAGAGATAATGACCGACGCCCGTTTCGGCACGATCCGGCTTTATTACGAGGACGGGCGCGAGGTTGAAAATTCAGACGTTAAAATCCGGCACTATGTCGTAAGGCTAAGCGCCAGGGCGGGCCGTAAAAAGTGGGCCGAGGAAACTTTATAAAACGGAGGTAATAAAATGTTAAGAACTATAATTTTTTCGCTATTTTTCGCTTTGTTGCTGCCGGTTTTTGGCGGCGATAAATGGTATAGAGGCGTATTAGATTTTTACGTGGACGTGGCTAAGGGCAACGTACCGGGGCACTCTTATATAAATAAATTCGGTAAGAATGAGGCCGCCGAAGCCGGTGAGGATATTTGGGCCGGTGGCGGTGCTTATAATTTCTATCCCGATACGGCGCGGTCTATGGTGGCTATCAGTACCGCCGGCGCGGATTCGATCGGCGGTACCGGTGCGTTAACCGTGGCCGTTTTTGGGTTAGATTCTAATTGGGCCGAGCAAGCCGATACGGTTACTATGGTAGGTACTGACTCGGTAGCCCTTTCCGGTGTATGGCGGCGTGTTTTTAGGTCTTTTGTCGTAACGGCGGGGGCGTCGGATACAAACGCCGGCGATATATCTATTCGGGTAGCCGGCGAGACTTTGACGGCTGCTTTCATAGCTGCCGGCGAGGGGCAAACGCAGCAGGCTATTTATACGATACCGGACGGCAAAACGGGGTACCTCGTTACCGAGTATATGGCCCTTTTTAATGATGATAAAAACGGCGAGGACGGGATCTTTCAATGGCAAACCCGCGCTAATAACGGCATTAACGGTGCGTGGCAAGTTGAAGGCGAGATCGGGTTATTGAACATAGCTACGTCTTGGTGGAAATATGATTACCCCGTACCGGACGGCCCTTTTCCCGAGCATACCGATATACGGGTTCGCATGGCTGCCGCGTCGGATTCAATGGGAACGCAAGCGGGTTTCACTGTTTTATTGGTTGACGATTAAAAATAAGTATGGCACGACGCCACGGCATAGAAAGCGGCACCTACGGCAAATTGCTCTTAGATTCGGGGGCCCTTTATAAAAATTTTACCGATTTCGATAATCTCGGCATACTCATAGGGGCTACCCGGGGCGGCGCAGTTTTTACGCGGACGCCCGAGTATAAGGATCTCAAATACGAGGGGATCCCCGGCCAGGTAGCCGGCCAAAAGCAATTAGTGGGCGAAAAGGTAACTTTAGACGTAAGTATTATTTCGTTTGATACGGATAATTTAAGGCTCGCGATCCCAAACGCGATTATTTCCAATTTCGGATCGGATCATCGGCAACTAACAGGGGCCGAGTGGGATGATCTCGGGGTGCATACACTAACAAATATTGCCTTAGTGGCGCAACTATCCGGCCACGACGAGCCCGTAGCGCTCGTAATTGATAACCCGCTATGCGAAAATGATCTTACTTTCGGGCTTAAAGACAAGGCCGAGGTAGTTAGCAAATGGGTTTTTTCTGCTTTTTATACCGAGGCCGGCGGCTTTGCGGTACCGCCCTGGCGTATGCTTTGGCCTATAGAAGTGCACCCCGTAGTAGCCGCCGGTATCGCCAACATAGCGGCGTATTCTAACGACGGCATAAACTGGCTTTCTAGCGCGTCTTTAGGCTCGGCGGGCACTAACAGGGCTTTGGCGTATGGCGATAGCCGCTACGTAATGGTGAGGCAAAGCTCTACCCAAGTAAGGCGATCAACGGACGGTATAAACTGGACACTCGGCGCGGTGCCGTCTAGCCGCGTATGGGATAATGCCGCCTATGGTAAGGGGCGTTTAGTGGTTTTCGCTAACAGCACCGATAAGATGATGTATTCCGACGACGGCGGCGTAAACTGGACAGAAATAACATTACCACTTAGCGCTATTGGGTGGCCCGATGTAGTTTATGGTAACGGGCGTTTTGTCGCGGCCTATTCCGACGCCGCGCAGGGGTGCGCTTATTCTACCGATGGGGCGGCGTGGACATTGGGCGGTCTTACACAAGTTATAGTAGCCTGTTTAGGCTACGGCGGTGGTGTTTTTGTGGCCCTGGCTACGGGGGGCACTAACGCCGCTTATTCTACCGACGGGGGGTTAACGTGGACAGCTACCCCAATACCGTTAACGAGCGGTATTTTCTTTGGCGTTGCCTACGGTAGCGGGCGTTTTGTTTCGGTAAAATCCAGTAGTAACGAAAGTATGTATTCAACGGACGGCATAAACTGGAGCGCCGGCGGTAATTTGCCCTCTAGCGAACCGTGGCGCGATGTTATATACGCTAAAGGCCTGTTTATAGTAATTTCAGGCGATACGACGAATAGGAAAACCGCTTATTCTAACGACGGCGGTTTAACATGGAACGCGGGCGGCGATTTGCCCGGCAGCGGTAGCGATAGTTTTCAGAGATTGGCTTACTAACAGCAGTCACAACCCAAAACTTAAACGGAGGTAATAAAATGTCAAGAAAACACGGGATAACCGCCGATACTTATAAGCGGTTTATCATAGATAGCGGGGCGGTGTATACCGGGTTTACCGGCTTTGCCTCACTCGGCACCCTCATAGGGGCCACGCGTGGCGGTAATCAATTCATAATAGAACAGGAGATCCGCGAAATGGAAGTAGACGGCGCACGGGGCCCGGTGAAAGGCTCGCGCCGGATCACTATGGTAAAAGCGTCGCTTACGTGCAATTTCATAGAGCACACGCTTACGAATTTAAAGCGTATGCTCGTGGGATCCGATTCGGCGGTTTTTGAAACCACGTGGGACGCGATCACCCGGGGCGATTTTAAGATCGCCGATACCGATTTTCTGAGCGACGTTACGATCGTCGGCGACGTTTCCGGCGATACCGCGCTCGGCGAGTGCGCGATCAAATTGAGCGACGTAATAGCCGACGGTAATTTCGAGCTTTCTTTTACCGATAAAGAAGAGGGTGTTATAGCCGTTACCTTTACCGCGCATTTTGATCCCTCGGATCTCGGCAGCGGCGACGATACCGAGCCGTGGGTTATTTACTGGCCCGACGAATAATTTTTTCAGGTAACAAATAAACAAAAAGGACAAAAAAATTATGAGTGAAAATACAGAATTTGAGTATCCCGAGATAAGGGAATTAACGCGCAAAGATCGCTGTAAGCTATCCGAGCTTATACGGGCTTTCGCCGAAAGATCCGGTAATATCAAAATTACCGAGATGGTGCCGGCGACAGCAAAGCCCGAGGGCTCGGATAGCGGCGACGAGGCAGCGCCCGACGTAGAAACGGATCGGTTATACGATACGATCAAAGCCGTATTAAACGGGATCGTAGAGTGGGCCGAGGCCGAGGTAGCCGAGTGGTTTATGGATCTCATAGGCTGCCAGGATCGCGCTGAATATGACGCGATGCCGTTTGATATTGAGTTGAATATTATTCAACAGCTAATGGATAAGAAAGGTTTTACAGGTTTTTTCTCGCAAGCCTCGGAGCTATACAGCAAGATCCGAGGCTTAATAAACAAACCGTAGAAACCGAGGATCTAGTAAGGTTTAACGATAACTTAACGGCTGCCGAGCTCGACGCCACGCCCTATGAAACGATCGTTTTTCGGGGGCGGCATATAATAAAAGAGCGGCTACGCCGTGAGCGCCAGGGGCTAATAGCCGCCGCGTTTAACGCTTGGCTAAATCTTGGGGCGCAAGTTGAAAGGCCGCCGAAGTGGAACACATATTTAAAAAATCTTGGTTTATCTGACGAGCCCGCGCTATCTAAAAAAGATATGAAACGCGAGGCTGATCACGCTATGGCAAACGCTAACCGCATAATCGAGAGGGCCCGAAAAAATGGCAGCCGGTAGAGAGCTTTTTAAACTTTTCGGCCTTATAAGCATGGGAGGCGTCGAAAAGACTAAAAAGCAGCTAAACGAGATCGATAAGCAGGCCAGGAAAGCGCAAAAAGCCGTTGATCGTTTTGGCCGCCGGGTAGCCGACACCGGCAAGGCGTTAACTAAGGCTTTTACGCTGCCTCTCGCCGTCGCCGGCGGTGTCGTGGCTAAATTCGGGATCGAATTCGAGGCGGCTATGGTAAAGAGCACCGCCATAATGGGTGATCTCTCGGATAGCATGACCAGGGACATGAAAAAGGCCGCGCTTGAGGTAAGCAAAACTACGAAAGCCTCGGCCACCGATGCCGCCGAGGCTTACTTTTTCCTCGCCTCGGCGGGGCTTAACGCCGCGCAATCTATAGAGGCGCTGCCGCTCGTGGCCCGCTTTGCCCAAGCCGGCGCTTTTGATCTGGCCTTGGCTACCGATCTATTAACCGACGCTCAAAGCGCCCTCGGCTTGAGCTCGGACAATACCGCCGAGGCTATGCAAAATATGGCCCGGGTAAGCGACGTTTTAGTAAAAGCTAATACGCTCGCAAACGCCACCGTACAGCAATTTAGCGAGGCCTTAACGAATAAGGCCGGGGCCGCGTTGCGCGTGCTCGGTAAGGACGTAGAAGAGGGGGCCGCTGTCTTGGCGGTGTTTGCTGATCAAGGTTTGAAAGGCGCGGCAGCCGGCGAGGCGCTTAACATAGTATTACGCGATTTTCAGCGGGCTAACATTAAAAATAAAAAGGCGTTTGAAGAGGCCGGGGTAGCCGTGTTTGACGCCTCGGGCGAAATGCGCGGT
>Ga0180437_10010657_pt1 | contig 11170 bp, 9 predicted proteins | sample SS_ome_4_FD_132410 | JGI IMG/M metagenome (GOLD analysis project Ga0180437, IMG submission 132410) | Hypersaline lake sediment archaeal communities from the Salton Sea, California, USA - SS_3_D_1 metaG | ecosystem: Environmental > Aquatic > Non-marine Saline and Alkaline > Hypersaline > Sediment... | reverse complement strand
GATGGGAAAGCTGCAGACCCATGAGTTCGGCGGTAAAAGCCATGTCCCTTTGCTAATTTGCCATCCGAACTTTGGCCAGGGACAACAAAGGAACCAGATCATTCAGCTGGTCGATATCTATGCGACCGTTCTTTCCCTGATGGGAAAGCCCGTGCCGGAAAAGAGACACGGATGCACCCTTGTTCCCGTACTGCAAGACGAAAAAACGAAAACCCGGGATTACGCGATTATGGGACAGTTCGGTTACTCCATTTCCATCACCGACGGTCGGTGGACTCTTCACGTGGCTCCACGTGTCCAAACGCCTCTATACTGGTACAGCCACTATCTCAGCCGTTTCTTCGATATTGAACTGGGGCCCTATAAAAACGGAAGACGCCGTGTTCTAGGCATAGACCCCCCCCTCGGTCGAGACTACCGTACTACATGGCTCACCGACAGGTACGAAGACCCGGGAGAAATAGTCAATCTAGCGGCAAGACACCCTGAAAAAGTGCTTTTAATGCGTAAAGCCCTGAAGAAGAAACTTGTTGAATGCGAAGCGCCGCCTGAACTATTGAAGCGTTTTGGGCTGACACATATATAAGCGGAGGAAATTCATTATGGAGAACAGAAAGGTTAGATTCGGTGTGAATTATACGCCTTCCCAACGATGGTGGTACTGCTGGATTGATTGGGACAGAGACTCGGTAAAAGCCGATTTGGAAGATATCGCCTCCCTGTGTGCGGATCATATGCGAATTCACTGTTTGTGGCCCGTGTTCCAACCGAATCCGTCTCTCGTCAGCGAAAATGCACTCGATCGACTTTCGGAAATGCTTGACATGGCGGATTCCTACGACCTGGATGTCGAAATAACTGTTTTAAACGGTTTTCTCAGCGGTTATAGTTTTTTCCCCTTCTTCTTTCAATGTTTCGACTTTCGGCAGGAGGATAACGTCTTTGCGGATCCAGATGTCGCCGAAGCAGGGAAACTGAGAAACGTATTTACAGATGACATCGTCATTCAGTCAGAAAAGACTCTTTTCGCGGCAATAGCCAAAAGGATAGGAGACCATCCGCGCTTCCTCGGTTTTGACCTGGGCAATGAGCTGAGTGTTCTCAGACTCTTTAACAACGAAGTTGACCTGCAGACCGGCGACAGGTGGTTCAAAGAGATGATCCAATATTGTGATGGGCTTTCACCCGGAAAACTCCATGTCAACGGAGTCGACCACAAACCCTGGTTTCAAAATGCGGCATTTTCGCGCCATGCGCTGGCTAATTGGGGAGCACTCACTTCGCTGCACACATGGGTGGGGTTTTCGGGGGCAATGAAATACTACCAACCGCTGGATATCGGCTGTACGCATTTGCTCGAATACTGTATTGAGCTCGCCAAGGCATACAGTGACGATGTAAAGCGCTCTGTGTGGATCCAGGAGTTCGGAGCCACATCAAAATGGATGGCGGCGGAGCTGATTCCGGAGCTGGAAGAGAAAATAATTGTCAATGCCCTCGATTGTGAGGACCTTTGGGGCTTCACTTGGTGGTCATCTCACGAGTTGAATCGGGAGTTGGCATTTTGTCCATATGAATACGATTTCGGATTATTCGAGGACCACCAGATTAAAGATACAGGAAAGAAGTATCGTGACCTCATCGCTCGATACAAGAATAGTTGCCCGAAGGCGATAAAACGAACCAAGGCCCTTGTGTTATCCGAGGATCATTTCGCTCCCGAAGCCAAACCTGAGCCCGGATGGAGTTTCGGCAGAGCATTCATGCGGCTCGTGGCCGATGGGGTACGACCCGCCGTAGTGCACGAAAAGCGGATGGATGACAAAGAATATCTGTACTCAAGAGGCATCGAGGAGCTGATTCTGCCTGAAGATTTGGAGTAGCTCGCCTCCCCCGTTCATCAAAGTTGGCATAATCAGAGAGACTTTGCCGGATTCTATTTCATGGCATGTTCGGGAATCGAATGGTTTACCGGTGGAAAGAAAGCACCTCTCTGGCCGTTTCGATCCAAGTTTTCATTTTTTCCATAATGTGGGATATGCTTTTGCCTCTACTCATACAATCGTTTCGGATGGTGACAGGATTGTTGCCGCAAATCATGACGATTTCATCCAATCTCTTACGCATAGATGCTTTGTCACCATCCATGATTTCGACAGGATTCAAACAGATCTCCAAAGCGGACCGCGGGCAAAATAACTCCGCCGCCCGGCGTATGTCCGTCCAAGGACCCACGTGAAAAACTTCTATGTCATCGATCCTTCTGATAGAGGGCATCAGGGGAGTTACGTCACCGCAGCTGTGCCAGTACAGCAGGCCGCCGTAGAACTCAGAAAGTTCCTGCTCGTAAGGCAAAATGAACTCCTCATATGCATTGGGAGAAACCGAAGGTGAGCTTATATCATCGTTGCCGAGAATGTTTCGCTCGATTGGTTTGGCCAGGTATTTTGATTTCTCCTCATGCCACTTCTTGCAGCTGTCTACGATCAGTCTCATCAAGCGATGCACAAAATCGGGATGTTCCAGCGTGTCAATCAAGATATTTTCATACCCGCGAAGGAATCTTGCGATGCCGAAGGGGCCTTGCCGCCAGTCAAAGGTGATATCGAACTCATCACCGCATAGTTTTTTTATTTTTTCGTAGAAATGAAGTACCCGTGGCATCAAGCCACTGGAATAGAAATCCGGAAGCTCGATCGCCTCGATTTCAGATAGTTCCCGGATTATCGGAGTGGGGTCACTCCAGGGATTGTCATCCTGAGGGAAAATGGATTTCACCCCAAACAGAGAGTTTTCCATCGTAATTCCCAGCCAAATGTCCACACTTCGATCAACATATGTATCGTCGTCCAGCTTTTCGTGGCGAAATATCTTCATGGCTAAATTCGCCCGCAGATACGTCTCGGGATCATGGAAGTACTCATGAACATCGAAATCCAATACATCCGCCCACAGCGGGAAATCGAAATCGACGGTCAATGGAATACTCCGGCTCTTTCCCGGTCGAAAACTCATATTCCCTGGCGCTGCCTTAAATACCGTGAACCCTCCGATAGGAGAAGATTCCCAGATTGCTTTTCTCCTTTGGTTCTTTTCCGATCCCTCGATCCGGGCTATTCTATCGAGAAGCTCCTCTGTATTCTGGGCATATAACATTTAAAATCTTCCCGTTGTCTTATGTATCGATGCCAGGTTCTGCTGTCACTATCCCTTCAGCGCCCCCGCGGTAAGGCCGCTTATGAACTGTCGCTGAAATATGATGTATATGATAATGAGCGGCAGCGTGACTATGGTGGCACCTGCAGCAAGCATTGGATAATTGATCGTATAGCGGCCTTTAAACAGCATTAACCCAACGGTCAGAGGCCTCAGCTCGTCTTTCTGCAGATAAAGCAGCGGAACAAGAAAATCATTCCAGGATTGGAGAGATTGAAAAACCGCCACCGAACTCAGTGCAGGTGCAGCTGAGGGCAACATGACCCGCCAGAAGACTCCGAACTGGTTACAACCGTCTATTAGTGCGGCATCCATCAACTCGTAGGGCAAACCTTTGAAAAAAGCCCTCATGATGAATACACCCAAAGGCAGCCCCAAAGCCGCCATCGGCAGAATCGCAGCCCAATACGTCATCAAGATGTGCAGATCCCGCAATTCGTAGTACAGCGATACCATGATGGCTTGAAAGGGAATCATCAACCCGAGCAGGAACAGAAAAAAGAGAAAATTTCTACCGATGAATTTGAGTTTGCCAAAGGCATAGCCGGCAAGAGCAGAAAACAGACAGACCCCCGCCACGGTCGGGACCGTGATGATAATACTGTTTTTAAAATATGTTCCGAAGCGTCCTTTCACCCAGGCTTGCGTAAAATTCCGCCAGTTGAAAGATGCAGGAAATCCGAAAATATTGTCGAGGAGCTCACTGGGTTCTTTCAGCGCAGTCAGCCAAATCCAGACGAAGGGGAAGATACTGAAAACGAACAATACCACGAGGACAAAATATTTGATGAGGCTAGCCGCCAACTTCTTTTTTCTGACGATTGACTTTCGTTTCAATTTGACGCTCATCTTACTCCGATCTGCAAATCCTCTGCATTATTCTCCTCTTTCACGAAGCCGGATATAAATCACGGAGATAGACAGTATTATTGCTGCCAAGATAATCGACACAGCCGCGGCATACCCGGGAGCATCGTATTTAAACGCTTGACGATAGATATAGATCGACATAACCAGCGTTTTGTTGCCAGGACCGCCCTGGGTCATGACGAAAATAATATCGAAGACCTTGAAACCTGCGATGATGGCGATCAGCGTCACCACTGTTGTGACGTGCCGGATTTGGGGAAGGGTAACAAAGCGAAAACGCTGCCAGGCATTGGCTCCATCTATCTTTGCTGCATCAAGAAGGTCCATGTCGATGCTCATCAAACCGGCCAGGAACAGAACCATGGACCATCCGAATCCCTGCCATATTTTCGTAACTATGACCGAAAACAGCGCTGTTTCCGAGTCCCCCAACCAGCCCCTGCTGAGTCCGGAAAGACCGATACTTTCAAATATCTTGTTCAAGATTCCAAACACAGGGTTGTATATCCAGTTCCAGATAATTCCCGTAACCACTAAAGACAATATTGCCGGCATGAAAAACACGGTTCTAAAGAGAAGTCTCCCTTTGTCCGTCGTCCAGAGCAGCATGGCGGAAAGAAGGGCGAGTCCCACTACACCGATGGTTACGCCGACAATCCACACGAGATTGTTTTGCAGCGACAGCAGTACCATTGGATCTCTGAGAGCATGCAGGTAGTTTTCCAAACCGATGAATGTTTTGGGATCGGTTCCTCCCTGCCAATTGGTGAGGCTCAGGGCAAAATTGTCGATGATGGGATACAGAACGAATGTGCAGTATACGAGCAACGCAGGCAGCAAAAACAGATAGGCAACTAAGCTTTTTCTCAACTTGCCCGATAGCACGTTAACAGACGTAGTCACATCTTTTGGATTTTAAACACCGTAATTATTGAGAGCAAGGGAAGGAGCGCCTGGTGATGAGCCGTTGGCTCTCCTTCCCTGTCGTTCATATGAATTATTCAATCTGCTATTGAAGCTCTACCATGCCCTCATCTATAGCTTTCTTCCAAGCGGCTTGCATCTCCTTGGCTAGCTGTTCAGCCGTCTTGTCTCCGTTCAGGACCTGCTGGAATCCGTTGTATATCACTTCGTTGAAGTTGCCGGGTGTGTAGGTGTCGATGTTGTATCCAAGATCCATTCCCTTTGCCAGGATCTCTGCTGCTTCAAGATAGAGGGGTGATATTTTCAGCCCCGCAGTGTCAACAGGCTGGGCGGGAAAATCACCGTGCGTCTCTACGTATCTTCCCACGGAATCCTTGGAAACTATGGCATCGAGCAAAGCAATTGCCTCATCGGGATGTTTCGCTGTCTTGGATACATACCAGCCATAGCCCACTGCCGCAGGTGGTACAGCGGGCTTTCCTTCGATGGGTGGATACAAACTAAAACCAATATCGAAGGTGGCGTTTGTTGTAGCCGCACCGATCAACCAGCTGCCCATAATTTGAAAAAGACCCTTGCCCGACCAGAACATCATATTCCCGTCTCCGTAGGATATTCCATTCGGTGAGGGAGTCAGATATCCTTTGCGATTCATATCCACGAAGAACAGTTGGATTGCCTTGATGATCTGCGGTTGATTCCAACTGCCACCACGAAGAATGATATCGTCCATCCCCTTCTTTCCCACCAGGCAGTTTGCATATACACTGAACACGTTCGTAGCCGGCCATCTTGGTTGATTGGCATGCATCATGGGTATGTGTCCCGCCGACTTTGCCTGCTCGCACAGCTTGAGAAGTTCCGCATGGCTTGCCGGGAAACTTGCTCCGAGCTGCTTCAGAATATCTTTATTGTAATACATCCCAATAAAGACATAACTCTGGGGAACACCATAGATGTTTCCCTTCCACTCAACAGTGGTCTTTGACCAATCGAATATTTCCCAGCCGTACTTCTTGTACGCATCGTCCAGGGGGAGTATGAGTCCATCCTTTACCAGAGCTCCACCATCTGCCGGTCCTACATCCGTAATAAACAGATCAGGGCCCGTGCCGGCAGCGAGCGCCGGCTTCAGAATATCCCTCATATTCTCTACCGGCATAGGCTCACGTTTAACGGCGACATTGGGATGAGCCTCCATGAAATCTGCAACGACTTTGCCGAACCACTCTTCACCATGCTCGGTATGGAATTCATCCCAAACGAGAATTTCGACTTCCTCTTCCTGTGCAGCTCCACAAAATCCTGAAAAGGCGACAAGAACAACTATTAGAAATGTCAGAAAAAAGACTCGTTTCATAATAACCTCCTTAGTCCTTTTTATTGCGCTTCGCCCTTAGAGTTAAATTGGTATTTTTATCATTGTTCAACCTCCCTACGTTGATTCGATCTCGGTAGCACGGAGCATTCAATCTCGTTTCCCAATTCCATGAGGCATGATCACGGTCCTCAAAGTCTTAGCATGGTAGAAAAGCCTGAATGCTTCCGGTGCATCTTCCAGTGAAAAACGATGAGTCAACAAGCGGTTGTACTGTCCACTGTTTTCTCTGTAGAACTCAATATTGTCCGGGAACTCACCCCGGATAAAATAAAGAGGCGCAATGACAGTCAGCTCTCGATGGAGCAGATCCTCTCCAAAAATGACTTCCAATTTTTCGTAGTTCTCCCCCACGAGGAGCGTCCGGCCCAGACATCGCGTCATTCTAAGTGCTTCAAGCTGGGCTGCGCTGGTTCCGATGAGCTCGATTGTCACGTCGACCCCCTCTCCATCCGTCAGCCTCATGATAGTCTCGAGCGGATTTTCTTTCCGGGCATTGATTACAGCTGCAGCCCCCAGCTCCTCCGCCACCCGAAGACGTTCTTCTATCAAGTCGATGGAAAAAATGTTTTTTACGCCAATTGATTGCAGCGCGATAACGGAAGCAAGTCCCAGGTTCCCGGCACCGTAAACAGCCACCGTTTCGGGTACCTCCTCGAACAGACCTCCCATTCTCATGGCGTGGGTGGGAACCCCTACCATATCCAACAATATCGTCGCTTCGTCAAACGGAATATCTTCGGGAATTTTCATCACGCTGCTGTGATGTATTTTGACATACTCAGCATAACCGCCGTCAAAGGTGAAACCGAGAAGTTGTCTGTTCTTCGAACAATGATGGGAAAGGCCCTTTCTACAGGACGGGCATTGTCCACAGCTTGGAAATACGTATAGTGCAACGTGATCGCCCTTGTTTATTCCTGAAACCTCCGCGCCTGTAGCTTCGACGGTTCCGACAACTTCGTGTCCGCCTATGATCTGAAACCTGCCATGGCGGTAGAGTTTCTCCGCATGGGCGATCATGCCTGAATATTTCTCGGAAGACCAAAAATAGTAAAAGCGATCAGATCCGCATATACCGCAGGCCATCACTTTGATTAGAACTTCCTCAGAGCCAATCTGCGGTTTTGGGACTTCTTCAACTTGCACTTTTTCATTTCCGTAGAAAATTGCGGCTTTCACAGTACCTATCTCCTCTTTGACGCTTCCTTTTCCTCCAGGTAGTTGTTGGTCATGCTCATCAACTCATGAATTTGGTCCTCTCTGGGCATTCTTTTGATGTTCACGCCTCCTGAGCCTTGAATAACGAAACAGGCAGTTACCTGGCCAAAGGCGATGGCTTTTTCAATGTTACCTGTTTTCAGATACTGGTGAATCAATCCTGCGGCAAATGCATCCCCGGCTCCCGTGGTGTCCAGCACCCTGCATCTTGTGGACGGCATCACCACTCCCGAGGTACCCTCACTGAAATATACGCCTCGGCTTCCCAGGGTTATTAACACACGCTCGGAACCCAGATCGTGAAACATGTTGGACAGATCTCTTTCATCGCGGTCTGTGGATGCCTCTGCTTTTTCAGGCTCCAAAATATGCAGGCTGTCTTCTATGCTCGCTTTCGCGAGGTAAGATCTTTCAAGCAAACCGCGAAGCTCGTTCAATTTGGATTTGCTGCCCCTCTGGTGTTCGCTGGAAGTTGCTCCGCCGTAGCCACCCAAATCTACAAATATCTTCTTTCCCATGTGGTGTAATTCTTCGATTGCTGAAAAAGCCACTTCAAAATCCATGGGACAAGCATAAAACAGATCCGCCTCGATGTAGGGTTTCGGTATGTCTCGAAACTCAATAGGAGGTGCCTTATGAATATATTCTACTTTTTTTTTCTCAAGATAGTTGTAGATCAGAAGATTCGCAGTGGTGACCTCTCCAACCGTTTTCATGCCCTCGAGGTCTACATTACCCTGGGCTAGGGTGTGCCGAAACGACCCGGGCAAATCCGAGCCTACTTTCGTACATAGCCCCACCCGGGAACCCAATTTTCCAAGGACCACTGAGGAATAGGCGGCGGGACTGCCCAGCACCGGAGTAATAATCCGGCCATTGGGAAAATTTATCGTCTCGATGATTATGTTCCCCAGTACTATTACGTCGTAGCTCCGGTTCACATCAGCGGTCCCTTTCGCCCCGTATGAACTCCTCCAGCATTCGCTTGGATTCCCCGTCCGGATACTGCTTCGGAGGGTGCTTTGCATAGTAGGAGGAAACCGATAGCAGGGGGCCGGCAATCTTCCGGTCCAGTGCCAATTTTGCGCAACGAATCATGTCTATCATTACTCCTGCGGCATCGGCACTGTCATTTACATCGAGCTCGACCGAAACTCTGACCGCCGCCCCGCCCCACTTCCGCCCCTTGAGTTCGATGCGGGCCGTTTTTCTGTCTTTTTGGTTTTCTACATAGGCGAAACCTGTCGAGAAATCGACGTCATATGGAAGCAGAGACTTTACAGACGCTGACTTGGTGACATGTTTTGTTTCTCCACGAAACACAAGATTTACAAAATCCGTGTTTCCTGCATAGTTGAGCTGATATCCATAATCCAACTTGACTCCCCGGTCCAAAAACAGCTTGACCAAGGATCTGTTCACAATGGTCGCGCCCAGCTGACTCTTGAAATCGTCGCCAACCATGGGAATCCCGCTGTTCTCTGCAAGCTTACTGAACTCATTTCCACTGACTATGAGCTCCGGAATTCCATTCACAAAACCCACGCGGGCCTCTACAGCTTCCCTGGCATAGTAGCGGCTGGCTTGGGCAGAGCCTGTGGGGATTAGATTGATAAATACGTCAACGTCTCTTTCACGAAGAATCGCGCTGACCTCCGCCGCCTTGCCGCTTCTCCGTTTCACGTATTTTTGCAGATGAGGGGGAAGGCCGTCATGCACCGCACCCAACTCAACCACTACGTCTTTTTTAGGCACCTCGGCCAGTTGCTCGGTGTTATTAGGATCTGCCCAGATTGCTTCCGAGATATCCTTCCCGACTTTGCGTTCATCGATATCAAAGGCAGCCACTACCTCGACATCCTGCGGTTTGTATCCTCCGATCTCCGGGAATAGGAGACCCACACTGCTTTGTTCTTTTCTGTAGTATTCGATTCCCTGTACTAGAGCGCTGGCGCAGTTGCCTACGCCGGCGATGGCTAGTCTGATTGTGCCCATGATCGCAACTCCTGACCCTCTTCCTATTTCCAATCCCGAAATTGATTTAAACGTTTAACCTCCTCTTTAAAAAAATTTTTCTCTCTTCTCTCTCCATATTGGTTAAACGTTTAATATGCATTATAGCATGTAATCGAGCTCTGTCAAGATCAATATTGCGTTTTCAAAAGAATTTTTTGTCGGCAGCCCACATGGAATCGATCATGGGTAAATCAGTCTATTGACAAAACCGATTTTCGTTCCATCAGCTCTCCCCGAAGCACGATGCGTCTATTCTGCAACGGAATCGATTTTAGTTCTTTGGTCAACAAATCGACCGCTTGCTCCCCCAAGAGTCGTTCCGGCTGTCTAAAGCTGGTAATCGGAGGATCAAAAAATTCAAAATGGTCTGGATCATCAAAAGATACCAGTGAGAAGTCTCGTGGAGTATCCATTCCGTGCCGACGGATTCCTCTCAGGAATCCCATAGTCATCATTTCGTTACAGGAAACCACGGCTGTAGGGCGCCTCGGTTTATCGATACTCATGAAGTACTCTGCTGCTTTTTCGCCAGAATCTTGAAACAAATTTCCTTCGAATTTCAATTCTTGATCAACGTGAATGCCGCATTCCCTCAGTGCTCGTACGTAGCCCTCCAGACGCTCCCCTCCTATGGACAGGTACAGGGGAGGTGTAATGATGCCGATCTTTCGATGTCCCGCTTGAATTAAATGGTTTGTCAATTTCCAAGTTCCTTCAGCATTATCGAGCAAAACCTTAGCGCAAGGCAGACTGGGGATATCTCTGTCCAGCAAAATCAAAGGAATTTTATGTGAGAGCTTCTCGAACTGCACGGAGATTTCTTCCTGAGGACCGGTCGGAATAGCGATAAGTCCTCCAATCTTGTGCTGCAAGAACAACTTCAGGATTTTGTCCTGCTCGTGAACCGATTCGTCAGAGCTGGCTACGAAAATCCCGTATTCTTCATCTGCCAGATATTTGGACACGAACTCCACTATGCTTGGAAAGAAAGGATTTCTGATATCAGCGACCAGGATACCAATGGTTGTGGTTGTACGCCTCTTCAGATTCCTGGCCAGCTGATTGGGAAGATATCCCAGCTCTTCGACGGCATTGAATACCCTGATTTCCGTAGATGGGCTTAATTTCTTTTTCCCCGACAATACATAAGAAACGGTGGCGATAGAGACTCGAGCTCTTTCAGCGACCTCCCGGATTGTAACTGATTTTCTCCTATTCACCATCATCTTGGATATTGGTTACCCGTCGTAACATGCGAAATGTGTAACAGCGCAACCCCTTTGCCGCAGCAGCAATTCGGCCGGCCCCTTGTTCTTGCATTTTTTTACGAAATAACCTTCCGGATTGAATTGTTAAACGTTTAAACATAGTATAGGGCGCATTCGTCAGTGTCAACGACAAGGGTTACTCCGGAATTCTCCGCGGTGGGGACCTATACCAGTCCCTGGTCGATCATGGAGTCGGCGACCTTCTTGAAACCGGCGATGTTGGCGCCGTTGACGTAGTTGCCCCCGCTGCCGTATTCCTCGGCGGCCTGGCGGCAGG
>Ga0180437_10010656_pt1 | contig 11171 bp, 13 predicted proteins | sample SS_ome_4_FD_132410 | JGI IMG/M metagenome (GOLD analysis project Ga0180437, IMG submission 132410) | Hypersaline lake sediment archaeal communities from the Salton Sea, California, USA - SS_3_D_1 metaG | ecosystem: Environmental > Aquatic > Non-marine Saline and Alkaline > Hypersaline >... | reverse complement strand
GCTTTTCCATAAATCTTCAACAACAATAGTCATATCACAACCAACCGCTAAATAACTCCTCAACATAGTAATATGAGGTATTAAGCCCTAGCGTCAACAGAAAGTTCATTAGTAGAATAATGGAATAACAAGTGACAACACTACGTGTCGTCGATTTTCCTACACCAGCAGCACCACCAACAGTGACCATCCCACTGTAGCATGAAATGCTTACAATAATCATCCCAAAGACAATGGCTTTGGCCAGCCCACTAAAGACATCAAAGTTGGTGATGTGTATCGGTAAAGGATCTAGAAAATTCGATGGCGTCATTCCATAGAAACCAACAGCAATAATAAACCCTCCTAAGACCCCCATGATCGTGCTAAAGACTGTCAATACTGGCAACATGAACATCCCCGCAATAAAACGAGGTGCGACCAAATGACGTAGTGGATTGACAGCCATCGATTGTAAAGCATCAATCTGTTCAGTGACTCGCATCGTCCCTAATTCCGCACACATGGCAGCACCTACGCGTCCCGTCACCATGAATGCTGTTAACACAGGCCCCATTTCTACTAACATCGCTTTAGTGACCATCAATCCAGTAGCACTGGCAAGTCCCTTGTCAGACAACTGAAAGTGCGCTTGAGCTGCTAATACCATTCCTGTAGAAAAACCTGTGAAAGCAATGACCGGTAAAGAAAGTACACCCATGCTAAATAACTGTTCCCTAATGAGGTGCCAACGAGGCGGACGATAAAGCGTTACCAATAACACCTCCCAGATAAGTCGTACATATTCGCCAATACTGGCGATCGCTTTGATCATAGAGTTATTCATCCAGCAACCTGCCCTGTGAATCTATCACCTAAGACATTGAAACACAAAGACACACAATAAAGCAATGGTTAACCTCCCTTAAGATTGTATGGTTCGCTTTCGGTCCTTTTCACCATTCTAGAAAAACAAGTTTTAAGTTAAAAGTTGAAATTAGGTATATATGCAGAGATTGTCGCTTTTGTAGCGTTACGAGGGATTCAAGGTGAATGTGTCAATGACGAATCATCATCCTTCAACGCAGTGGAACAGTGATGCACACTGCACCAAGCCTCGAAAGAGAAAATACCCTCTAGTCCGTTGGGTGGATCGGTGGCTAGATAGGACGGTAAGAGTTACAAGTGCTTTATTTGCTATACAGATTCCCCATTTCATTCAACAGTACTCTCAGTGCCTCGGAGGATTCATACTGCACGCTGAGAAGCAATGGAATGGGTATGTTAATGACGTTGAAGGAGGAAAAGTTCCAAGATGCCAAGGTATATCTATATGGGATTGCATAGAGGTCTATAAGAACTCAGAAGATCCTTATCCCGGTTCTATTTTCGAGAAAACTTATAATGATATAAAGATCTTTAAGGAAGCGGAGAGAGCTCTTGATGAAGCTTCATTGTGGTGGCGCCCTACAGTGTTTTCGCGTTATTGCCGCTATGATATTACCAAAAAGACATGGGAGAAGTTTATTTCTGGTGGATTGATCAATTGTGAAACGATGATCTATGCTTTAGCAGGTTTTGTCTTTGGAGCTTGTGTCTATACAACGGTCTCTCGCGGATTGCCCGGAATAGGCCGCTTAATCGGGCGTAAGATCAAACAATTAATGCCGAAGCCCCATCTGACGTGCGACGTCGCCTTCGAAGTATAACGTCTGTGTGGGAAAAGCAATCGATAGCCCCATAGCCTTGATGGAGTCCATGATCTTGAGGTTAACACGCTGCTTGACAGCAAGGTGCTCAGCACGCCGTATTGACTTGGTAAAGTATACTATAAGGATTTCTAACGAATAAGCTCCGAATTCTGTGAACCTGACCATGACGTATTCTGGATCGGTGCCTTCATCGTCACGAATGATGACTTCAAGCTTGTCAAGAAGCTCCTGCAGCTGTTTGGACGTTGTTTCATAAGAAATGCCAATGGTTTGCTGCACACGTCGCTTCGGCATGCGGGATTGATTATTGATGATCTCACCAGCTAAGACCTTATTAGGAATAGTGACAAGGCTCTTCGACCACGTCCGCACTGTCGTCGACCGCAAACCCACAGTCTCTACAAAGCCGTTAACTTTGTCGCCAACCTCTATCCAGTCGCCAACTTTGAAAGGTTTATCAGATAATAAAGCTACCGAACCAAAGAAATTCCCCAAGGCGTCTTGTGCGGCGAGAGCAACGGCTAAACCACCAATACCAAGGCCTGCAAAAAGACTGCCAATATCACCTAGAATGTTGAATGTCGATAAAATCGCTATGGAACCCACCAGAAGAACGAAGCCTTTAAGGCTTTTACGAATCAAAGGGACGAGCTGCTCATCAAAGGTCTCATGACGCTTGGCCAATACTTTTTCCAAATAGTCACAAAAAAGATCCGCCAAGCGATAAACTGCCCATACGATCACTACGCCAATAGCAACAAAGTACGACGTATTCAGAAAATTTAACACCGCAGGAGGAATAGCACCATCAACACCAAGAACAACGATGGCCAAGAAAAACCCACCAACTAAGATCAAAGCACTGAAAGGCTTCCCTAAAGCTTCAACGACCTTCTGAGAACTCTTGAGCGGGGTCCTTGCAATTCCAAGCAACACAGCCCTCATCACAGTCATCTGAAACAACCTCTTCACAAAGAAGGAAGCAATAATGATAGCAAAGGCTACAGCATAACGCCAGAACGCAATCCCATAGTAGGAATGCAAGAGTCCTTCTGTCAAAACATCACAAATCGACATCATACTTATTATTTAGTTTAAAGCGTTTTCTTCAGACAACCATGCACCATCCTTGATGAGGCGGTCAAGCTGCTTCTTCACAGTTTCTTTGTCAAAGGGAATATCGAGGTGATGTGCTCCGCCATAATGAAAACATACATTAGTAATGCCTCGACTATTGAGTTCTTTCTCCACTGATTCTACACAGGAGAGCCTATCATCGACAAAGACAACTTTCTTCGGAGTATACTCTAGTGCTTCGAAAAATTTTCCTAAAATTGGTCCTTTCTCTTGACGAGCAGCAAAAATACATCCCTTCTTAAAAATAGGTGCCACATCAGGACCTGTCCCGCTTCCCAATTCTGTTGGAGAAACGCACTCTTTAAGAAAAGTGAAACCGGCGTGGAGATTGTCAAGAGCCTCAAGGATGAAATCGCCGCTATCTCTAATGGAGCCTAACACCATCGAAGGCCGCCGTGTCAACCCAAGACATAAAATCCCCCTCCTAGAAAAATCTTCAAAAATCTTCGCAGTCTTCTCTTCAATCAATAATGGAGAACAATGCAAGAAAATTTCACCCCACCAACGATCAATCGTTTCCCGAGAAACTCCTGCATTAGATTGGTCAATAAAAGTGCATGCCACCATCCGGAAACCCTGCGGGGAAAGAATCATCTGAGGGTAATAAATAAGCGTCTCGTCAATGTCAAAGATGACTAGCGTCTCCTCATCAACGGCTTCAACAATGTCATTGATGTTGTCAATATCCCGAGTTTCCGCCAATAAGACATGAGAAACTAAGATCCAAAGAAAAAAGAAGCGTCGCATCGTTAAACCCATCACTACCAATATGTTAAAATAAAACTATTTTAACGATATCACGACTATCTTGCAACGCAAATTTCAAAGGCGCAAATTTCGAGCGACTCTACCGCCCTCTCGCTCTTCGAGCGACTCTACCGCCCTCTCGCTCTTCGAGAGGCTCTGCCTCTCGAGCTCTCCGGCAGGGAGCCAGCTCCCTGCACCCTTCAGCGCCTTCACGCGCGTTCCGCGCGCGAAGGACACGCTCGCGTGCGGGCTAAAGCCCACAGCGCGAAGTACCTGAGAGCCCTGCAGACATTAACCTGGACGCCAGCCAGATTGTGATGTTTTAGATAATAAGTCATCAAGAATCTCAGAAACATTCATCCCTGAACGAGCATCAAGGAAGTCCTGAGCATCTTCGATGGCTTGAGGATTCTCACCCGCATAGTGAAAAGTAAGGTGATCAACTCCTGCAAGCTGCGCAGCCATCATCTGGAGTACTGTTGTGACACGTGCGTTGTTCCCTTCTTCGCCAACCCCCCAGAAGCCTGTATGAATCTCTAAGGCTGAACCCGGAACCCGACGATGCATCACATCGCAATAACTCTTGAAAGTAGAATAGGCTCTGTTCAGTAGATGTTTTAATGATGCTTTGTCATAACGTGAAATGTCCGAAAGGCGGAAATCCCAAGATTCCATCGCAAGAACCTGATGCTTAGACATTTCGTTTTTGATATTCACTGTTGCTACTTCGATGACCTTGGGAGTCACCTGCAAATTGAGCTTGATGGGATCAACGCCAAACTTTTCCGGAGATTTGACAATCGCATCGACGCGGTGAGCCACCGAAGGATCAATTCTATCGACGTTGAGCATTCCAGTCATGAGGTTGGTAGGACCTAGGTTCACATAAGCTCCTTCCTCCGAACCATAGCTGTCTTCAGTCGATGCAACCCTGGCCTTGTCAAAGCTTAAAGGCATGAGCATCAAAGCATTCATCACTTTATACGAAGCATCAACTTCGCGGATGAAAACGCGAGAACCACGCACTTGGTCGTCACCAAGATTATCCATCTTTACCATCTTCGGAGCTCGTAAGTTCACTAATGGGGCCTTGATCGCTGTCTTCGCCACCGCCTCCTGTGTAAACTTCACCGTCTCCTCCACCGTCACTGCTTGACCAGGAAGCGGCGCCGATGCAATGCTTACTAATAAAAAGATGACAGTTGCTGTGACTAACTTCTTGACATCCCACTTTTTCATCGTTATTAACCCCTCTGACCCTTTAAAAATTATCCTTCAAAGTGTTACGCTTCTTCTCCTGCTTTTGCAATCTGGAGAAGAAGCAGCCCAAAAGCACTTAAAGTTTTCGGCATTTCACCCATTTTCTGAGCAAGATTCCTTAGTTCTTCGTTACTTGGACAAACTTCAGGATGGCTTCTGTAAAGTTCCAAGAGTTGATCCGCTCTTTCTGGAGACTGACTCGCCAGTCTACTAAGCGCCGAGAGTACCCACTCCCTAAGATTTTGAATCCCTAAACGATTTTCAAGATCTTTTATCTCTGCTTTCGAAAGTGACTGGATGTACGCAATCGTATCAGTTATCGTGTCTCGCGAATCAGGCGCAGCTTTATTTAACTCTTGTTGTACACGGTGTAGACCGGCTAATGCAGAAGTTTGGTGGCCCCTTTCCGCAAGTTTTTCCCTGGCCTTCGTTGTGGCTGTTTCCTTGCTTCCCGGTTTCCATTTTATTTTCTCCCTACTCGCCGGAAGTATACCCCCCTTTGACGGTTCAACACCAAGAGCTTTTGCTGCTGCCTCCGCCGCACTTCGCGTTTCTTCAGGTAGCGGCTTTGCCGGTTTAGGCTCTGGCGAAATTCCCTCTCCTTTTTTTGGTCCTACTGGTCCAACCATCCTTATCCTCCAATATTAAGGATTAAAAGCTTTATTACACCTTTATTCCCTCTGCTTACAATTCTAGTTAAAAATAATATTGATATCAAGAAAAATATTAATTGTTATTTTTTTTGTTTTAAAATAAAAACCCCGCCGCAATTGCTTGCGGCGAGGAAAGGGAGGAGGAAAGGAACTTTGATTAACTTTTTAATTTTTATTTAGCCTAATTGTAGCTTAAAAATATTAACGCATAATAAAGATTGCTTAAATTTTTTGTAAATTTAAACTTTAACTTTTGTCCTGTTTCAGAAATTTATTCTCTTGGTGGTTAAATAATGAAACAGAGCTACACATAAGATACAAAGAGTAAAAACTCGTCTACAGATAAAAAATAATATTGACAAATTAACAATTTGTAAAATAAAATCTTTTATAGGGAGTGGTCTAATGTTTAATGAAAATTTGATCTGGGTCCTTTTGGGAGAGTTGGTTTTTAATAATGATAATTTATTGGTGATATTATGAAAACGTTGCTTTCAGTTATTTTATCGCTGTACTTGTTTCCTGTGTTTGGGGGAGCTTTTTTCTCTGCGAGCAGTGAAGGGATTCCTTCGGTGGCAGCGGAGTTGGTGGCTGTAGCATCAGAGGATGCTGTGGATCCATCGGAACGCTATTATAGTCAAGATGCACGTTATTCAATTGCTTTTCCGACATCGTGGGATTTAGCGACTGATTTAGATGAGACATCATTAGCAGGGATTAGTCCTCGTGAAGATCAGTTTGATTTTTTTCGGGAGAACGTTCTTGTGGGGTCGTTTCACTTAACGGCTGCGGAAACTTTAGATGACTACTTCAAAGGTAATCTTGATTATTTGAAGCAGCAGATCCCTGACCTCGAGGTTGAGAAGACAGAGCGCACAGTTCTCGATGGCTATGATGCGATTCGTTTAGTGTACAGTTCAACAATTAGTGGCACACGCGTTAAGACAATGCAGGTGTTTGCGATCAAGGAAGGACGAGGATACATTATTACAGCAATGGCGATGGAGCCTAGCTATGAGAACTACGTGAAAGATTTTCACTGGATTATTGACAGTTTTCGGTTCGAATAATCAAAAAGGGGACTTATCATGAAAGGTCATATCCTGAGAGTATTATTGAGTCTGACGTTGCTTTTGGGAGGGATGATGCTTACATCCTATCGCTATCAGAGTCATTCATTGGGATTTGCTGTGGAGATTCCCGATGAATGGGAGTTGGGAGAAGCTGCGGATAGCGACATCATGGTTGTCTTGAGTCCAGTGGAAGGAGAAGAAGATCTGTTTCGTGAAAATATGAATATCATTGTCACGAAGTTAGATGTCAATGTGAGTTTACGGGAGCTCTATAATCTCAACGTAGCAAATGCGAAACAGATGTTAAATAACTTTCAAATCGTGGAAGTCGAACTCATGGAAATCAACGGAGTCCAAGCGATCAAATTGATCTACACCTTCCAATACGAACAAACTCTCATGAAAAACATCGTGTATTTGCTGCTTCACAAAGGAACCATGTACACGATGACTTTTAGCTCATTAGATCATCGTTTCAACGAGTTCCGTCCTCTCTTTGAAACAATTGCTAGAAGCTTTCAGCCAAGGTGATTATTTGAAGATTTCATTGAGAAGAATGGCTAGACGATAACCAGCTAAAACAATCCGTTGTCGAGCTGTTTCTCTTCCTTCAATAAGGTATTCTTTGGAAGGTGCCTGGCCTTCCGGCAAACTATAAGCCTCTTCAACGGCAATGGTGTGTCCTTCTCTAGCCCAAGCTTTGGGATCAAGAACATGAAGAAAGGGGAAACCATCGGCAGGATAACTTGCTTCGAGGTCTTTGGCATAATCTTTGATGAATTGGAGAAGTTCCTCAGTCACCGGTAGCATCTCGATGTCCGTCCACTCTCCAAAACCTGTATCCCAAAGAACATGCAAATTTTTATGCTCTCCCTTCAACTTAAATCCGTTGCCACCTCTATCTCCATTGAGCAACTCTGGTGTGTAGCGACTCGTTGTGTGGAGAGGCGTGTGAATATCGCCAACACAATGTATTAACACTCTAAGCATTAAAGCTTTCTCAAAAGTTGAAGCCCTAGAACCCCGCAAAGTCTTCTTGGCTTGCTGGATTCCCTCAATCACAGAATGTGTCTCGTTTTCAATCAGTAACTTTTCCTTTTGCTCAGGAGTCAGCACTCCTTCGGGATCGTAAGGGATATCCACATAGTGCCAAGTATCAAAAATATAAAGCCCACCCTTACAACGAACGTAGTCCATCCATGTAGAACTTGTGATAAAAGATTGATGCTCCGGGTAAAAGAAGGCAAAAGCCTCAGAAAGAACATCAACACGCTCCTTAACCTCAGGATCAAGATGATTGTAAGCAACTTGTGCCACCAGCATATGCCCCCCATCCAACCAACACTCAACAGGTTGCGTTAGTAGAAGAAAACAGGTCACAAAGAACCATGTAATTCTGGAGATGCGCTTCTTCATCAATTCACCAAATATCTTTCGCTTCATTATAATAAGAATACTGAATAAGCTCAACAATTTTTATTGTTTTGATAAAAAAATAATTGTATAATCAATTATGTAGCAAATAAATGTTAGTAATCGAACGTTAAGGAGGATACCATGGGAGCGCCAGAGGGAGTAGAGCCCATTCAAGGGGGGGAAGGAGTATCTGCGGGAGGGGTAGAGATAGAGAAGGCTTTGCAAGGACTGATCGGGCAAGGCGTTCGCGTTATGGTGATGGGACCTGAGATAAAGGGGGGGGAAGCGCGGATTGCGCTGAGTATTCTTGCACCTAGGAAAGGTCCTGGAGGGCGAAGTGTGGCGCAGCTGGACCTTGATCCGGGAAAGCGAGTTCCGGAACCTCTATCTAGGACTCTTGAAGACCGTCTCATTGAGCTTCACCAACAAGGAGGGATCAAAGCATCTGGATTGGATTTAGGAACGGTATATGCGATTGTAGAGGGAAATATTTTTGCGATCATTGCTGAACAACCGGTTCTTGCAGAAGAAGCAGACAAAGAAGAAGAAGGGCTTGAAGAAGGGCATACGGTGTCTCCTTATGTCCCTAAAAAGTTGCAATTAGGAGTCACTGCTCAGAATAAGGTTTTAACCTTGATTTTCATTGGAAATGTGGAGCAGAAATTGGAAAATGATCTCGTTGAAGCTTTAAATCAACACCTCCAGTCTAAAGGAGGGGAAAAACCAAGTCGTCTTAAAGAAATTGTTCGGGAGGCAGAGAAAAAAGATCTTCGACGTGGAGAAATTTTAAGAGAAGCTCTACGAAATGCATTGATCAACAGAGCTGTGGTAGGGGAAGAAGTTAGATTAGATCGTCTGGATTTTCGCCTGAGATTGAGAGAGGCCTTCGAAGATTATCGAGAATTCCGTCGAGAACTTAGAGAAGCTTTTTTGGACCTATTAGAGGACCGGGTCGAACAAAGAGAAGCAAAACTTGACCGATTAGCTCTAAGACGACAGTTCGATGAGGTCTTTGTTGAAGAGGTATTTAGAGATTTGTGCACCTCTGTACTGTCTTCTGCTCCGGCTTAAAATGGTGGGTTAACTCATGATTTTTGTGATGACATTAGTGGTCTTTTTCACTTTGGTCTCTGTGACCGGGCTTCTTTATATGATTTTAGATCGTATTATTTTGAAACCTAAGAGTTTAGGAGATCGCTATGCGAAAGAGCTCATTGATCAAAGCGGAATCGGGTGGCTGAGTACAGTCCTTTATGCCTCGTTTGTGGCTTTCGTGTTTTTTATCTTAGCCACTGCCTTTAGTGTGGAACTGATCTATCATTCCTATACACGGGCTTTTTTCTATATCGTTGTCATCTTCCCTTTTGCTATTATTGCAGCTTTAACATTGTATTTTGTCGCCAAATTCATTGCGATTCGTATCATTCGTTAAAACCCGGTTGGTGCCCTATTCTAGACGCCTTGCCTGAAATTCATAGCCATCAATCACTAATCTGTAATCCGATCTCTCCATTGATCGATCACCAAAACGTACTGCAAAATCATCTCCTTGAACGCCTAAAGACCAACCAGAGGGGACTTCCCTTGCGTAAACTTCTACGAGATAACCCATAAGCTTCATCTTGGTCTTCCGAATTCTAAAGACCATCCCGTTATCAAGTTCTAAGATGGTGTGGTCCTTCTTGCGTTGTAAGTCGCGTACATAGCTATTAGCAATATATGCATAGCGATAACAACCATGAGGATAACAATAGTGTAGATAACGATAATCCCTTCCGTACCGCGGATACCTTCTGTAATACCTTTGAGGATAGCGATAGTGTGGATGATAGTAATAATACCTTCCTCGATCATGACGCGGACCGATGCGGAAAGAAATTCTTGCTGGTAATAATTCCGCGGTTAAAGTAGCAGCTATTAAAGCTATAATAAATAAAGTTCTATTCATAACTCCTCTCCCTTATTAAAAGCTCTTAGCATTCAATTTTTATTATAGCATATAATAGATTTTTTAAAAAAAGAAAGGAGGTGTTATCGTCGGGAGTGATTTTATCAGACGTTGCTGCAAAGGAAAATCTTACTACGGGTTTTTTCCTGCGCGAGGGTCAGTGGAAAGTAAACTGTACAAGACATCGGTGACGGGGTGCTGACGAAGTTGTCGGGCATCTCTTAAGATTCCTTCTTTGATGAAACCGAGTTTTTCTGCGATATGTTGGCTGCGTGGATTATTGATGCTGCATCGGATTTCAAGTCGATGAATTCCCAATGTTTTGAAGGAATGGTCTATAAGGGCTTGGCAGCTACGGGTGATGATACCTTTACCTTGGAGTTGTTCATCGAGCCAATAGCCTATTTCAGCCATTCGATTTTCCTGATCGATGTAGGTGAGGGCGACGGCTCCAGCAATGAGTTTTCGATACCAAATGCATAGGCACAGATTGATTCCTTTCGTGGCGTGTTCTCTTCGGGTTTGGATGAAGGCTTCGGTATCACTGACGGATTTTGTGTCATCGACCCAAGCGAGATGTTTTCTGAGGTAGTGTCGGTTTGCATCAACGAGTTGAAACAATGGGGCAGCATCTTTGAGGGTTGGAATTTTCAATGTGATCTCTTCATCGACATTCAAAGGTTCGTCAAGCATGATCTTCAGCCTTGTTTAATTGTGTATTGAGATTATAGGAGTTTTTGCGTACGATTTGCAAATCTGAAGTGAGTCAAGTTAAAAATTTTTGGTGTGCCATGGAAACGCAAGTACATCCTTTGATGATTCTTTTGCTCATCGTTGTAGTTTTTGGCATTACGTTTTGGAAGAAGCAAAGGCAGCTTGGCAAAACGTGGAGGGGGGAGAGTGCTACGGTTACCCTTGGTGGAAAGAAGCTCTCTTGTTTGTATTGTGGACATGACAGATTCTTCAAGAGAGAAGGATTGTTAACCACAACGTGGTTGATGTTTTGGCGGTTGGCTTTTTGGAATCGCAGCGTCCCTACCTTTGTGTGTGAGCGCTGCGGCTTTGCTCACAGCTTTCTTGCTCACGAGACTTCTGCAGAATTTCATCTAGAAGAAAAATAGCTGAAAACATGCCCGAACTTCCAGATGTTGAAATTGTAATGAGACGTTTGGTCGCGAAGGGCTTGATTGGATGCCGCATTACTGATTCCATTTTGTAACGGTTTTTAACGAGGGAAAATGATGAT
>Ga0180437_10010654_pt1 | contig 11173 bp, 6 predicted proteins | sample SS_ome_4_FD_132410 | JGI IMG/M metagenome (GOLD analysis project Ga0180437, IMG submission 132410) | Hypersaline lake sediment archaeal communities from the Salton Sea, California, USA - SS_3_D_1 metaG | ecosystem: Environmental > Aquatic > Non-marine Saline and Alkaline > Hypersaline > Sediment... | reverse complement strand
TATCTCAACTTGAGGGGCACTATTTTGGATATAGAAAAAAAATCCTTGGGTTGTATCATTCGAATACCCATTAAAGGGATCATAGGCTTCAATTAACAAACTAAGATTGTAATAAGTCCCATTTAAGTCCGTGACATTCCAAAAATATGATGTTTGATTTTCAAGCGAATGTGCAATAGTATTCCAATTACTTCCATCGATCTGATAAGAAATATTAAAATAAGTGGGTTCTAAATCTACTTCTAGATAATTCCACGTAATTAAGAAATCCTCTCTTAAAACATCGCCTTGAGAAGGTGATATCAGCTCTACTTGCGGATCATGATTGTATTGAATAGTAAATGTATCATTAGTTGTATCAGTAGCATAACCAGTATCCCCATCAGATGCTTCAATACGTAATTCGGCGTTGTCTGATGGTGCTATAGTAGTTATATTCCATAAATAGGAGGATATACCTACTAAATTGCTGACTATTGGTATCCAACTTCCCCCATCTATTCGATAGGACAGATCAAATGTCAATGGGTCTCCGTCAGGATCATTAGAACTCCATTGGATTAGGGTATTATCCCGTAAAATCTCACCGCCATTAGGAGATATAAGGTTGACAGTAGGATTCTCATTGGATTTCACAGTTAGTTCCGCATATAAAACAGATACTGCTTGTAATTGACTTGGCTGATCAATACCTACTAAATCAAGCCGTATTCGCAAATCGTTCAAATTTTCTTGATTTAAATTTAATCCGTACCATGCCCCAGTACTGAGCGTGGTCCAATCATAACTTATAAATTTAATATTTTTAGGAGAGGAATAGGAGGGTTCTGATCCGATTCTCCATCGGAAATTACAGCTTAAATCAAAATCAGTAGCAACTAAAAAACTACCACGAGCATAAATATTAATTGCTGTAATACTCTCCCCGGGGTCTAATGAGAATTGCCCCATATCCACTTCAAATCCATCACCGACAGTTACACCATAAATATAATCACCATCATCACTAACATCGTCGATGCACTCATATAACTTCACTCCACTCGGAATAGTAATAAAACTGTTATTAAATATATCTGCATTCGGTCGTATAATCTCCGTAGTATATGTCGGAGATGTATTTAACTGGGAGATGTTTTCCCATTGAGTATGATTTAACTTAGTAAGACGAAAACTAAACAATAATAAAATAATAAAAATCATCAAGATTGTAGTATTTTTAAGTCTTTTTAGGTTCAATAATATCCCTTATCTATTTTCTTTCTATCTATAACAATTATATGATAAAAATGGTAAAAAACCTAATTTAAAATTATCTGGTGATTTCTTGTTATAAAAAAAATCCAAGAAAGCTTACTAATTAAATAGGTGATCATAACAACTAAAAAAGTATTCAAATTTTTTAATATCTTTATGTTCTTTTCTTAAATTAAACTAAAATATCATTCTGTGTTTAAATCTTAAGGATAGAGATAAAAAAAGAAAATTGATTTAGAAATTGAATCGTTCTTTAATGATCTAAAGCTTTAACAATGCACCATCAAGAAAGTATCCTGGGATGATGATTGGACCATCAGGATCATAAATAATTATAGCATGCATCTCTGACCACTCTGAATAGGCTCCAAACTGGTCTTGAGTTCTTACTTGAATGCGATATACTCCTTCTTCTGCCCATTGATGTGAAAAAGAAATCTCAGTTCCTGATTCTTGGAATTCAGTATAACTGATAGTTCCATCCCCCCAATCTACTTCATAATTAATTTTGTCATCTTCAGGATCAGTACCAATAAAAGTGAACTGATAAGATTCATCGAAATATCCCTCAACAGGACCAGAAGCTATGATTGGCACGTTTGGTGGTAAATTTTCTGGTTCAGGTTCAATAACTTCTATTGGTATTGTATTGGAATTCTTTCCACCCCGAGTATTCTGGACAGTTACTTTCAGACTCATCGTACCCAATTGTGCATAAGAATGAAAATGTGAGACTATTTCTCCTGATCTCACCAATTCAGAGGTCCATGTATATCCATCACCAAAATTGAAGGTAAAAATTAAATAGTTACCATCAGGGTCATAAGAAACCGCTCTAAAAAATCCATTCGTATTTATATCGATTATTGTAGGACCAGTAATTACAGGTTTACTTGGTATTGGAGGAGCGGTAGATTTTCTTATTTCAATTGATTGACAATCACAGAATTCTGTCCAATATTCCGGAACATGAAAGTCTTTTACTCTTACACTAACATTATACACCCCAGCATTATGATAGGTATGCATTACTGGTACTGTAGATCCAGACTCTTCATATTCTGTAAGAGAGAAAGTTCCATCTCCCCAATTAATTTCAAAGAGTACATCATCACCTTGAGGATCGACACTTCTTACCTCTAATTTCTGAGGATAATCAACAAACCCATACTCAGGTACATCAACGATTTCGGGGATAGATGGTTTACCACACACATCAAGGATAAATCTCTTATATAAAGCAGTGGTGTAGGCCATAGCTTTTGCCAAAAATTTGATTATTGTCTGATTTATCAAGAGTTCATCCTCACTGTTTATGATTTGTCTGATTTGATTTTTGGTCACTTGACTTTTAGTCCATTCCGCTATGCTTGTCACTGTGTTATATACTCCTTTCTCTCCTGGTTCAATTGTTATTGATTGGCTGGAAGCGGAGGCAAAAACCTCATTTTTAAAGCTTAATGAATCCCAGAGGTCCGATGCATAATTTTCCACTTTATCATGGGTTTTCTTATGATAGTGATCATCAACTATTCTGGCAATATTGATTATTAGATTAACTAGATTAAGAGATAAATGAAGGCTTAAATAATCGAATACATGATGTGGCATGGTCATGTCCTGCCCATAGTGTACTGCGTAGGATAAATAATTTCCAGCACCCACATAATCTTTATTTTTAAATGCAGTTACAGCAGCATTATATGCATCTTGTGCAGCTTGGGGTGCAGTTCCTTTTGCAGCAGGAATATTAAAAATCGGAATACTGACTAATGGAAGATGAAGACAAATTGTTATTCCTAAACGTTGCCCATAATTATGTTTTAACCATAATCTTCTTCGCTCTGCAGATGTCATAATTTTCCAATAGGTTGCTTCGTTTACAAGATCAACCTTATCTGCTTCACTAGCTTCAATCAATTCTGGTTTTATCGAAAAGGGTAATAAAGATGAAAGATTAGAAGGTAAATCGCTATATAATGACCATAGAGCCACTCCATCATGTATAACTCCATGCCATAAGGGTTCCAAGCAATTAAATGCATGATCAACAATATAATCGATATTTGCTTCAGCACTTTTATATACTCTTCCAAAAAGGGCGTCATTATCTATAATTTCAGCTAATTTTACAGCTGCAACATAAGAAGCTGCAACATAATCGATCTTCTCCTCAAAACAGATAGTATTATTCAGGTTAAACAAATTGGAATGATTCACTAATAAATTGGCTGAATAGCATGAAAGAAAAACCATTGTCAACTGAGATTCGTTTGACTTCATTTCCCTTATGCTGTCCCAGGATATTAAATCCTCTCCAAAATACATTCCATCGTTATCTCCATGTCCTATAAAGACCATTATGTCATAATTCTGATTTTTGAATGCGCTTCTAAATCCTTTTTCTGATGATACTTCTTTATAGATTAATGAAAAATCTTCATTAGTTAGCAATTCTGAAAATAATTGACGAGATTTTTGAGGTATAGAAGTAGACGAGTCATTAATGACAAAGACATTAAATTCGGCTGTATTATTGCTAGTTATAGTAAGAAAAACGGCACCAGTAGTTATAATTCCCGAAGAAAAAATGACTAGTGCTATAGAAATCTTCATTATCATACTTTTTTTATTCATATGTGACACCTGTTTATTTTTAAATTATTTAGATTAATTTACTTATTAAACTCCTTCCTTTGGTCGAAGATTTTTAATCAAATAAAAAAATCTTATAAAAAAAAAATAGATGGTTTAATATAAAGGAGTCTGGTAAAACTATGTCATATCTGATTCTCAAATCTTTAATTTGAGTTTATATATTTATGCTACAATTCATTGTTATCATTGATTTAATGGAAATATTATTATCCATATTAAAATGTTTTTAAGCAGGGTCTAAGTCTCGTCAGATAGGAGTAAACTTTATTCCACTCTCACAAGAAAAGATATTTACTCAAATTGGGCTAAATTTTAAAAAAGCTATCAAGACTCATAATTATATTTATTCATGTTATTAATTAAAAGGCATCTGGTAAGATTATGATATTTAAAAATCCGTTGAATCCTTCCTTGTTTTAATGAAGATCCAAATTATTGATCTTATGAATTATATAAATCCAAATTGACTGATCCCTTCATTTTTTATTTAAATAAATAATTAGATATGCTGAAGCTTAGATAAATCACTAATTTGAATATAATTTATTAGATTTTCTCATTTATGTTGATTGCTAAAGAGATAATTTGTAATTTATTGATTATATCCTTAGAATTCTTACCAAACAATCGAATAATTGGCTCTTTTCCAATTGATCCTTTATCCCATATAATATCTGGTATTTTTCCATTTTTTTTTATTACGTCATTGATTAACCACTGCATCGTTGAAAATTCTTTATTTTTTATCTTATTAGGTTGCTCTTCTCTTTTAATCTCCACTAGTTGAAGGCTAGATTTTTTCTTTAGCTTTGATATCCATTGGGGGTTATATTTTAGATTCATGACAAAATTTATTGAAGGATCAAACTTTTTAGCTGCGAGAATAAGTCGTGCAGTATGATCTGAAACGCCAAATTTTATATCACCAAGTGCAAAAGGATATCCATCAATAATAGTAATTCTTCCTTCGATTGCCGCAACTTGCTCCTTCTTAGTAGCGTTGTGGAGAGCTCCAGAAATATTCATCCGTACTTCTGGGATGAATTTACTTAGATATTGTTTATCACTTAAAAATGAATAAATCTCTTTAATTTGTTCTATAACTCTCAAATGCTCTTCAGACATGCTTAAATCCAAAACTTTCCCTTCTCCGGGAAGTTCAATAAATTTTTGAAATTTCTCATCGAAAAAATGTTCTGCTGATTCAATTGCTTGGAATAATGTACAACCTTTAGCTAAATATGCTGTAATTGCAGAGGAAAACACGCAACCTGTTCCATGTATATTACCTTTAAATAATGTTCTAGGTTTCTCGAACGATTTAAATATTAGGGGTTTATCTCTGCCCTCTGTTAGGCATAATATATCATAGATCTTTTCTTTCTCACTTTTAGCACTTTTGATTATCACAGCTTTCTCCCAAGTGTAGGGTTTGTCTGGAGGATGTAGCTTTTCAAGTAAAGATTGAGCCAATTTCTCAAAGTTCTTACTACTACTTAAGTTTAATTGCTTGAGATCAGTATTCGTATAGAATGCAGCTTCACGAACATTTGGTGTGAGAACAGTTACAATGGGAAAAAGTTTTTTTTCCATCTCTTTTTCTATTCCAACTTTAGATAATCTTTTTCCCGTACTGGATATCGAGACAGGGTCCAATACAACACAGAGGTTATACTCATTAATGTATCTTGTAAGAATCTCAATCGATTTTCTATCAGGAATCATTCCAATTTTCACATATTTTATTGGATAGATATCAAACAGAGCTTTTAGCTGACTATCAAGTTCATCAGAAAGAGATTTAAATCCAAAAAACTCACTGGCAGTTTGATATGTAAGTGCTGTAATAACCGAAAAGGGATATACTCCAATTCGATCGAAAGTACGTATATCTGCTTGAATTCCTGCCCCAGAAGAAGGATCTGAACCCGCTATAGTTAAACAAAAATGATACATTATAGTTATAATAATTTAAGGCGCTTATTTAACTCTTTCAAAAGCCCATTGCGCTTTATCTTTTAAACCTAATGCCTCATAAGATTTTCCAAGAAGAAGAAACGCATCGGGAAAATCAAATTTGGTTTTCACCAATTTAAACAAGAAATTAACTGTTAGATCAAATCTACCTCTTAAAAAGTTGATTTTTCCTTTTAGAAATAAAATCTGTTGTCCTTTTGGATTGGTTATGGGATATTCATCATGCATCTCCAACCTAGATAATGCATATTCATATTCCTCAATCTCTATTAGGTTCTCGATTGTTTCTAAAAATTTTAAAAATGCAACTTGGTTTGCAACAATTTCCATTTGTTTTATTGACTCTTGTTCTAGCTCATTCTTACGGATTTCATTGTGTTCTTTTTCTCTTTCTTCAAGAAAGGATTTAAATTTCGTTATCACGGAATCGGCATATTTTTCTTGACAAAGGGGACACGTCAATGAATGAACTAACCATTCTTTTAGACATTCATAATGAACCAGATGTCCATTAGGACAAGCCTCATATTTATCCAAATCTTTAATAATTCCCAAATGACAGATTATGCAGTTAGCCATTCTTATAAATAAACTGTTTAATAGATTATAAAATAACAACTTTTTAAGTCTTTGTTCACTTAATCCAATCTAGTAATATCAAACTAGGATGCGTTAATTAATGTCAGTAAAGAGCGAACGTCGATTTAAAGAGTTATTCTCAAAATTCTTAGAAATTGATAATGATATTGAGGCTATAATTGTTTCAGATCGCGAAGGATTTGTAATTGCTGGGGAAAAAAGAAAAAGCGTAGACATGGAGCTGGTTTCAGTATTGACAGGATTAATTAAACCTATTATTGATCGATTTAAAGATGAATTTTCTTCAAAACAATATGGAAACTCTTCGTCATTTGATACAGAAAAATATCGTCTACTTTTTATCACTATTGACGAAAATATTACTCTTAGTATTGTATTGAACAACTTAGCTTCGATTGACAAAATTAGTCCTTATGCCTATTTTCTCGCGGAAAAAGTAGCACAACTTTTATCTGCATCGGAAGATGAAGAGGTCCAAATAAATATTCCTAATTTTGAAGTAGAATCGGATAGTAAAGCTAGTTCTGCAAGGATCAGAGAACAATTATATCAACTTAGATTGGATTCAGGTGGAAAATATCGTTTTAAATTCGTCATAATAGGAGATATTGCAGTTGGAAAGACCTCAATAATAAGAAGATTTGTGGAAAACAAGTTTCTAAAAGATTATCGCGCCACTATTGGATTAAATGTGACCACACATAAAATAGAATTATATGGAAACGAAGTGGTTTTTTCACTGTTTGATATCGGAGCGCAGGAATATTTTAAGCGATTCCGTAAAACTTATTATCAAGGTGCTCAAGCTGCGTTTATAGTATTTGATCTTACCGATAGAAAATCATTTATAAACGTGGAAAAATGGTATATTGAGTTAAAACAATTTATCAATAATCACCAAATACCAATTTTGGTAGTAGGAAATAAAACAGATCTTACTCAAAAACGAGTCATTTCTTATGAAAATGGTGCTAAGTTAGTAAATCATTTTTCAGAAAAGCATTTTGAACAAGAAATTTCATATATTGAAACCAGTGCATTGACCGGAGATAATGTGCAAGATGCTTTCAGTTTAATTGCCTATCATTTTATTATGCGAAGTAAAGAAATGGAAGAAGAACGATTGCGACACGATTTGATGAATATAATAAATAGCATATTGGAAGAGAAAGGAGACTTAACTCTTTCATTTGTCACAGAAAATCCTTATTGGAGTCCCGGTCTACAAATCTTAACAGAAATAAATAAACTATGTGAATGTGAAAAAGTAGAAGATAATACCAAAAAACGCCGCTACGAATATTCTAACGGTTTAGTAATTAAGAACTTTCTTTTCGACTCTATTAAAATTAAAGATTCAGATGGGGTATTTGTGATTTTTGATGCAAGGAATAGGGATACTATTGATTCGGAATGGAAAAAAATTGTGATAGAAATTATAAAAAAAATTAAAGAGAATAAAGTCATATTGGTTGGAATCCAAATTTCGGACGATAGTCAATGGTCAAGTTTAATGAACCAGTTTAACATCAATGAATACCTAGAGAAAAAAATGGTTTCACTTCTATTTTTCAAGATCGGTCAAGAATACCGTTTAGAAATCTACGATCAACTTGGAGTTATGCTAAATACCATCAAGAATCTTAATTAGCGTACTTTTCTGTTTCAGTGTTTTTTTATTAATATTTTATAAACAACTATTTTTAAAAATATGTAATGGTATTATCTATTTAATACTGACATTTATCTTATCAACTTGAGTTAATATGGTAATTAAGCGTAATAAGCTATTTCAAGCACTTTTTACTAGTTTTTTAGAAAAATTTCCCGAAGTAGTGGCCGTAGTTGTTTCCGATATAGAGGGTTTAGTCATTGCCGGAGAAAAAAGGAAGGATGTTAGGAGTAGCTTAGAGATTGTATCTGTTTTGACCACTCTGATTAATCCAGTATTGGAACGCATTAGAAATGAGTTTTCATTTAAGCGGTTTGGAAGTTCCTCTTTCGATACAGAGGATTATCGCCTACTATTCGTTTCTATTGATGAAGATAGAATTCTGAGTTTAATTCTTAATAGTATGTCTTCCATAGAAAAACTGGCCCCATATGGATTATATCTAGCTGAAAAATCTGCACAAATACTTACGGCAAAAGATGACGATGTAATCCAAATTGCGGTCCCAAATTTTGAGGAAGAAACGAGTCGTCATGAGATACTAAAACAATCGCTTGTACCCTCAGAATTGCTGGAAAAAGGAACTTATAGCTTTAAATTTGTAGTCGTAGGCGACCATGAAGTCGGTAAGACATCCCTCATTAGAAGATTTGTTGAAAGAAAGTTTTCTGTAGATTATCGAGCAACTATCGGGTTAAATATTCTTGCTCATGATTTCTTACTAGAAGGAAACCAAATCTCCTTGACGTTATGGGATCTTGGGGCTCAGGAATTCTTTAAAAGATATCGTAAGATATATTACACTGGCGCCGAAGCAGCCTTTATCGTCTATGATTTAACAGACAGAGAAAGTTTTGAACATATTGAAAATTGGTATAATGAACTAAATGATTTTATCGAAGATAAGAATATCCCCGTGGTACTTGTTGGAAATAAGCTCGATCTTACAGAAGAAAGAGTTATCAGTAGGGAGGAAGGAATAGAATTATCTCGATCACTATCCCCTGAAGGGGTTTCTCATATCGAAACCAGCGCTCTGAGTGGCGAAAATGTTAATGAAGCATTTAAACTCATCGCATATCATTATATCATGCGATTAAGAAAGATGGAAGAAAATAAAATCAAAGTCAATTTGATCAATGAAATAACCGACACGCTTAAAAAGTTGGTGATATTGGAATTATCCTTCATTAATGAATCACTTTCTTGGTCCCCAGGATTTCAAACCATTGTTAATCTTAAGAAATTAGGAGATTATTCGGTAATTAAGGATTCAGAAGAGGAACAACTGTACGCATTTAAAAATGGATTGATAGTAAACAATTTTCTTTATGATAGTTATAATCTCGCTAATACTGATGGAGCTTTCATAATATTTGACGCACGTGATAAAACACATATTGATCCGCAGTGGAAAGAAATTTTAGTTAATACTATCCAGAAAATTAGGAAAAAAAGGGTCATAATTGTCGCCTTAAGAATTACTGAATCAAGCGATTGGTCCCAGCTTATGGAAGAATTTAAAATTGAGGAGGACTTGGAGGAAAAATTAGTGACAATTTTATTTTTAAAAATCGGTTCGGATTTTCGCGAAAAAATGTACGAACACCTAAAGCTGATGCTCAATGCAATAGTTAATACAAGAAATTTAAAATGAGATTTATTTCTTCAAATTCTCTTTCAGTTTATTTGCGATTAAATCACCCATTTCTTGGGTATTTAAAACTTTAATATTCTCTTCCTTTATATCCACAGTTCTTCCCTCATAGAGAGCCTTTTCTACCGCATTTTCTATTTCGGAAGCAATTTCCATTGAATTAAATGATTCTTGCATCATAAGTTTCACACTTAATATTGTACCAACTGGGTTTGCAATATTCTTACCGGCTATATCTGGAGCAGAGCCATGAATTGGTTCATACATTGAAACCTTACCCGGATGGATATTACCACTGGATGCCATTCCTAAACTGCCGATCAAAAACGCACCCTCATCACTAATGATATCACCAAACATATTGCCTGTCACCACCGTTTGAAACTTATAAGGAGCTCGAATTAACCATTGACAAAACGCATCAATGTAGATATCTTCTATTTCCAAAGAAGGATAATTTTCAGCGATTTCATGAAAGATTTTTCGCCATAATTGACTAGGTTTAAGCAAATTCGCTTTATCTACTGAAGTCACTTTAGTATGATTACTTTTTTTTGCATATTCGAAAGCATACTTAATTACTCGTTCGCATCCTTTGCGGGTGTAAATCATTAGATTTTCTGCTTTATTGTCGTTTAAAATAGCACCTTTATTAGCATAGAGCCCCTCAGTATTCTCTCTTACAAATGTTATATCTATACCCTTACCTATAAACTGATCCTTCAGTGGACATCGATCTTTTAACGAGGAATATAATTTAATTGGCCTTAAATTTACATACAAATCTAAAAGTTGCCTAATTTTGAGAACTGCAGATTCCGCTGTTCCAGGTGGTAGATCTGGGAGACCAACTGCACCAAAAAGTAGAGCATCAGCGTTCTTAATCGTCTGAAAAGAATCATCTGGTAAATTTGTTCCGTATTTTTTCCATACTCCTCCTCCTGCTGGTGCTTCCTTTAATTCAAAACTATTATCAGTGTATTCTGAAATTGTATTTAAAATTTTTATACCTTCAGCTACTACTTCAGGGCCACATCCATCTCCCCTTGTAATGGCAATAATTTTTTTCATGAATATATCACTCCATATTAAGCTTATATCTAGTAAAAAATTTAAGCTATCTACTATTGAACGAAACTTAAGGTTTAACTTATAATAATAATCAGCGGAAAATGAAAGGTGAGAAAAAGTGAAAATCGAAGTAATGAATATAAACTTTGTTATGAAGAAATTACAACATATTTCATCCTCTGGAGTTAAAGAGGTTAAAATGAAAAACAATAAAGTAGAATCTATGGCTCCAATACTAGCCTATATTGAAGAATATGCTGAAAAAAATGGATTTGAGGTAC
>Ga0180437_10010653_pt1 | contig 11173 bp, 11 predicted proteins | sample SS_ome_4_FD_132410 | JGI IMG/M metagenome (GOLD analysis project Ga0180437, IMG submission 132410) | Hypersaline lake sediment archaeal communities from the Salton Sea, California, USA - SS_3_D_1 metaG | ecosystem: Environmental > Aquatic > Non-marine Saline and Alkaline > Hypersaline >... | reverse complement strand
TACCCAAGGAAGACAAAACGTGAACGCACAGGTGTGCCCAAGATCACCACTGCACTGAAATCGCAAGTGACCGCTGCACGCCAGTTCAAAAACACAAGACCTGAATTTCGGTTACCGGCGTAGGGTGGCATAGCATCCTGATAACGGATCTCGCATTCAGGGAGCGCAGCTTTCAGGGCCTCGATGCCCGCGTCGGTGACCTGGGTACCCCGGCGCCCCCACGAAGTGCCAGATTGTCAAAGATCGGACCCGCCAGAGGCGGGGCGTCCCGGCCGGGGCTTACGGGGGCTGCCCTTTGCCTCGGCGTATTCGTTGTAGGCCCGGCGCAGTTCCTTCCGGGCGGCGTACCCGTTGGGCTCGTCGAGCGCATCCTGGCCGGGAGGGATCAACAGAGCCCACGACCTCGTGTCGGCTGTGCCGGCCGCGGCGTAGGCTGACGCCACAGCCGGCCGGCCGGGGACACGCAGCGCTCCTTCGTAGAGCGTTGGCCGGAGGGGGACTAGGTCTTGTGGGCCGCACGTCTTACGAGTACCGTGTACTGCGGCGGTTACTGCTGCATTTTCTGCTCTCCACCTGAAAGGAGATGCCAATGACGCTTCGCCCGCTCTTGCCCCGGATCGCGTCTTTCCTGCTGCTGGCCGCGTGGGTGGCCCCCGCAGCCGCTGCCGAGAGGATTCCCGTCATCTATGACAGCGATACCGGCGACGACATCGACGACACCTGGGCGCTGGTCATGATGCTGAAGAGTCCTCAGCTCGACGTGAAGCTCATCAGCACCGATTGCCACAAGGCGAACGCCCGGGCGAAGATCCAGGCCAAGCTGCTCAGCGTGGCCGGAAGAACCGACGTTCCGATCGGGCTGGGGCCCGGGCCGCAAGGCAGTACGCGGCAGGACGAATGGACCAAGGACTTCGACCTGAAGCAATACCCGGGCAAGGTCCACAAAGACGGCGTGCAGGCGATCATCGACACGATTCACGCCAGCAAGAAGCCGTCACGCTGGGGCTGGAGAACGCCTCTTCCGCACGAAAGCGAGCTTAACTGACGGCCTGGCGCCAACAGCCACCACACCAAGCGCAGACCGATAGCCGGGAGCCTCGAAAATGTCTCACAACGTGCGTCTCGTTTTCGCTGTCTTGGGGCTCGCCGCACCCGCCTTCGCGGCCGAACCGGAAACGCTCGGCGATCTGCCGGCTGCCGGCGGGCTGGCCGTCTTGGTCGGCCCGAGTGACGGATCGAGCGAGGCGCGGCTCGCCGCAACGGGCCGATGGCTCGTGCTCTGCCTCACGCCCGATGAGGCAACGCGGCACAAGGTGGTCGAGACGATCGACTCTGCGGGGCAGGCCGGCGTGGTGGCGGTGGCCGTGTGGCAGACCGCGCCGCACCTGCCGTTGGCCGACCATTCGGCGAACCTGATCGTGGCCGATCTCGACGCGCTCCGCGGCAAGCTCTCCGAAGCCGAAGTCCGCCGCGTGCTCGCGCCGATGCGCGGGCGGGCTCGCGTGACGATCCGTGGCCGGCAGGAATTGCTAGAGAAGCCGATGCCGGCGGAGTTCGACGAGTGGACGCATTTCTTTCACGCGGCGGATGGAAACGCGGTCTCGCGCGATACGGCCATCGGCGTGCCCAACGCCCTGCGGTTCGTCGCCGGTCCGCGCTTGCAGGACAGCAACGGCGCGAACGGCTACCGGCTGAGCCGCGGCATCGCCGTCTCCGAGTGGAACTACACGGCGGCCAACAGCAGGGACAATCTGCGGATCGTGCTCGAAGCCCGCGACGCGCTCAACGGCACGCTGCTGTGGCAGCAGGTCGAGCCGGTCTATCGCGGCGCGGTCCGATCGGCCAAGACCAAGCCGCTCATCCTGGCCGACGGCCGGCTGCTGCGGGTGATCGACGACGGACGCGAGGCGGCCCGCATCGCGCACTTCGATCCCGAGACCGGCAAGCTCGTGCGCGTCTATCAGTCGTCGGCGAACTTGCGGAGCGACCAGTACCGTTGGGGTGCGAGCCCGCAGTTCAATTACGCCGACGGCCTGATCGTGCAAGCGGCCGGCCGCGAGGTCCGCTGCATCGACGCGAAGACCGGTGAGCTGCGGTGGTCGTTCGAGGGCCCGGAAGGCCGCGGCGATCTGTTCCGGCCGATTATGGCTACCGACCTGGGGCTCGTCTTCTTGATGGAAGCCCCGGCGCCGGAAGATGCCGAGAAGCGGGGCAAGTGGGGTGGACCGTTCGGCGGGCGGTATCCGGGAATCCTCTGCGACTATATCACGGCGCTCGATCTCAAGACGGGCAAGCCGGCGTGGCGGGTCGAGCGGGATCCGCAGCTCGAACAGCTTCACGGCGAACACCACTACCCCCGGCACGGCGAACCGGCCTGGCAGGCGAACCGGCGCAAGATCGTGTACCACGTCAGTGCGTACAAAGACGGGCGTCTGTTCCTGCTCTACGCCTGCGACGCCAACGGCGGCGGACCGTCGATGGTCCTCTGCCACGACGCGAAGACCGGCAAGCAGCTCTGGTACACCGTCACCAAGCCCGATTACGATCCGGCGGCCAAGAAAATCTCCGGCGGCGAGATGTTCGACATGTTCCTGCTCGACGACGGCACCCTGCTGACTTACGGCCACGCCTGGGCACGCATCGACCAGGAAACCGGCCAACTGCTGGCCTTCGGCAACAACGGCGGCAACGCCCGGTGCGACACGGGCACCTGCACCGTACACCTGATGACCGCCGGGTTCGGCAATTACTTCGATCTGACGGGCGACGGGCTGAGGTGGACCCGGCGCGACATTGCCCGCGGCCAGTGCGGGGGCCGGAGCACGCCGGCCTACGGGATGTCGTATTTCCACGGCAGCGGTTGCGGCTGCTTCTTCATGGTTCGCGGCAACATGGCTCTGTATCGAACGGACGAGCCCACGCCTCTGCCCGATTCCGAACGGACGACGACGGGCCCTGCGGCCGCTGCGCCGCTGACGGACAGCGTAGGACCGGTGGATTGGCCCGAGTACCTGGGCGCGGGCGATCGCCGGGCCTGGACCACGGCCGACGGCCCCCGCGAGCTAAAGCTGCTGTGGAAGACGAAGATCGGCGAGCCGATCACACCGGACGTGACCGGTGTGCGTCGCGACTGGCTGCACACGGGTTTGTACAACGGACCGCTCACCGCGCCCGTGGTTGCCGACGGGCTGGCCTTCGTTGCCGATCGCGATCGACGAATGGTCACGGCCGTCGACGTGAAGTCGGGCGAGCGGCGTTGGACCTACCGCGCCGACGGTCGCGTTTTCACCCCGCCCACGTATCACCGCGGCCGGCTGGTCTTCGGCACGCGCGGCGGGACGGTCCACTGCCTCGACGCGGCCTCCGGCAAGCCGGCGTGGCGCTTCCTCGCGGCACCGACCCAGCGGATGATCGTCTCGCACGGGCAAGTCGAATCGGCGTGGCCGCTGCACGGCTCGCTGCCGGTGGTCGACGGCACCGTAGTGGCCAGCGCCGGCTACCACGGCGAAGTCGACAGCGGCGTGTGGGTCTGGGGGCTCGACCTGGGCACCGGCGCAGTGCGTTGGCACCGCCGCCTCTACCGGCCGGAGCGGCCGTGGAAGGACTACGAAGGCGACGCGCTGGGGCAGCGCGTCAGCGACGAGTCCCATCCGCTGGCCCATCCGAACAAGAGCAACGGGGGTTATAACGTCACCCGCGTGCGGAACGTCGACCTCCCCTCGCACAACGGCCGGCTTGTGCGCGTGGCCCGGGAAACGCTCGACCCGCGCACAGGCGAGTCGATCGACTTTGCCACGCTCGAAGACAAGAGCCTGGCCGCCGGCTGGGCCCCGATGCACTACGGCGAGCGGTTTCCCTTCCTCGACATGGAGTTCGAACAGCGCGGCGGACCGCACGGCTCGGGCGGGTGGATGACGCTCGTCGGCCGGCTCATGGTGGGCGACAGCCGCGGCGGCCGGATGCGGATCGCGCAGAACGCCGCGCGGGCCCTGCTCGCCCGGCCCGGCGGGCGCCGGGACGAGAACAACCACTACATCCCCGGTCTGGAGTTGTGGTGGATCGAGCCGGAGAAGGTGCCGCCATCGGCCACGCAAGGCGATCCGCCCCGCTTGCGCCTGCACGACCTGCCGCCCACGGCGTTCCTCGACGGCATGGACGAGCTGGATTCGCTGGTCGTCGCCGGCTCGCTCGCCTACATCTCGGCAGAAGGCCGCAAAGAGATCCCTTGGGGTACCGGCACCCGCATGGTCCCCCGCGACACCAAGGGCGAGCCGATTTCCGGCCGGCTGCAGGTGGTCTCGCTACCCGCCGGCGAGCCCGTTGCGCGAGTCGAGATCGACACGGCCGTAATCAACAACGGCCTGGCAGTCGCCGCCGGCCGTTTGTTTGCCAGTTGCGAAGATGGCACGGTGCGCTGCTACGGCGAATGATCTTCAGCATCGGACCTTGGGCATTACGAGGGTCGCAGTCATGACTATGCGCAATCGCCCTATTCTCTTGACGGGACTCTTGGGCATCTGGGGTCAGGCCGGTACTAGGGATTAAGCAGCTTGTTCTCCAAGCGTTCGACGGTCTGCTGAAGTTGGGCGGTGGCTCGTTCGATGCGGCGGATCGCCCGGCCGACAGGTTGGCCTGGGGCGTTTCCATGAAGAGGTGATCGTGGTTGTTCATCAGCACGAAGGCGTGCAGGCGCCAGCCGTAGGTCTCGACCGCCCGCCGCAGCCAGTCGAGCCGTTTCCGCCGGTCGGCGTCATCGCGCACGATTGCCCGCCGCTCGTTGCCGCGGGAAATCACGTGGTACAATGGCCCAGGATACTCGATTCTCGGGGGTCGCCCCATGCCGCAAATCAAACCATCAAGTCCCCGCGCCGCAAGCCTTAATCCCTGGTACCGGCCTGACCCCAATAGCCCCCCTCCGGTCTCGGCCGGGGGAGACTCGAGAGGAAGATGACGCTACCTCTCGGGATAGAGAAGCCTGCCGGGCACGACCTCGGCGGTGAGTGCCTCCGCTTCCCACGACAGGTAGAGCGCCTGCTCCGCGGTGCGGCGAGCCTCGATGCGGATCGGCACCTTCCGGCCCGCGGTGAGGCGGATCGACTGGCTGCGGTACCGCTCGCCGCTCTTGAACGCCGCGGGGGTGGAGGCATCCAGCACGTGCCGGCCGTCGATCCACACGTCGGCCGGGCCGCCATAGATGAAAAACGTGTACGTGTCGCTGAGCTTCGGCTCGATCGAGCCGGCCAGGCGCACGGCGAACTTTGCCTTAGCGTCGCCCGACACTTCGTCCGGCCCCTCGGGGTGCGTGCCGGGCCAGGTGACGGCCTTGTTGCCCACGTCGAACAAGAGCGTCTCGCCGTCGGCCGCGTACTTGCGCAGCCCGACCTCCGCCGCGACCATCGTCGAGGGCCAGCCGAACCCATGGATGTTCAGGTGCCCCCCGCAGTGCTGCTCGTAGTAGTTCCCCTCCGCGTCGCGCCAGTTGGCACCGGCCGGCTGTCTCTTCGTCTCGGCGGGCAACGGGTAGATCGGCACGTCGCCACGGGCACGACGCGACGGTTCTCCTCATCGACGCGGAGCACGACCGGGTCGCGGACCTTGCACAACTACTTGCGGCCCTCGTGCCAGCGGACGCGGAAGCCCAGGTAGCCCGTGTGCTGCACGTGGACGTTCAGCTCCTCCCCGCCGACATCGTCGAGCTTGTACGTGGCGTACGGCCGCCAGGTCCCGGCGGCATGATCGACCTCGCACTCGGTGACCCAGCCGTGGCCGTTGTCGATCCACACGTGGTTGGGCTCGTGGGGATTGTGCCACGAGTGGACGAAGAAGGTCTGGGCCCCGTACCACTCGCGGATCAGCTCGCCGCGGCCGTCGAAGTGGGCTGTGCGCCGCGGGCCGGACTTCTGCTCGACGACGACGAACCCCCCGCGGCCGTCGCCCGCCACGGGCCCCCACGCCGCCGCGGCCCGCCCGCGCGCCCAGCGCAGCGCCGCCTCGTAGCGACTGAACGCGGCCAGCAGCAGCAGTGCCGGGGGATGAGGGGTCGGTTCCCCCATGGTTCGATTCGCCGAGATGATTTGACATCGCGATGCCGTCATTTTACCATCACGTCCGTCGGCCGGTAGGGCACGCGGCACCGGTTCCCTTTTCGTTGCGAGCAACCCTTGACGAGGAGCAGCAAGACGATGCGTAGCAAGATTGTCCTGACGCTGCTGGCGAGCTGCTCGGCCGCCTGTTTCCCGGCTTTTGGCCGGGCGGCCGAAACGGGGGCCGCCAGCCGCCCCAACGTCCTGGTGATCATGGTCGACGACCTCGGCTACGGCGACCTGAGCTGCTACGGGGCACCCGATCTGAAGACCCCGAACATCGACCGGCTCGTGGCCCGGGGCATGAAGTTCACCCGGTTCTACGCCAACTGCACGGTCTGCTCGCCCACCCGGGCGTCGCTCCTCTCCGGGCGGTATCCCGACTGTGCCGGCGTGCCGGGGGTGATTCGCACCCATTCGCGCAACTCCTGGGGATACCTCCGCACCGACGTCGACCTGCTGCCCGCCGTGCTCGGCCGGGCCGGATACCGCACTGCCATGTTCGGCAAGTGGCACCTGGGACTGGCCGAGCCGAACGTGCCGACGCTGCGCGGGTTCGACCACTTCCACGGCTTCCTGGGCGACATGATGGACGACTACTACCTTCACCGACGCCAGGGGCAAAACTACATGCGCCTCGACCGCGAAACGATCGACCCGGAGGGGCACGCCACCGACCTGTTCAGCGAGTGGACCTGCCGCTGGATCGAGGATTACGGGGGCGACGGCCCGTTCTTCATCTACTTAGCCTACAACGCCCCGCACTTCCCCATCCAGCCGCCGCCGGACTGGCTCGAGCGCTATCGCCGGGAGCACCCCGACGTGCCGGAGAAGCGTGCCCGCAACTGTGCCCTGATCGAGCACCTCGACCACGGCATCGGCCGCGTGCTCCAGTCGCTGGAGAAGTCGGGCCACGCCGAGAATACCCTGGTGTTTTTCACCAGCGACAACGGCGGCTCGCTCCCCCACGCCCAGCGCAACCTGCCCCTGTCCGGCGGCAAGCAGCAGCACCTCGAGGGCGGCATCCGCGTCCCCGCCTGCGCCGTCTGGCCGGGCAAGATCGCCCCGGGCACCACGACCGACCGCGTGGCCCTGAGCATGGACCTCTACCCCACGATCTGCGAAGCGGCCGGCGTTCCTTGCGAAGCCGCAAGCGGCGGGGATTCCGGCATCGACGGGCGCAGCATCCTGCCTACGCTGTTGGGCAAGGACCAGCCGCCCGAGGACCGCTACCTCTTCTGGGTCCGGCTGGAGGGCGGCGCCTACCAGGGCAAGCCCTACTACGCCGTGCGCAAGGGCGACTGGAAGCTCCTGCAAAACCGCGCCGACGAGCCCTTCAAGCTGGTCAACCTCGCCGACGACCCCAAGGAAACCACCAACCTCGCCCAAAAGCACCCCGAGATCGCCGCCGACCTCAAAAAAGCCCTCGCCGCCCACCTGGCCCGCTGCGCCAAAACCCCCTGGCGCCTCCCCGACGGCACGGGCCCGGGAGAGTTGGGGGAGGCGAATGGGAAGTGACGACGGTAGCCGTAGGGCTGCTGGCAGCCACGCGTTCGGCGCCGCGTTTGCGGGGCGTGCGTGAGAGCGCGCACCCTACGTTCTCGGACGAAGCGACCGGCCGCATTGCCCCGCAGTTGGTAGAGCAAACGCATCCGCTCGACGTCGGCAACAGGACTCCCCCCCGCCCGTGCCGTAGCGCGCGTCGGACGAAGCCAAACTCGACGCGGCCGCGGATGGAACCGGTGCATACTCCCATCGGCGGCAAAAAAGACTAATGGTCAAAGCGTGACCACGAGGCCCCTCAAGTTTTAGCGCGTTGGGAGCTCGATCGGCGGAAAAGTCTCGTTGTCTCTTGTCCATTTCTCCGCATCTGCCTTGTCGGCATAGTGAATGTCTAAGAACTTGCCTCCAGGCGTAATCACTCGCCCGCCAATTACTAACCGACGGTAGTAAACGAGTCGGTCACCTTTCTGATCAATTCTGAATGGGCACCGCCTCTCGTCGCCATTCCGCTCATCAACCGCCACGTAAACATCACCTCGTTTTTGATAGAAGTAAGACAGTTCTGAATCGGGTGACTGCGAATGCCCGGTTGAGACTTCGGTAAGCTTGTAGAAGCCCCCAGATTCCGTAAGTGTGGAAATGATACGGAAATCCCTTTCATTCTTGGCCGGACAACGCCAATACCATTTGCCGATTGTGCGCTTACCTTTGCGCAGTTCACGTGCCAAAGCCGTTGCGACCTTTCTTGAGTCGTCACTTAGCTTGTCCAGCGCCACGGTTATGCGCGTTCCATTCGCTCTTTCGAGCGTGATCGTGTTGTGATTCGGGTCTACGTCCACCAAGCGCGCGAGAACCGATGTGCCTGACGTTGAGGTCCACTCGATCAAATCGTCGCCGTCACCCTGCTCATTTGGGTCATCCTCAGACCAAAGCCCCCGCTTCGCTCTCTTCGCTTCGTCTTCAAATCGTGAATACTTGTCGCTCAAGCTCCGCGCCAGCCCTTGTCTGACGAGTTCGATGTTGGCCGACTTGGTGCCAGCCCTGATCAGAATGCCTTTGTTGGTTGCTGTCTTGCTACCCGGCATCAACGGGACCGCGGCGCCTGTGTGTCTGTCCATTATGACGAGCCCCGGTGCGGACTCCTTGGTCTCGATGACAAAGCTAAGCGCTGGTCGGCGCGTCTTCGCGAGCATCGCTTCAAGGGCTTCCTTCGCCTTGTCTCCGAACGGCTGTCCTATCTCTGGTGCGTCGATGCCCTCAAGATCATAGGGCTTCTCCTCGCCCTTGAAGGCGACAAGCACCGTGTCCCCGTCGATCACGGTGAGCAGTCTGCCGGTGAACGGCACGATCTTAGTGGTAGTTGTCTTCTGCTGGCCGTGGGCGGCACCAGTCAAGTAAAGTAGGACCAGCAGCGCGGCGAGCAATGTCTTGTACATGTGTTCTCCCTTTCGCTTTGCCTGTGAAGTGATAGCACGATCGCTTCGGCGTGCTTGTCTGTGTTTCCGTTGCCAGAGCGTGGGCGGGGGTGGCGTTGAATTCCGTGAATCCGCAACTTTGGAACGCTCCGCGCAGATCGGCCGGGACGATTAGCCAGCCCACTTTCTGACACCAACGGACTATGGACGCTTGCGCAACCTCACGTCTTCCCGAGAATGCCAGTAATGTTCGCGTTCCTCTCCCTGCAAGGCTCCTGCCCCCTTCTCGTGGTCCGACATTGCAATGAGCCATTTCTCACCTAGCGCTTCATTGGTCGGTAAGTCCCTCAATGTTCGCCTGATTCACTCGGCACTCCCAGCCCTTCGTCTCCCAAAAGTGGTTGAGTTCGTCGATGTACGTCTCTTTGCGCGTGAACTTGGCGGAAGTGTGTCGTCCCATATCGTCGTACACGTCGCGCATCGGGCCAAAACCCTCCTCCTTGTAAATCCGTACCAAATCAAACAGCCACCGCCGTTTTTCCTCTTCCTTCAGACCGCAACCTTGCGCACGCACATCAGCCCACGAGGGGTTAATCGCGAACAATGCTGCTACCTGCAGAATGATCGCTATGGCTTCCGATGGATGCACGTTCGTCTTCGGCTCGACGGGTCGGTGTATGTACTTCTCAAGGAAGCCATGCGCCGTTTCGTGAAAGAGCCCGCCATGTCTCGCGTCCTCGTCGAACTCCATTCGTGATGACATTATGATATGACCGCCACCTGCATAAGATGGGTCGGGGCAGTCATTGAAGGAGACCGTGTACCAACCGAAGGAAGGCCTCAGCGGCGAGAACACACCGAGCAATGCTGGGACTTGCCGCTCGACCGCATTGACATAGTCGCGCGCCTCGTCCTTGATGTGGCGCGGGCATTCAACGGCGTACCAATGATGGTTACTGTAGAAGATTGCCATACTCTCACTTTCTGAGGGAGATAAGAGAACATGTCGGAGCGAACGACTGGGAAATGGAGGCGGGTCCCCATTTCCCCACCGATGCGCTAACTGTCTAGCGCACTTAACAGAGCGCAACGATCACACAAAGGCTTACCGCCAGTACATTCACGGCCGCTCTCCGCTTCGATATTGTTCCCTTGCGCGCGTTAACCGGGTTCTGACGCGGTATGCTCAGCCGGGTGGCACCGTCGGACAAGATGACATGCCTCCCCTGTCGAACGATGCGGTAGCCGAGCTTCTGGAAAGCGCGGACGGCCTCTTCGCAGTTGACGCCGGGAATCTTGGGCATCTCAGAGCGTCACTTCGACTTCTTCCTCGGTCAGGTGGAACATGGACTGCTCCGTCTGTTCCGCGGCAAGCCACTCGCGGATCGCGTCGCGGATGTTCTCCAGCGCTTCGGCCTTGGTCTGGCCCTGGGAGTGGCAGCCCCGCAAGGCCGGGCAGCTCACGGCGAAACGCTCTTCGCTTTCGATCAGAAGCACGCGGTATTTCACGGCGACACCGGAATGATTCGAGGTCCCACGACCGACTAACCGTATTCTACGTGCCAACCCCAAAGCCCGCAAGCGGCTGCCACGCCTTCTCCACGCGGCTGCGGCGCTCGGGGGGCTTGGCCGGGAACGTGCGGCCGTAGGGGAGGGGGATGGCCTTGGGCCAGGCGGCGAAGGGTGTTTCCGGACCGCCCTTCGCCCCCACCGTTCGCCGCGACGCGCACCGCCCATGTTTAGCGGTTCTGATGCACTTGATTTCCCCGAGCGTGGCCTGTAAGCTGGGAGAAGAAGAGGCGGCGGTTGATACCGATGGGATTGGGGTGCGGTGTCAGGCGCCTGCTCCAGGTCCCTTGCGACGGTTCGACGTTCGAAAGACGGTTGGCGCCGCCAAGGGTGTACTGACCGCGGGCCGTCATTGCCGAAAGGGTAGGTATCCATGGTTGTTCACGCCGCGGTATATGAGGATCTGCTCGACTTGCTCGCGGAGAGCGCCAATGCGGATCGCGTGCTGGGCTTTCGCTTGTCGGCGGAGAAGCAAGCCCGTCTGGATGAACTGCTCGAAAGGAACCGCCAAGGGACGCTCACGGAGGAGGAAGCGGGCGAACTCGATGATTTCGAGCACTTTGAGCACGTGGTCCGGCTGCTGAAAGCCCGCTTGCTGCAACG
>Ga0180437_10010652_pt1 | contig 11174 bp, 9 predicted proteins | sample SS_ome_4_FD_132410 | JGI IMG/M metagenome (GOLD analysis project Ga0180437, IMG submission 132410) | Hypersaline lake sediment archaeal communities from the Salton Sea, California, USA - SS_3_D_1 metaG | ecosystem: Environmental > Aquatic > Non-marine Saline and Alkaline > Hypersaline > Sediment... | reverse complement strand
GTTTCATACTCAAGGGCAGAATACGAAAGGTCAAGTCTGCGATGCCCAGCATCGGCCCAAAGTCCTTGATCCCAAACTTGAAACAGGAATGGCCAGCCCGCCGCGCCAGCCCACGTCCGCCGCGCGGCCCGTACATCTCATCCAGCGCCTGCAGCAATTGCGCTGACTCATCAAAGGCAAACGCCTTGGCGAAATCGTTCGGCGGATACTCTCCGATACGATGCTGAAGCCGGGCCAGATTCAGGATGGCATTCACCCCATTGCGGCCCATCACATCTTCCATCGCCAGGAATACAATCCTCCCCATCTTGTTGGGATAAAAGTATTCTGGCGACCCCTGAACCGACGATACAGGTCCACCCATCATATGAATGCCCATCCTCTGCTCTGCTGACGCATCTACGTTCACTGGGACACACCTCGATCACATCGCTGTAGCCCACAGTGATCGTCCAGGAATTCGCACAGTGTCTGATGGAATCGGTCAGGCTCGTCCAACATCGGGAAGTGACCTGAATACTCAAAGTAGCGGATCTCTGCCAGTGGGGTGTGCCTTGCCAACACCTCAGCCTGCTTGGGGTTCACAATGCGATCCACTTGGCCGTAGACGCCCAACGCCGGCACTTGAAGCGCTTTCAATCGTGGGCGCAAGTCCGTTTTGCGCAATGAAGCAATGCTATAGTGGAAGGACTCTAACGTAGTACGGGAGAGGTCACGCGCAAACATCTTGTACCAGGTCTTCCAATCTCGCGCCAGGAGCGGAGAGAGAACCCTGACACCTAACGGAAGCGCATGCGGCACCTGGTAGGCCAGGCTAGCCAGCGAACGCCGCGCCGCAAACCGCAGGAACAGAGCCAGTCCATCCCCTACAATCGGAGAACCCACCACCGCCACCTTCTTGACCCGCTCGGGATGTTCGAGTGCCAGACCCAGCGAGACAGTGCCGCCCATTGAGTGGCCAATGATCGGCGCTCGTCCAATCCCCAGGCGATCCATAAACTGGTCCACCATCTCGATGTAATCCTCAACCGTGAAGCCTACCCCCTGCTTCCCCGACTCACCAAAACCCCAAAAGTCCAGCGCGTACGCCTTGCAACTGCGACCAAGCACCTCCATGGTCCCCAACCAGTGATCCCACGATTCCAGCCAGCCATGCAGCAGGATCACAGGCTGGCCACGGCCATAAGCTTCATAATGGACCAGTCCCCGGTCAGTAACGATGGAACTCATAAACACATCACTCTCGGCAGCCTTAAGTCCCTTCAATCGGCAGAGGCCCCATGCAAAGGATACCGCCCCATACCGAAACACAGGCACCCAGACTGCCACTACAGCTTACTATAACACAAAACCACAGGAGGAACATTGAGAAACCATTGCAGTTTCGTTAAAGGGAGGTTACGGTTCCAAATGAACCAAGACGGTCGAACCCAATCTACCCCGTGGTTCGACCGTCGGGAAACCCTGAATCATAAGGATTGAGACCAGATCTGCATCACATCAAGGCAAAGCAACACCCGGCTTCATGATGGCCTGTCTGGACCACGTTGCGCCCCTAGATCTCCTCATCCAGCATTTCGAGGACAGAGTAAAGGAGCTCCAACACGACACGCTGTACGCTTTCTCGGTCGACCGCCACACAGGGCACTACTTTTACATCTTGAGGGATGCGCAGAGCAATGCGCAAGTCCTCAGCCGACCAGGCATCCTCCAGATCTTGCTTGTTGGCAGCGACGACATAGGGCACGGCTGCATAGGAGCGAAACGTGTCGAGAATGCTGCGAGCCTCCCGAAACGTCTCTGGCCGCACACTGTCGAGCAGGACGACAAAGCCCAGCATGCCCTCAGCGAGAATCTCCCACATAAAGTCAAAGCGCCGCTGGCCGGGGGTGCCAAACATGTAGAGCACGAGATCCTCGTCGACGGTGATGCGCCCAAAGTCCATCGCCACTGTGGTCCGGTCTTTGATCCGCTCCTCCGCGCGACTGATCTTTCTCTCCGTCGCAACGACATCAATTTCGCTGATCGTCTGGATGAATTGCGTTTTACCCGCCGAAAAGGGGCCGGTCACTACTATCTTGACAGTCTGCATTGTTAGCGTCTCTGGTCACCGTCTCTGAAAGAAGCCAATCAATCGCTCCACCACGCCACGCTTGACAGCCGGACGGCGCATAGCCATAGGGGCCTCCGTAGTGGCTCCAGCCGGCACGGATACAGCCACGCCTTCTGGCCGGACCAACTCCACCAAACCCGCCTGCAGCAGGCCATACACGGTCTTTTGGATCTGGAAATCGCTCATGTTGTTATACTGCGCAATTTGGCGGACCGTGTTGCGCGGATTGATGAAGGAAACCACACGCCATTCCTCGACGCTGAGACTGATATCGCGCAGCCGCGCACCAGGGCGCTCGACAAATCTGAGCGCTATATCCAGGTCAGGCAGTTGTTCCTGCAGTTGCTCCCATTCCTGCAAGCGCCGACTGCCCTCCATGATCACATTCTCAAGATCAATGGGAATGGTGATGCGATCACCAAACGGCAGCACGTTGGACTCGAAGCGGAAGGTGCCCTCAGAACAGGTAAAGAGGGGATAGACGTTGTTCAAGATGTAATCGCGGACACTCAACACGATATCATCTTGGTCCACACAGCCCGCATTGATCAGGAGCAAGCCCAGTTCCTTATCGCTCTTGACATCTGCCTGGGCCTGAATCGTGCGCGCCTGCTCCTCCGAGATCTTGCCAGCTCGCTGAAGCATAGCGGCCAGATTATCATTCTGCCCATCCAGCGTGGCATAGATGAGCTTGCCTTCCCTGAAACACAGGCGCGCCTCAGTCTCTCGGCTGTCAATCATCAACGTGCCTGTCTTGTGTGCCAGATTGATCAAGTTGAGCAACTGCGTGGTGCTGAAATCCCGCAGGTTCCCCTTCAATGCCATAGCCACCTCCGCTGCGATCAGCAAAATCGCAGGTCCGAACATCAATGCTCACCGCATGCCCAAGCCAAAATGCAAGTCACGGTCCCTGATTTCCGCGAGGGTTTTGCCAGTTATTGATTATACCTGCTATTGGCACGCAAGTCAACCGTTTCTACTTGCCATCCCTCTGGCAGATGGTATACTACGATCGACGATCAAACTCCCGAAATGAGGAAAATGTGCCTAGACGACGACGTAGCGGAAGACGCTTCCGCTTGCTGATCTATGGTCGCATGTGGCAACGATGGGCCTGGCCCTGCATCTTGACCGTGCCCGCCTCGATTGCCCTGTGGCGGTTTGCCCCCCAGATTCCAATCTTGTATGCACCTCTCAGGCCGCTCACACTCGTCCCTGCCGCGGTCGCCGTCGTTCTCCTGGCATATACCTTCCTGGCCCGACGGCTGGCGTGGATCCAATGCCGGCCCAACCACCTGCGCATCCAGACCCCGCTGTACCCACTGCTCGTCTCCTATCGTCGCATCCAGGCAGTGCGCCCCCAAACCTTCTCCGAGGTGTTCGCTCCAGCGCTAGAGAAAAAGGCCCGCCGGCGCTGGCTACAGCCCTACTGGCGTCACACCGCGCTGGTGATCGACATCGGCAAGTTCCCGGTAGCGGAAGCCTGGCTGCGCCTGTGGTTCAGTCCGTACCTCCTGGCCCCTGATACCACTGGCTTTGTCTTCCTGGTCGAGGACTGGATGGCCCTGTCCCGCCAACTGGATGATTTCCGCACCGAATGGGAGATGGAACGTATGGCCCGGCGACAGCGCGCGCGCTAGATCACCTCCACCATCGAACCATCCGGCGTCTTGGTCACCTCGATACGCGCAGGAAATGCATCCTTCAGTTCATCGATGTGCGTGATCACCAACACCCGTGCAAAGTCGTCCTGAACAGCGTTGATCGCCTCGACCAGCCTCTCGCGCCCCTGGGCATCCTGCGTGCCAAACCCCTCGTCAATCACCAACGTCTGTAATTGCGCGCCTGCCCGTCGCGCCAAGATCTTGGAGAGTGCGATGCGGACGGCGAAATTGACCCGAAATGCCTCGCCTCCGGAGTATAGGGAGTATTCCCGTGTGCCCAGTTCATCGGCGATCTTGATCTCTAGCGTCTCTCGCACCTCACCTGCCTGGGTCTCCCGCTGCGTATCGAAGCGCAGATGCATACGCCCCCCGGTCATCCGCGCCAGGAGTCGATTCGCCTCCGCCTCGATCTCGGGTACGGCGGCTTCGATGATCATAGCCGGCACACCCCGGACGCCAAAGGCGGTCCGCAGTTCTTCATAGATGGACTTGATCCCAGCCAGATCGTCCCGCCGCTTGAGCTTTTCCGCTCGCTGCCGTTCGAGGACCTGACAAGCCTGCAACCGCTGCTGCGCTGCGCCCAACCGCTGGCGGGCGGCGGCCTCCTCCCCGCGAACCCGCTGCAGTTCCACCTCGACCGCCGATGCACCTTGCAACTGCTCCCGCAGCTCGTCAGCCTTCCGCGCCAACTCCTCTCGCTGCGCCTGTCCGGTCGCCGCCCGCTCCCGCACTCGTTGCCCAGCCTCGTCCAGGCGCTGCAGCGCCGCCTGCTCCTCCCCCATCCCTGCCTGCGCGACGCTCAAGTGCGCCCTTCGCTCGGCAAACACCTGGCCTTTAGCCACTGCACGGCGTGCGGCCTCGTGAGCCTCTGCGTCGTACCCCAGCTCGACCGCTTGCGCCAACACCTGCGCTAGCTCGGTCCGCACCTGGGGAGCATAGTCCTCCGCAGTCAAACGGCCTACCGCCTCAGACAGCTCCTCCCGGGCTGCCTCCAGCGCCTCTGCGGCCTGCCGTCCCTGCTCGACACGCTCCGCCAAGGCTGCCTCCTGCCGCTGCAGCGCCGGTAGATCGCGCAACAGTCCTGCGCTCTCGGCAATCTGACTCTCCAGCGCCCGCGCTTGCTCAGCCAGATCGTGTACCCGCACCTGATTGGCACGGTACGCGTCTCCCCTGGCCTCACCGTCGGCCTGAAACTGATCCAGCAGCCGCAGCCGGTGCTCGTCCGTGAGTGGCTGCTCGCACAGGGGACACTCGGCTTGCGCCTGTTCCAAGAGCGCGAGCCTCTCCTTGAATGTATCCATTTCTACCCGCAGCGCTTCGTTGCGGGCCCGCAGTTCAGCCTGTTCCTCAGCGATGCGCCCCAGGTCCCCTCGCGCCGCCTCCCGGCTATCCAATAGCTGCGCCCGGTGTGCGAGCTGCGCCTGAACATCCTCACGCTCAGAGAGCAGCGATTCGTCAGGGAGACGGCCCTCCAGCTCGGTGACGCGCCGTGCGACGATCTCTCGCTCCGCCTCAAGCTGGTGCCGCGCCTCCGACAACTGCATCTCATACGCCGCGCGGCGCTCGTAAAGTTGCACGGACTGGCGGAGCTTGGCGCCTAGCTCCCGCTCCTGTTCGACCGCCCGCTGATAAGCCAGGTAACCGGCCTCGATCTCGCCCGCCTGGGCTATCAAGTCCTCATACTCGGCCAACCGCTGCTCCCGGTCGGCCCGTTCTTTGGCCAGCGCCCCCAATTCCTGCTCCGCCCGGGCGATCCGCTCGGACAGCTCGACGACCTGTGCCTCAACGTGGCGCAACTCTGCGCGCGCGGCTTCGATCAGGTGATACGCCGCCTGCGCCTCCTGGAACGCAGTGCTCAGTTCCGTCACCGCTGCCTGGGCTGCCTGAAGGTCCTCTTCGTACGCTGGCCGCCGGGCCAGCTCGGCCTCGATCTCTTGCAGGCGCAACTCGATCACCTCGGCTTCGTTCTCAACAGCCCGCAACCGTTCCTTGGCACGCTCCTCGTAGGCAGTCCAGCGATCGAGTCCGAGAATGTCACCCAGCACACGCTTACGCTCAGCGGGCGTTTTGACCGTGAACTCGTCGGCCCGTCCCTGACGGAGAAAGGCAGAGTTGACAAAAGTCTCATAGTCGAGGTGGAGGAGACGCTCAATCCTGGCCTGCGTAGCCCGGATGCCGCTCTCGGCGAGAGAGTGCCAGCGCCCATCGTCCTGCACCTGGAGGTCGAGCAAGGTGCTGCCACGCTTTCCGGCCTTGCGCTGGCGCAGGACGCGATACGTCTGCTCCCCCAGCTCGAACGCAAACTCGACCGCCATCTCGTCCTCGCCCAGATGGATCAGCTCGTCGTCCCGTTTCGCCCGCGCCCTACCCCACAGCGCCCACGTGATGGCGTCCAGCAGCGCCGACTTGCCTGCACCGTTTTCGCCAGCCAGACACGCGACGCGGATGCCGGCAAAGTCCAACGCCGCCTGGCGATAGCACATAAAATTCGTGAGGGAGAGTGTGCGAGGAATCACGTTTCAGGTTGATGGCCTAGCTGGCCCCGCTTCCTGGGTCCAACATCTTGCGACTTGCGACCTGCTCCAATATCTCTTCCGCGCTCCGGTAGGCCGCCTCGCCGCTACCGCCGAGCATCTGGGCCAGCTCCTCAGTGCGCGCCCGGCCCTCCAGGCTCCGGAGGCGCGTAACCGTGCGCTCGCCCGCTGCCGTCACCTCCACGTGCTTTTCCACGTGGAGGTGATCGTCTCCGAAACCGGCCAACTGTGGGAGATGGGTAACGCACAACACCTGGTGGCGACGATGGCCCGGCCCGGTCCCCGCCACCAGACTCCAGAGTTTCTCCCCAACCGTAGCGCCCACGCGCCCCCCGATACCCTGGTCGATCTCGTCAAAGATCAGTGTCGGCGTCTCGTCGGCGAGGGAGAGAACCGTCTTGAGCGCGAGCATCAGCCGGGACGTCTCACCACCTGAGGCGATCTTGGCCATCGGCTTCAATGGCTCTCCGAGATTGGGAGAGACCAGGAACTCGATGCGGTCAATACCGGAGGAGTCAAAGGCCACACAGGGAGGTGTTCCAGGTTCCCCGTCCGGCGTTTCAGATCGTTCAACGCCCGAACTGGACACCTGAAACCAGAGGCCTGAGACAGGTTGAGGCAACGTCACCCCTTCATGGTCCGGTCGCCATCGGAAATCGACCCCAAACTGGGCTCCCTCCATGCGCAAGTCGCCTAGTTCCTCCTCGATCCCTGCCGACAGCCGCTGGGCTGCCTCGCGTCGCTGCAGCGAGAGCTCCATTGCCCTCTGACCCAGCTCTGCCAGCAACCGCCCCTCCTCCGCCTGCAACTCGGCAATACGCTCCTCGCTGTGAGTGATCGTATCCAGCTCTCGTACAGCATGCTCGGCGTAGGCTAGCACGTCGGGAATCTTGGAGCCATACTTGCGTTCCAACCCCCGGATCAACGCCAGCCGTTCCTCCACTTCCCGCAGGCGTCGCGGGTTATGCTCGACCTGTTCCTGGTAGTCACGCAGACCCCCGACAAGTTCCTCTACCTGATAGTTGACGTTCTCGGCAGCGCGCAGCCGGGGCTCCAGGCCAGGATCAACGCGCACCAGCCCCTCCAGCACACGCAGCGCTACGCCCAGCAGGTCCATCATGGCTGGGGTCTCGCCCTCCCCCTGCTCGAACGCGCGGAGCGCCTCCTCTGTCAGCAAAGCCAGTTGCTCGGCATTGGCCAGCCGCAGCCGCTCCCCGAGCAACTCCTCCTCCTCACCGTTCTGGAGCGCCGCCGCGCCGATCTCTTCGATCTGGAACTGCAACAGGTCGGCCCGATGTGCCAGCTCCTGTTCACTCTGCAGCAGGTCCGCCAGTTCCCGGCGCACAGCCCGCACCTTTCCCACCAGATCAGCAACCTGTGCCCGCAGCGGCTCCACTTCTGCGTACCGATCCAGGAGATTGGCGTGCTCGCGCACGCGCAGCAGCGAAAGGTGCTCACTCTGGCCGTGGATATCCACCAGTCCGTCTGCTACCTCGCGCAGGAGCGCCAGTGTGACGGCCCGCCCATTGACGCGGGAGACACTGCGCCCGTTAGCCCGCACCTCGCGCCCCAGGAGCAACAGGTCGAGTTCGTCCCCCTCCAACCCCTCCCGCTCCAGCACCGGATCGATCGCCGCCCGCCACTCCGGCTCCAGCCGGAAAGCGGCCTCCACGATGGCGCGCTCAGCCCCAGCGCGCACGATGGTGCTGTCGGCACGACTGCCGAGCACCAGTTCTACTGCGTCAACGATGATCGACTTGCCCGCACCGGTCTCGCCGGTCACCACAGAAAAACCCGGCGCAAAGCTCCACTGCAAATCATCAATGATGGCAAGATCGCGGATGCGCAGTTCGGCCAGCACGTTGCTACCTCCCGCAAGAACGAACCCTACACGCGGCGTCCTGGGCGTACCCGGGCATAGGCCGCGCCCACAGCCGCCACCACGTACACGATGGTCCACACCAACCTCATCAGCCCCCCCGCGTGATACACGCCGCCGGCAGGATTGACCGTCAACGTGAAGAGCGAGACAAGGGATAGAACCAACCGGGGCAGCGCTCCCAAGACAATACAGCCACACACGACCAGCCACGTATGCTGTCCTCGCCGCCGCTGGATAGCCCAGCGCGCCGCCTCGGAGATGCCCACCCCGACCAGCGGCCCCAGGATGACAGCATACCAGCCCAGGCTGGGGATGAGCCAGCCTGCAACTAACGCCAGTGGCAACGCGACCGCAGCAACGAGCAGATAGTAGGTAGGACGAAACCCTGCGTAAAAGACCTGCTGGTGCGCTTGCACGCAGTCCCTGCAGCGATAGCCGACTGGCGTCCGCACCGCGCACTTGGGGCAAATCGGTCGCCCGCACTTGTTGCAGCGCAGATAGGTCTCCACGTCGGGATGGTTGACACAGTACATCGGTTCGCTCATACTTTCGACTCCAGATTTGGCCCTAGGATTCACGATTGAGGATCTGATTTCGCGGCACCAACCGCGTGACCAGCGTCTTGTAAAAGTACGTCTGTTCCTGCACGCGCGCAAAACGAGCCACGTGCGGGCTGGCCTCCACGGTCACCGCATCTCCACTCTCCAGCTCGGCCTGCACCCCTCCATCCAGCGTCAACACCGCTGGGCGTCCCCCGGTGACCGTGATCCGCACCGTGACGCCCTCAGAAAGGACGATAGGACGCGCCATACTCAGGTGCGGCGCCACCGGCACGAGGAGGATGTTGCGCAATTGTGGCGGCAACACCGGCCCTCCTGCGGCAAGCGCGTACGCGGTGCTGCCCGTTGGCGTGGCGACGATGAGCCCATCGGCGACGTACGTGGCCAGGTCCCCTCCATCGACGGCGGCGTGCAAATACACCACGCAGGCCCGTGCCCCCCGCCCCACGACCACGTCATTCAGCGCCTCGGCTTTCCCCAACTCTGCGCCTCCCCGGTAGGCCACGGCCCGCAGCATCATCCGCTCCTCGACCCAATAGTCGCCAACCAATGCCCGTGACAGGACCTCTCGCCACGTCCCCGGATCTGTCTCGGTGAGAAACCCCACCCGTCCCAGATTGACACCCAGGATCGGTGTGCCGTACGGAGCCGCAGCGTGCGCCACCCGCAGAATCGAGCCATCACCGCCCAGCGTCACCAGCAAATCGGTCTCCTGCCACGATAGGGCATGCGCGGCATCGTTGGTCGTGCAGACCTGGGCACGTCGCCCCCGCTGCTCGATCCATCCCGCCATTTCCTGGGCCAGGGAATACGCCGCATCCACACTCGCGTTGTAGAGGACGCCGATCGTCTTCATAACCATCCACGCTTTACACCCGGTCGCTCAGCCACCCAACCAATTCCGCGAGCTGCACATTCACCTGCTCACCTGCCTCCATATCCCGTACGGTTGCCACACCGTTCTGCAACTCGTCCTCCCCAAGGATGATGACGTGGCGCACGCCACGCTTGCCCGCCTCGCGGAGCTGACTCCTCAACCCCCTCTCACCCAGTGCCATCCACGCCGCCACATCGGACCGCCGCAGCTCATCAAGCAATCGCAGCGCCTCTCGCTTGGCCAGCGGTCCCAGGTGTGCCAGAAAGACGCGTGGTCCCGGCAATGAGGGTACCTCGACGCCCAGGTCCTCCATCACCAGGATGATGCGCTCCAACCCCACGGCCACGCCCACACCAGGGGTCGGCGGGCCACCCAAGCGCTCGGCCAGGCCATCGTACCGCCCTCCCCCGCAGACGGCCGCCTGTGCGCCGATCCCGGCCGCCCAGACCTCGAACACCGTCTTGGTGTAATAGTCGAGACCGCGCACCAACCGGTGGTTGATTGTGTACTGTCGATCCAGCAGATCCAGATAGTCACGCAACGTGCCGAAATGTGCGGCGCACTCGTCACACAGATAATCGAGAAAGTGAGGAGCACCGGCGATGACCGGTTGGCACTGATCAGCTTTGCAGTCGAGCACGCGCAGCGGGCTACGCTCCAGCCGCCGCTGGCAGTCCTCACAGATCACGTCGAGATGCCGGACATAGTGCTCTTTGAGCACCTTCACGTAGCCAGGCCGGCAACGCGGGCAGCCGGTCGAGTTGAGCTGAAACTCCAGATCTTGGAATCCCAGCCCGGCGTAGAGATCCCAGACCAACGCCATGACCTCCACGTCAGCGACGGGATCTTGCTCGCCCAGGATCTCGACGTTGAACTGGGTGAACTGGCGATACCTGCCCGCCTGGGGCCGGTCGTAGCGGAAGGTGGGGCCGAAGGAGTAGAGCTTTTGCGGCTGCGGGCGCACCTGAAGCCCGTTTTCGATGTAGGCCCGCACGACGCCGGCGGTGAACTCTGGACGCAGCGTCAGTTGGTGCCCCCCTTTGTCGGTGAACGCATACATCTCCTTGTCCACCACGTCGGTCCCGGCACCGATGCCCCGGGCGAACAGTTGCGTCGCCTCAAACACAGGCACGTCGATGCGCTCAAAGCCAGCCAGTTCCGCCAGATGCCGCGCCCGCCTGCGTACGTGATCCCAATAATGTTGATCTTCCGGCAGGGTATCCAGGGTTCCGGTCGGTCGCTGAAAGCGGGGCATAGGGCACTTTCCTCCTGATCGCAGATTCACGGTATTATAGCCCAAGTCTGAGAACTTGTCACATCCAGACCCTGCTCCAGACGACTTTCCATTCATCACCGTATCCCCGCAACGTGGCAGACACACGATTTGGACAGCGGACAAGCCCTGAACATGCTGCGGGATGAAATGGTGGCAGCGTACGCGGTGGATCCTGAGCGGATCTATCGGGCAGGGAAAGAGGAGGGCTAGTCCCGCGGCCGGGGCATAAATCCCGGCACGCCCGGAGAACGAGTCCCGACTCCCGCGT
>Ga0180437_10010651_pt1 | contig 11175 bp, 1 predicted proteins | sample SS_ome_4_FD_132410 | JGI IMG/M metagenome (GOLD analysis project Ga0180437, IMG submission 132410) | Hypersaline lake sediment archaeal communities from the Salton Sea, California, USA - SS_3_D_1 metaG | ecosystem: Environmental > Aquatic > Non-marine Saline and Alkaline > Hypersaline > Sediment... | reverse complement strand
TTTCAGCTGAAATCATGCGTCTTAGCGGAGAAGCGGCAAAAGCTGCGGGAGAAGAGAAAGCAAGACTCAATATGCGCCTTGCCGAGCTTGAAACTCTTAAGGGCGATATTCAGGCGAAACTTGATAAGGACGAAATCGATAAGAATATCAGAGAAGCAAGAGAAGCTCGGAAAGAAACGGAAAAAGCCGAGGATGAAGGGAAACTGACGAAAGCAATAAGGTTTTCGGGCCGGGCAGCAACATATACCGGGGAAGCGAAAATTGGTTTAGATAGACTTTTAGCCTTCTATAGAGACAGATTTATTGCAGGCGACGAAAAAGAAAGAGAAAAAGCCCTTAATGAGATCCTTGCGCTGATTAAGATGTGGTATGGCGATGCAGCAGCAGATGTTGTTAAAGCCGTTCTTACCCGGAAAGATATCGCAACGGGCGAACAGGATAGAAAGCTCACAAAGATTTTGACTAGCACAGGCACAGCTGAGGCCAGAGACGAAAAAGCGCTTACAGAAGATTTACTAGCGCGGCTTGACGTAGAGGACAGGCTCATAGTCATCGAGCATAGCGGGATGGTCCTGACGAGCGAGGAGAAGCTCGAGCAGACTTTAGCTGCAGCGGGTATATTGATTCGTGACAGGAAATATTCCGGGAATAATGCGGATATGATCCTAAAAGACCTGGCGTCTCTTGTCAAAGAAGTCGATTATAACGTGCTGGTTAGGCATGAAGACGCGATTTATAGAGTTCTTACGCCGCTACCTGAAGATGACCCGGCAGTGCTTTCTGGGGGGATAGGGATACTTTCTGCGATTTCGGTAAGGAAGCTAGAGGCGCAAGACGCTGATGTTGTGGCACTTGATAGGACATTTACGGCTTTAAAAGGAAAATTAGAAACTGCCCTTGATGCGCAGAGGACGCAGGAAGAGACTAAAGAAGTAGAGAGCGTTCTTGCCAATGCGGAAAGGTTAATGGGGATAGCGGAGGAATATCAAAAGCGGGGCGAGCTACAAAAAGCGGAGGAGACTCTTAAAAAAGCGGTTGATATGATGAATGGACTCTTCCAGCGCAACATTGATTTTGCCCGTAAAGGTGAGCCCACTTTGCCAGGGACAGACAGATGGGAGGGTGTCTCAGATAGACTTACCAGCCAGATGTCCGATGTCCTGAGAGCACAAGGCAAGCATTTCGAGGCTGAGATGATGCTGGCCAGGGGGGCGAAGATGCTGGCGGAATACGATATTGTCGTGGATAGCGGAGATGGTAAAGAATATGCAGAGAAGGCGATGGAATCACTGGAGAAAGCTGACGTGCTCAAACCTGACCAGGCGGAAGTGATGCTTGAGATGATGGAAGTGGAGACGCTCGCTCTGGGCATAGCACGCAAAAAAGTCCGGGAGGCGTCAAAAGATCTTGAAGGCGCTGAGAAGACCCTTAAAGGACTTGAGGAGGACGAGGAGAAACTGCGGGAAGAACTTACGCAGGCAGAGGAGAAGCACGCTTTTGAGATAACCCAGGCCGAACAGAGAGTAGCGGCTGCAGGTGCTGCTATCGCGGAAGGCGCTTTACTCAACATGCAGAAAGAAAGGCTCGCCCGGAAAGAAAGAGAAGTAAACGCAGCAGTGGCCAGGTTCGATAAAAAACAGGACGAGATAGACAGATCCCAAGATATAATTGACGGCTTCGAAGATGCAAAGGAAAACGCCGAAAGCGAAGAAGCCGAGATCCTAAGAGATCAGACGGAAGCGATCAATACCGCCACACGCAGGGCGTTTCAGGTGATCACAGATGCTGATTACAATCCAGACGACGATTCGGTCAAGAAAGCTGTCGAATTTTTAAGAACTCTTCCGGATGCTTATGCGCCAGAGGTGCTTAAAGGCGTGGAGAGTCTCTTCGCGTTGACCAGGGCCGTTAAAGGGGAGGCGCGGCTTAAGAGGACCGCTTTTATCATGCGGCTTTTACTGGATCTTAAAACTAAGGGTGAGAAAGAGGAACTATTTGCGCTCTTGGATGAAGTCGGCAGGAACCCGAGAGCCGACAGTATTGAGATCGAAATTTTGGAGAGGCCCTTCACCTTTGACAGCAGTCTCCTGATTGATTATGTGGCAGAGAAGACCGCTGAAGAGGACCAGGCGGAGCTGGCTACCAGACTCCTTGAGATACGCGAGGACGCGGGGGCATCTGCGAATCAGCCGCTTGAAGGGGCAGCGCTGGCTGCGCTTTATAGCATAGTTGACTTTGAGAGCAATGAGGCAATAACGGCGGACGATAATTTCGAAGAAGTTGAAGGACTATTAGTATTAACGCGGGGCACCGAAAGACGCGAGGACCTCTTACAGACTGCCCGAGTCCATATGGAAAAGAAGGGCCTGCCCGAAGAGTTTAAAGAAGATGAAACCGTGCAGGAGCTACTCGACTATCTGGTGGCTGTGAAAAGAAGCGACAAGAAGTGGAGTGATATTAAGACAGATAGAGTTGGAAAAATCGAATTCGCAATGGACTTTAACGTCGAACGGAGAGTCCCGGAGGACAGAGTCGAGCGGGAGAAGCGAAGAGTGCATAGCCGCCTCTATTCAAATATACTGGCGACTTCCGATGATCTTGCTGAGAGGAAGACTGCTACTGAGGCGCTTTGCAGAGCGGAACTGGCTAAAATAGCGCCTGATTACGGGCGCGTGACGGCTTTATCGGAAGCGCTTCTTGAAGCGGACCCGGAAGCCGATACTGCCGAGTATTTCCTGGCGGTCACCAAATACGAGACAAAACGGCAAGATGCGGATGAGAACGAGCGGCTGAAAAGATTCGCCGCTATAAAGGCTCTCAAGAAATACGTAAGCGCTCATAAGGATGACGAGGATGCACGGCTGTATCTGGCCGACATTTACCGCGATAAACATAATATGATCTACGGGGATAATCCTGGAGGCGTTGCCACTGACCCCGAGGCCAGGGAGTTTTATGAAGAGACGTCTGATTTCTTTAAGGCTAGAGCCATCGAAGAAAGAGAGAAGGGTAATGAGGAGGAAGCAAGCGACTATTTCAGGAAGGCCGAGAAGTACCTCTTATGGGCGATTAACACCAGTCCTAGAGACGGAAGTCTTATAGTTAAAAGAGCACAGCTAAACAAGGAACGGGGGCTACTCGCTCTTGCCGAACAGGACGCGCTTATGATTAGAAGCATGCGCGATTTAAGTAGGGAAGAGAGAATGTTCAAACTTGTGGTAACAGCCAAAGACGCAAGAGACGCTTCTTTGATCCTGGCGGATGTAGCGGCGAGTGAAGGTGACACCCGTACGGCGAGAGAGTATCTGGGCAGGAGGGCATTTTTCAGCTTGGGAAGCCGGCTGATTACTCCTTCTCTGGGAATAATATTATCCATCTATATAGCTTCTGGGACCGCATTAGCGCTACTAATAGGGGGTAACGTATTTATCTTAAGTGCCATCGTGATCGTCGTCATAGCGGCTTCAGTTTATTCGTTCCTCGAGGATAGGATTCCGATTGAGGCGATCGGACGCCATGCTGTACTTTCGGGCAGGGAAGGACATGCATGGAGGGCTAGATGGTACACAACCTATGTATTACGGGTCATGGAAAAAAGAGGCGAGACGCTTGACGCTGACACGCTTGGTGAAATGGCGGAGGTACTTGAAGACTCAGAGAGTTACAGGAGCGCCCTTAAAGCTCTGGCGGTACGGGAGAAAAGATTAGAAGCCCCCGGTGTAAATAAAGAGATGGAGAACGCGCTTATAGCGGCTCGTTTGATGGAGATCTCTAAAATGAGTGGTTCTTGGCGTCCCTGGTTGTGGGTACGAGGTAAGGCTAAAGAAGCAGAGTTCCAGAGAAGAAGAGATGCTCTTAACCAGGCTAAAGAGAAGAATCCTGAACTAAAGCGGGTTATCGATCAGGCGCTTCTTGGGATAAACAACGAAGAGATAGCCGATCTTATAGTAAAACAAAGGCGTGCCTGGAGGTTCAGTCTCTGGTGGGGTGTTGTAAGCTGGTTCTTCCCTGACGTAAGCGAAATATTGAATTCACTTTATATTGAGAACGCGCGGATATGGCTAAGCCAGGCAGAGAGAACTGATGACACTGAAGCTCGAGATCGCTTCATTAAGACGGCAAGCGATGTCCTTGACCAGGTGAAATTCGTTGCCGCCACCAGTAAAAAGAAACTGCCCGAGGGATTTGACGAAATGCAGGCAAAGATATACGTAGCTATGGCTGATAAGGACGCCGAAGAAGGTAAAGAGGCTGACGCGCTCGTCAAGTATTCCCGCGCGCTTACTCCAAAAGCGCATCTCGCCGTAGCGGAGATGCTAAGTAGAAAGAAAGAAGGCCAGGAAGCTTTGATTGCGGAACATCTGGATGAGGCGCTTAAACAGGATCCGTCGCTTGAGGGGGCGCGTTTAGAACGCTCAAACGAGCTGATCGGTCTTTATCTGGGGCTGGGTGAGGCGGAAAAAGCCGAAAAAGTCAAATCCCGGATAGCGGAATCGGCATTAAAGGAAGAAGTTGAGGGGATTGATGAAAGGATCGAAGAAGCCAGAAGCAGGATTGATGAACTGGATGCCATAATCGAGTTGCAGGTGGCAAGGAACCGCCTCCAGAAAGAAATAGAAGCACAGGAAAAAGAGACCCGGGATGCGGAGGAACAGTTGACAGGCGCCGCCAAGAACAGCGCGCCTTTCGTTCTTGAGGCAGAAGACCTGAAGCTTTCCAGGGCGGAACTCGGCCGGAGAGAAACTGCTTTAGCCGGTATGGGTGATGATTTCAGAGCTCTTGCAGAGGATAAAGCCCTCTTTAACCAGGTTATCGGGAACGCCCGCGGCAAGCCTGCCGCTGAAGCGGTTGAGTATCTTATTGCAATAGGCGAATTGGTGGATAAAGACCCCACACTTAGAACCAATAGAGACATAATAGACCCCTTGAACCTGGCACTCGCCCGCGAGTACCAGAGAAAAGGCGAAACTGAGACAGCGATTACTTATATAGAAAAAATTACAACCGCGCCCGCCATCCCCACACCCAATGCGGCAGAGCTTTCACTCCTCGTAGAGGCACACACCCTTTATGCGGATTTATTTCTAAAGACAGATAAGGAAGATAGATTCGCGCAGGCACTCGCCAGTATCGAGACTAGCGTCACAAACCTTTCGAAACTAAACGCTGAATACGGTGACCAGAAGCTTGTGGGCGAGGTTATGAACAGCTTAAAGAATGTTACAAAATCCGCCCGAGAGGCAGATGTGTCTATAAGAGAGGCTCCGGCGCTTAGAAGCGCGGTCTTTAACGCATTTACTGCGCTTGCTCCGCTTTCTGCCGATAAAGAGGCGGCGGATGAGGTCGCGTCTATCGCCATCGAGAATATGGACGATGAAAGCATAACTCTTATGAGAGCGGTAATAACCGGGGATACCGTAGCGCCGCAGGTGAAAAGCGCGTTTTTGGATGCAGCGCTAGATAAAGCCGCTGAAGATAGAAGCGTTATAGAAAGTCTGCGTCCCATTCAGGGCGACCTCAGGGTAACGGATCTTGTGAACGCGTTTGATGATAATCTGCGTGCCAGGGTGAACCTCGTTCTGGGGCTTATGATAGGAAGAGGCTGGCAGGCAAGGTACTTTATCACGGAAGCCATGGCTTCTGACGAAGCCATGGGGGCGAGGGCCCTGGTACTGCGGGCACTTGCCGGAAGCTATTTACTTAGAGGATGGCTGTACTTAGCCCGCGCATGGCTTATCGCGCGCCAGAGCCCCGAGACGTATATACGTAAGGCTCAGGCGGCACTTGCCGGAAGAAATTACCATAAAGCGGTCGTAAACTATGAAAAAGCGATTGCTTTGGACTCGACTCTCAAAGAAAACGAAGAAGTAAGCGACTCCCTTGCGGAAGCCTACAGGTATGATGAAGGATCGGTCTGGCGCAGGACGGGCCGCTTTTTCTATCTTCTTATCATGCGTATGCGTGGTGGCCAGAGGGCTCAAGAAACCCAGGCTGTTTTGCGGGAGGAAAGGCTCCGCAAGGCTTTAGCGACAGCTAAAGACGAAAACATGAGGGAAGCTGTCCGAGAACGCTTGGCTGACTCGCTGGAGACGCAATCAGAGGTGTTAAGGAACCGTTTAAGCAGGATGAGCATGCGAAGAAGATTCGCGTCGTGGCAGGCGCTTTCGGTGCAGATCTCTCGACTTTTGGCCGAACGAGGCATGCTTTATGCGGGCAGCATGAAATACTTTATAAACCTGAAGGACGAGACAAAAGCGCAGTTCTATTTCAGCCGCGCACGCAACGTACTCTCAAGGGCGGTTAAGTTTGATGCGAACAATCAGGAAGCGAAGAACCAGCTTGAAGCGTTAGGTGAAAAAGCTCCCATTATCGAGAAGACGGCCGATCAAGCGCTCCGTGAGGCAGATAGTTATATAGAAGCGGGCGACTTTGAAGAAGCGCTAAACTTGTTGACGCTGGCCGAAAAAGACGGCAGCGCAGGTGTAAAGGATCGGGCTAAAGACGAAAAAGAAAAAGTCCAAAATATAGATAGCGCCATAGATGCTATCCTGGATGCTGAGCGCAGCGAAGCTTTCCAAAGAGCGTATGGAGCTTTGAATGATACAAACGATCCGGATGGCGCCAAGAGAAGACGCCTGCGGGAAGATTACTTAAGGCAGCTTTCCTCAGATTTCCAGAGGCGGCAAAACATACGAAGACGCTATTTTGAAGACTGGGTCCGTTTAAGAGATAGAGGCGCCGGCGAGGATGAAGCTTCTGATGAGAGGCTGATGAATAGCTTAATAGTGATGTCCCTTTCAAACGCCGGCGAAAGAGCGCCGACAGTAAGCCCCGGAGTAATGGACATATTCCTGGAACGCGCGCTCGTAAGAGCAGGAAAACTAATCGATGCTAATAGAGCGCAGGAAGCAAGCGCCCTTCTTGGCGCGTTACCACGCGATCAGATGAATAAAGATCAGTTGGACAGGCAGGCATCCCTAGAGGCAAGAAGCCGGGTCTTGACGGTACCACTTACGGAAGAAGGACTCCTGCCGAGCGGCTTTACAGCCGATGCGGCCCGAGAGTTTGAAGCGCAGCCCGAGGCAGCGCCGGAAGAGAAGCAGGCTAAGGCGCAGCTTGCGGTGGAAATCGCTGAACGCTTTAATCAGGAAGCGCGGCGCCTGACCAAAAAAGAAGAAAAGACCCAGAAAGCGCGGGCTGAAGACAAGGCGGCGCAGCATTTCTCAGACGCTATCAGTATATATCCTGAGAACCAGAAGGCTCTTACCGGACTTATCGGCGCGTATTCTCCGGATAGAGAGGATATTCTTTTTAACGATACGAATACTCCCATGCTCGTAAAAGCGATCGCGAGGACGACTGATATTGCGGCTCTTCGTAAAGCGCTTAAGACTGCGTTAAAAGGAAAGGACGGCGTGCTTAGCGAAAACCGGACTAAAGTTATTTTGGCCGTTATGGAGAGAGTCAACGCCCTCGGTGAAAGCGCGTATAACGATGCGCTTCTTCTTGCCGGGGATACGGTCAGCGGCCTCAGGGAGATAGATTCAGCGAAAGGCGATTTAGACGGGATCTCACAAGCTATTCGCACCATGGAAACAAATCTATCAGCTGATCCTATAATGCGCCTGACCCCGTCTCTTGCGGTCACCTTTGCTCTTGAAGGTGCGCATATAGACAGGCTCGCCGGAAGGACACCAGAGGCGTTAAGGACGCTGCGCGCCGCAAGACCCCGAACAGATAAAGATAAGGCGGAATTTGTTTTCGCGAAACTCCGCATGCATCTGGCGAGAGGCAGGATGGAAGATGCCGAGTATGCTTTAAGAGTCATCTCGAGACTGGCGCCGAGCATGACTCCCGCAGCAAGGATACTCATAGCTAAAGAATATTTCGCCCGTGCAACTGCGGCGGCTGATCGTGATGTGAAGAGGCAGTATTTGGAGAAAGCCGTGTATTTCTGGCCGATGTATTTAGACGCCCACAGGGCTTTTCAGGGATTATTTGCGCCAGATTCAAAAGAGTGGCAGGACGAAGATAAATTTATCAAGAAAATCGAGGCCCGCAAGGTGAGGACGCCACAGGTCATGACGTGGCGGAGGAGGGATGAGCTCGCCGAGCATGTCCTTAAAGCGCCGATACTTGAAAACTTTATATATTACGCGATACCGGTGGCGGTTGTGCTTTTGGCCGGAGGTCTTTCGCTGGGTATTTTCGGCGGGGACTGGGGCTTTATACTGTCATACGGCATTACGCCATTAGGGGGTCTATTCAACTATACCTTGTTTGCGGCACAGCTGCCGTTTGTCGCTGATTTTATCAAAGAACACAAAACTGAAGAGAGATGGGCGGCATGGAGTGTAGTGGCGGTACGGCTTGGAGTGCCTCTCGTCCTTAATATCGCTCCGATATATTATATTGCCATGGCTATTAGTGCGCACGCTTTATTTAATTTGACGATATTCTTTGTCAATATCGGCTTGGAGAGGCAGTTCCTGAATTACGCCACAAGAGGCGGGGATCTAAGAGGCATAAGTCCAGAACCGAGACCTGAAGTACCAGTTGAAGTACCTGAAGTCATAGCGCCTCTCGCAATAGTCGGTGTGGTAAACGCCGATTCAGCCAGGTTAGACGCGTTAAAAGAAAACAACCCTGACATCGTGTTTGTCACGGAAACGACACGCTCAGGTATAGAGGGAGCTCTTGTGGCAAGTGACCTAAAGACAAGGTTCCTTATCGATATGGAAGGCATAGACAGTATGGACGAGGAAGCTTTTACGCGGCTAATGACGAGGATGCTTGAACAAGCCCGCCGGCAGGCATTTGTAAGCGTGCATCCGTATCTGGCAGGTCTTGACTCCCGTTCCGTCAGTGAGCTGGGCGAGATAGAAAAGCAACTTGCCTTAGAGATTATCAGTGATTCTATCCCACAGCTTACGCGTCTTGACAATATGCCGGAGACGCTTTTCACGGCGTATGCTATCCAGCCGGGCTTGGCGCTTGACATTTCTCTAGAGGAGGAGGAAGCGCTCGTAAGAGAAAACGTAAGCCTGCGCCGGAGAGCTTTGACTGAAGAGAGAGCGCCGGATGAGAAGGCGCTGGGTGAGCTTGAGATATTAAGGGATCTCACCGCCGGTAAAAGCCCTGAGCGGATAGAAGAGGTACTTGTACTTCATGAAGGTATAGCCATGTCCCAGACCATGGAAGATGAGCTGATGGATTCTCTTGCGGTGTTTAGGGAAAAAGGTACCGTCCAGGAAAACGAACAGTTCGCTATAGCCATCGATGCAAGAGATGAGTCCGGGTTCCGTCTTGAAAATATGGTACAGGCTATTTTAAACCTGGCGGAGAAAGACTCGAGATTGCAGATATGCGTCCTCACTGAAAGAGCCGGAAGCTTGCAGGATCTAATAGACAGGATCCCGGAAGCCAGACGGCCGGATAATGTCCTGGAGATAGCACCGGCTGAGATGCCGGCAGCTGAAGAGGGCGTGGGAGTGGCCGGGCAGGTGAGGGACTATCTCTTGGAGAGAAATATTGATGTGCCGCTTTCATCGATATCGGTAGCGACCGGCCAGTTTATGGAGAGCCAGATCATAAGCCACATAGATACTCAGAGGCTTGAGAGCGCCAATTTTGTGATTGCTGAGAAAGATATGTTGGTGCGTGATGACGAGGCATCCCGGAGGATAAACCGGCTTATACCGACGATAGCTGCTATGAATCTCTTAGTGCGGATAAGCTCTGAGAAGAAAGAGCCCAGCATAACGACTGTGGGTCTGGATGTGGAGGAGGCAGAGACCCTGGCGGAGAGACTTAAGGGTCTTATACAGCTTACAAGGATAACTCGGGTCAACATAGGCGAGGAGGTACGCGCATACATTAACGCCATAACGGCAGTAGCTAGAGCCCTATAAGTAAGGGCTCTAATTTGATAGAAACTTACGGAAAGGAGGGTAGGGGATATAAAAAATAAAAAAAGAAGGTTCGTGGACACCTATCACGTCTTCATTTTTTGCCGCGCTTGATTTAAGCGCGGTTTTTTTATTAAAATAGGTGGAGAGGGGCTCACGGAAGGATTTGATTTATCTATTTTTATGATGTAAGCTAGTTGAAACTAACGGAGATAGCCGGGGTAAAAGCATTAAAAATATGAATAGAATATCGGCGATAATACCAGTGAGCGGGGAGTCTGACACTCTTGACAGATGCATCCGTAGTTTACTTGACCAGACAGTGCGTGATATTGAAATAATTCTGGTAACTAGCGGCAGGGTGGATAAAACTCCTTATGAGGCGAAGGGATGCCCTATTAAAATTGTCGAATTAAAAGATGAATTTACCGCTTCAAAAGCAAGGAACCTCGGGGCAAAACAGGCGAAGGGCGAAATACTAGCGTTTATTGATGCGGACATAATCCTTCAGAGGCACTCTATCCAAAAAGCCCTGGAGTTTATAGCTGGCAAAAAAATAGATGCCCTATCATCTTCATATACAGATAATGTGCGGGGCTTTAACTTCTGCAGCAAGTTCCAGACCTTTTTCTTGAACTACCGCCATTCTTTTATACCAAGAGATAAAAATGTCAACTTTATATTTTCTTCATTTTTTGCGATCAAGAAAAAGGCTTTCGATGAGACGGGCGGTTTTGACGAGAAGCTGGACGCCTATGAGGACGTGGAGCTGGGCTACAGGTTAGCGCAGGAAGGGTATAACTGCAGACTTGATGCGGACAACAGAGTGACGCACCTAAAGCGATATACGCACTCGGGGCTTCTGAAAGACTATTTCGCTAAAGCGAAAGCGGCCGGCCGTTTTTTTTACGGGACGCAGTTTTTCCGTAAAAGCCTCGCCATAGGGAATATGCCGGGTTCGCTTAAACTGGCGAGTGTCTCGGCTTTGGCAGCGCTGTTTTCTTTACCCATCGCAGGCTTTAGTACTTTACCGCTTTTATTTTCACTGGCCGGTTACATGGTTTTTATAAGCCCGCTTCTACTGTTCCTGGCGAAAAAACACGATTTACTGTTTTGCTTAAAGTCCGTTATTTTGTGTTTTGAGATTTTTATTGCATGCTATCTTGGGCTGGCGTGGGGCATTCTCCACCGGAAGAAATGAAAAACTTGCGTTTTATTGAAATCATACCGCGTTTATTCTGCCGCCGAAGCACTCCGCTTCAGCTGG